>ENA-OPDD01001770-OPDD01001770.1-human-gut-metagenome-genome-assembly--contig:-NODE-1770-length-13973-cov-2.211453_pt1 | contig 13973 bp, 12 predicted proteins | sample MGYA00241574_ERZ501499 | MGnify/ENA primary metagenome ERZ501499 (study PRJEB25962, sample SAMEA2042576) | human gut metagenome | biome: human gut; feature: human-associated habitat; material: faeces...
TTTCACATTGTTAAAGTAATCAATGTTTTTGAGTTCTTCAAACCATGTTCATTTTATATAAGGCTTTACTTGGAAAACTAAGGATAGTGCTGTAAGTAATATATTTAAGCGAAGGAAATATGTTGTTTAGTGGAAAGTGTGGTATGATATATTTAAATTTAGTTAAAGAATGGAGGCAACATAAATTGCATTTTAGTTATTGCCCGTATTGTGGCTCAAAACTTATTGGAAAAGAAATCGGAGATGAAGGAAGTGTGGCATGGCAATTAGTGAAGAAGGTTATAGAAAAATGATATATTTTCATCTTCCGGGCTTGTTTGAATTTTATGATTTTTATAGTGTGTTTTTGCCCTTGTTTAGAGAACATAGAGAATATTTTTATGATTGGTGTGAAATTGGTTCGATATACGGTGCCCCGGTAGACTGTCTTTGGGGTGGTGGTCGTGCAGGTTTTGGAGAGTGCAATGCTAAAGTTGTATTAAAACTTATGAATGAATACAACATTTCTCCAAGGCTTACATTTAGCAATTCATTGTTAAGAGAAGAGCATCTTTCAGACAAGAGGTGCAACGATTTATGTGAAATGTTTTATAAAGAAAGCAAAGCGCAGAGCGGCATAATTGTACATTCGGATTTACTTTTGAATTATTTGAAAAATAAATATCCGAATTTTTATTTTGTATCATCAACCACAAAAGTAATAACGGATTTTGAAGAGTTTAAAAGCGAAGTTGACAGGAAAGAATTTAGTTATGTTGTACCTGATTTTCGATTAAATAAAGATTTTGAAAATTTAGAAGGATTAACTCAGACTCAGAAAAATAAAGTAGAATTTTTGTGCAACGAATGTTGTTGGTTTGGATGTAAGGATAGGAAGAACTGTTACGAAGCTGTAAGCCGAAAAAACTTAGGAGAAAATCAAAAGGAGCATATATGTAAGTCACCTACAGCCCAAAAGGGTTACCGCTTTTCAGAAGCAATGAAAAATCCGGGATTTATAAGCATAGGTGACATTGAAAATAAATATGTTCCTATGGGATTTTCTAACTTTAAAATTGAAGGCAGAAGTCTTGGAAGTGCGTTGATATTAGAATTTTTATTGTATTATATGACAAAGCCTGAATACCATATAAATGTTAGGGAAGAAATATATCTGGATAATATGCTTGATTTGTTTTAAAAGTGAAGTATATACAACTAATATCATTAATGCTAAAATATATTTAACATTAAAACAGAAGGATATTTGAACACGAAGCAATGGGGAAGGTGCATACTATGAAGAAAAAAGACAAAACAGTTATTTTATATTACATTTCCAGTCTACTTTTTTACATTGCAGCAATAATAAACTATGTAGGTGGAAGTGAACATCGAAACGCAATTATATGCATATGTTTAGGATCATTAATGCTATGCTTAGGTGCAGCAGGAACCAACAAAAACAAAAAAGATTCAGAGTAGTTCATTAAATATACACAGATTACTGGTTTAATATTAGTATAAATAATAGAAGATAATTGAATATAAATCAGCCAGAGAAAAATTCAGTAGCAAACAATAGGCAGATTTTTGAAATTTTGCGAGTATAAGCGGACTTTCGCATTCCGCTTCGCTTCATACTCATATCGCGCTGGCGCGATATATAAATTAATTAAACCAGCTTTTATCGAGCGAGCTCATAAAAGCAGTTTTACTAATTTATGCACCGCTTGTAGTAACGCGCAAAATAAGAAAATCAATGTGTTTGCAATGAATTTTTCTCAGGGGATTAGGTTTTGCCAATTATCTAAAGTGCTATGGAGGAATATTATGAAACAGTTAAAGATTCTTGTTGTAGATGATGAAGATAGAATGAGAAAGCTTGTAAGAGACTTTCTTGTAAGAAAACAATATGAAGTAGTGGAAGCAGCCAATGGTGAAGAAGCCGTAGATGTGTTCGTGGAGAGCAATGATATTGACCTTATTATTTTGGATGTTATGATGCCTAAGATGGATGGATGGGAAGCCTGCAGGGAGATTAGAAAGATTTCTAAGGTTCCAATTATTATGCTGACAGCAAAGAGCGAGGAAAGTGATGAGTTGCTTGGTTTTGAACTTGGAGTTGACGAGTACATTTCAAAACCGTTCAGTCCGAGAATTCTTGTGGCAAGAGTTGATGCAATCCTTAGAAGAACTAATAATATAGGTCAGGATCAGATTGAACAGGCCGGAGATATTGAAATAAACAAGGCGGCTCATATTGTTACAGTAAAGGGTGAACCTATTGAACTTAGTTTTAAGGAATTTGAATTGTTATCATATTTCATACAAAATAAAGGAATTGCTTTATCAAGAGAGAATATTCTTAATAATGTATGGAATTATGATTATTTTGGAGATGCAAGAACTATTGATACCCACGTTAAAAAACTAAGAAATAAGCTTGGAGAATGTGGCAAATACATAGTTACAATTTGGGGCATGGGATACAAATTCGAGGTTAACTAATGAAGGATATAGATAAGAATAAAATGAAACATACCATCGGTTACAAGATGACCGTAATCATAGTGGCAATCATGGGATTATCCCTGATTGCTGCTAGTATATTTAGCAGCTTTTTCTTAAGCAAGTATTATAAGAAAACAAAGCAAGATTCTATTAAGAAAGTTTACAATGAGTTTATAAAAATAATCCAAGATGATGAAAATCTTAAGGATAGCGACAATATTTCAACGCTGAATAATATTTGTGAAAAAGCCGGTGCCACAATGATTGTTGTAGATAGTGCGGGAGATTCTGTTTATGACTATGGTGCAGGAAAAATGCTTGCAGACCGTTGGCGTGATATGATTTTTGGTAGTAATATTAAGCAGAAAGAGGAACCAAGGGTTATTGAAAAGAACGACAAATATACAATTCAGTCTACGGTAGACAGATTTTCAGCCAATCAATATTATGAATTGTCAGGAGGACTGGCATCAGGCAATTATGTAGTTATAAGAATGTCAGTTGAAAGCTTTAGGGAGAGTATTGCTATTGCTAACAAGTTTTATTTAGGTGTTGGAATATCACTTATTCTTGTTACAACTTTAATTATTATTTGGATTACAAGAAAATATACGCAACCTTTATTACAATTGGCAGATATTTCCAAAAGAATGTCAGAACTTGATTTTAATGTTAAGTATGAAGATGACCGTGATGATGAAATTGGTGTTCTTGGCGAGAGCATGAATGAAATGTCTGACAAGCTTGAAACAGCTATTTCGGAACTAAAGTCTGCCAACTTGCAGCTTCACAAGGATATTGCAAAGAAGGAAGAAGTAGATGAGATGAGAAAAGAATTTATTTCAAACGTTTCTCACGAATTAAAAACACCTATTGCACTTATTCAGGGTTATGCAGAGGGACTTCAGGAAAGTATAAGTGATAATCCGGAGGATATGGATTACTACTGCGATGTTATTATTGATGAAGCCGGCAAGATGAATAAGATGGTTAAGAATCTTCTTACATTAAACCAGCTGGAGTTCGGTGACGGAAGTGTAAATATGGAAAGATTTGATATTATATCTGTGATTGCAGGAGTAATTCATTCTATGCAAATTAAGGCCAATGAAAAGCAGGTTAATATTGAATTTAATCAAATGGAACCTATTTACGTTTGGGCAGATGAGTTCCAGATTGAAGAGGTTATTACTAATTATTTAAGTAATGCTTTAAATCATGTTGACGAAAATAGAATAATTCAAGTGAAAATTCAGGAAAAAAATGGTATAGTAAGAGTGTCTGTATTTAACACAGGAAAAAATATTCCTGAAAATGAGCTTGATAATATTTGGATCAAGTTCTATAAAGTTGACAAAGCAAGAACAAGAGCTTATGGTGGCAACGGTATAGGATTATCTATAGTTAAAGCCATTATGGACAGACACGAAAAGAAATGTGGAGCAATTAACAGACCGGATGGTGTTGAATTTTGGTTTGAGCTTGATTGCAATTCATTAGAGAAAGGGACTGAATAAATGATAGCAATTATTGACTATGATGCAGGCAACATTAAAAGCGTGGAGAAGGCATTTCAGTATATAGGAGAAGATACTGTAGTATCAAGAGACAAGGATGTTATTCTTTCAGCAGATAAGGTAGTTCTTCCGGGAGTTGGTTCTTTCGGAGATGCAATGGAGAAATTGAGAGATTATGATCTTATTGATACAATCAATAAGGTTGTGGAAAATAACACACCTTTTCTTGGAATATGCTTAGGACTTCAGCTTTTATTCGAAAGCAGTGATGAAACTCCGGGAGTGGAAGGACTTGGAATTTTAAAAGGAAAGATTCTTAGAATACCTGACAAGCCGGGATTTAAGATTCCACATATTGGATGGAACTCTTTGGAACTTACTAATAATGGAAGATTATTTAAAGGCATTGAAGAACAGTCTTATGTTTATTTTGTACATTCATATTATTTGGAAGCAGAAGATGAGCAGATAGTTAAGGCTTCAACAGATTATGTTACACATATTCATGCATCTGTTGAAAGTGGTAATGTTTTTGCATGCCAGTTTCACCCTGAAAAGAGTGGTGATGTAGGACTTCAGATTTTAAAGAATTTTGCGGCATTATAATATAGATTTGGGAGAGAAATATGCATACAAAGAGAATTATTCCATGTTTGGATGTAAATAACAATAGAGTTGTAAAAGGTACTAATTTTGTGAATTTAAAAGATGCAGGTGATCCTGTTGAAGTTGCAAAAGCTTATAACAAGGCAGGAGCGGATGAACTTGTATTTTTAGATATTACTGCGTCTTCTGACCATAGACATACTGTTACGGATTTGGTAAGAAGAGTGGCAGAACAGGTTTTTATTCCGTTTACTGTTGGTGGAGGAATTAGAACTGTGGATGATTTTAAGGAACTTTTAAGAGAGGGCGCTGACAAGATTTCAATTAATTCATCAGCTATTATGAATCCTAATCTTATAAGTGAAGCGGCTGACAAGTTTGGAAGTCAGTGCGTTGTAGTTGCCATTGACGCTAAGAGACGTGAAGATGGTAGCGGCTGGAATATATACAAGAACGGTGGACGTGTTGATATGGGCATGGATGCTGTTGAATGGGCAATGAAGGTTGATAAACTTGGAGCAGGAGAGATTTTGCTTACAAGTATGGATTGTGACGGAGTGAAGCAGGGCTATGACATTGAACTTACAAAGATTATAGCTGAAAATGTTTCTGTTCCTGTTATTGCTTCAGGTGGAGCTGGAACTATGGAGCATTTTTATGATGCATTAACAGAGGGAAAGGCTGACGCAGCTCTTGCAGCTTCATTATTCCATTACAAAGAATTAGAAATTAATGATTTAAAACATTATTTAGATGGTAAGGGAGTGCCGGTACGTTTGTAGAAACGTAGATACTTAAAGATGAAATATTATTTTATTATTAATCCTAACAGTGGAAAAATAGACACAAATCAGTTTGAACAGAGGATTTTAAAGGAATGTTCAAAAGAAAAAATTAAATACAAAATATTCTATACACATAATGCAGGGGATGCAAAGAAGTTTGCAAAAAAAATACCTGATGAAGAATGTGTTGTTTTTTCTGTCGGTGGAGATGGCAATTTAAATGCAGTTCTAAACGGGTTGGCAGGTTCTAAGAACAAGATTCTTGGAAATATTCCAACAGGCAGTGGAAATGATTTTGAAAGAACACTTAGCCAATATGATGACGGAATACATGATTTTGATTTTGGAATTATTAATGGAAGACATTTTATTAATGTTGCCTGTGTAGGACTTGATGCTGATGTGGCTAACAATATTTCATGGATTAGGAAGAAGAAATGGATTCCGGTAAGCCAGCGCTACAATGCCAGCATTTTGTATACTTTTATTAAATATAAATTTAAAAAAGTAAAAGTACAGATAGACGATAATCAAAGTTTTGAAAACCAATGCACAATACTTGCCATATGCAATGGTCAATATTATGGTGGAGGTTTTAGAATGGCACCCCACGCTACACTTGACGATGGATTATTTGATGTATATTTTGTGGAAAAAATGCCAAAGGTTAAGGTTTTACCATTGTTTGTAAAACTGCTAAGCGCAAAGCACGAAAAGTCACCACAGATTAAGAAATATCAAGGAAGAAAAGTGATTATTGACAGCAATCACAGATACACTTTTAACGTTGATGGAGAAATGGTTACTGATACTCATTTTGAAATAGAAATGAGAAAAAATGCAGTAAAGGTTTTCTGCAATAAGGAATTTGTGGAAAGAATAATAGGAAAGTAACAGGACAAAGTTATAATGTAGATACACTGGTTAGGGTGTAATTTAACAAAGAATAATATGAAAAATAATACCAATTATCAATAATGAAGGTAATATTGAAACGAGGAATAGGAAATGTCAATGATAGATAACGATTGGCTTGTGCCTTTAAAGAAGGAGTTTTCAAAGCCATATTATAAAGATTTATTCGAGTTTGTAAAAAATGAATACAGTACTACAGTGGTATATCCACCTGCAGATGATATTTTTAATGCATTTCATTTTACACCTCTTAAAGATGTAAAAGTTTTGCTTTTGGGACAGGATCCATATCATAATGTGCATCAGGCTCATGGTTTGAGTTTTTCTGTTTTGCCGGGTAACGACATACCTCCTTCACTTAAAAATATTTATCAGGAATTGCATGATGACTTAGGTTGTTATATTCCTAATAATGGATATTTAAAAAAATGGGCAGACCAGGGAGTGTTGTTGCTTAACACAGTTCTTACTGTAAGAGCTCATCAGGCTAACTCTCATCAGGGAAAAGGATGGGAACAGTTTACAGATGCAGTAATTGAAGCTGTAAATGCTCAGGACAGACCTATAGTTATCTTTTTGTGGGGCGCACCTGCCGGCAGAAAAGCTAAGATGTTAACTAATCCTAAGCATTTAGTCTTGAAAGCACCACATCCAAGTCCATTGTCAGCATATAGGGGATTCTTTGGCTGCAAACATTTTAGCAAGGCAAACGAATTTTTAAAAGCTAACGGTGTTGAACCTATTGACTGGCAGATTGAAAATATATAGTTGAAAAGATATTAAATAAATATCATGATTGCATAAGTAGAAACTATCTGTGCAAGCCCAAACTACAAGATGCAAAAAATATTCGTGTAGGTTATTTAGACCAGCACACAGTTTAATGTGACGATGGAACGTGGTCAGAAAATAGCTGTTATTGGAACTAACGGAATTGGAAAAACAACTCTTCTTAAAAGCATTCTTGGTTTGACAAAGCCTATAAGTGGTCAGGTAGAATTAGGAGATTATCTAAGTATTGGATATTTTGAACAGGAAATGAAAGAAGAAAACAGAAATACTTGTATGGGCAACAGACATCTGGGATGTAAGCAAGTGGACAACAAAAATAGATATGTAAAAATAAAAGGGCTATCCATCGCGGTAGCCCTTTTATAAAATATTAAAATACTAATATATCAATTTATTCAATCCTAAACCTATAAAGCCTATTTCTTCCCAATCTTTTTGTTTGCTGTTGCAAGCATTAATTTGATACGGTTAAGCTGGTTAACTTCACTGGCACCAGGATCGTAGTCAACGGCTACGATGTTTGCTTCAGGATGCTGTGCACGAAGTTTCTTAATAACACCCTTGCCAACGATGTGGTTAGGAAGACAAGCGAAAGGCTGTGTACAAACAATGTTTGGAACACCGTCGTGGATTAAGTGAAGCATTTCACCTGTTAAGAACCATCCTTCACCAGTCTGGTTACCTATTGAAACAACATCTTCAGCCATTTTACTCATTTCCCAAATATCAGCAGTAGGAGTAAAGTGCTTGCTTTCTATAAGAGCTTTCTTTGCAGAACCTCTCATCCATTCAATAGCTTTAATTCCAAGGTTATTCATTCTAATAATACTCTTGTCAAAACCTAATTTTTCAACCTTAAATGTTGCATTTCTAAATCCATAAAGGAAGAAGTCAACAAGGTCAGGCATAACAGCCTCGGCACCTTCTGATTCAAGCAATTCAACTAAGTTATTGTTAGCTGTAGGAGAGAACTTAACAAGAATTTCACCTACAATACCAACTCTAGGTTTCTTAATATCTTTTACAGGAATAGCATCGAATTCTTCAACAATCTTCTTCATATTCTTCTTGAAACGATGAATCCCAAAACTATTATCTGAAAGCTCTTTGCAAAGCTTGTATTCCCATTTTTTATGTAAAGCATTAGTTTCTCCAGGATTAACTTCGTAAGGTCTTGTTCTGTAAACAACACGCATAAATAAGTCACCATAGAGGCAGGCTTCAACAGCTTTTAGTGCAAGCTTTGGAGTGATTTTGAAACCGCTATGATGTTCAAGTCCACTTAAACTCAATGACAATACAGGAATTTGGGACATACCGGCTTTTTCCAAAGCTCTTCTTATAAATCCAATATAGTTAGTAGCACGACATCCACCACCTGTCTGAGAAATAACTACGGCAGTTTTGTTCAAATCATATTTGCCGGAAAGAAGAGCATTCATTATCTGACCAACAACTATAAGAGAAGGATAACATGCATCATTGTTAACATATTTTAAACCTGTGTCAATACATGACTTGTTACTTTCCATTACCTCAAAATTATATCCGCAAGCATTAAATGCAGCCTGTAACATTGTGAAATGAATTGGACTCATCTGAGGACAAAGAATAGTATAATTGTCATCACGCATCTGCTTAGTAAATTCAACTTTATTAAATGATGAAGGCTGAATGTAACGTTCAAAATGATTTTCGCTACGTTCCCTAATTGCAGCAAGTAAAGAACGAACTCTGATTCTTGCAGCACCAAGGTTGTTAACTTCATCAATCTTTAATACTGTGTAAATCTTTCCTGATTTTGTAAGAATATCACTTACACAGTCTGTTGTAACTGCATCCAAACCACAACCAAAAGAGTTTAACTGAATCAAATCAAGATCATCTCTTGTTTTAACAAAGTTTGCGGCTTTGTAAAGACGTGAGTGATACATCCACTGGTCAGAAACAATTAAAGGTCTTTCAACATCAGCAAGATGTGAAACTGAATCTTCTGTAAGAACAGCAAGACCATATGAGTTAATCATTTCAGGAATACCGTGGTTGATTTCAGGATCAACGTGGTATGGACGACCGGCAAGAACAATACCTCTACGTCCTGTTTCTTCCATATATTTAAGAGTTTCTTCACCCTTTTTCATCATGTCATTACGTGAAGCAATAAGTTCATCCCATGCTTTGTGAGAAGCACTCTTAATTTCATCTTCTTTAATGCCAAGAGCTGTAAATTCTTCAACAAGTCGTTTTGTAAGAATTTCTTCATTTGTAAATGCCATAAAAGGATTCATAAAATTAATTGAAGAATCTTCTAAAGCTTCAACGTTGTTCTTAATATTTTCAGCATAAGATGTAACAATAGGACAGTTGTAATGGTTGTTAGCATCAGGTGTTTCATTTCTCTCATATGGAATACATGGATAGAAAATAAATTTTGCACCGTTTTGTAATAACCACTCAATATGTCCATGAGAAATCTTAGCAGGATAACATTCAGATTCACTTGGAATTGATTCAATACCCATTTCGTAAATCTTATGTGATGATTTAGGAGAAAGCATTACACTGTATCCTAATTCTTTAAAGAATGTTGCCCAAAATGGGAAGTTTTCATACATATTTAGAACTCTTGGAATACCAACAACACCTCGTGGAGCGTTTTCAGGAGCCAAAGGTTCATAATCAAACATTCTATGATATTTATATTCAAAAAGGTTTGGAATGTGGTCTTTGTTCTTAACACCACCAATACCTTTCTCACATCTGTTACCACTAATAAATCTACGTCCGTCAGAGAATTTATTAATTGTAAGAAGACATGCGTTAGTACATCCCTTACATCTTGTCATTGAAGTAGTGTAATCAAAAGATTCTAACTGTTCCAATGAAAGGATAGTAGTTTCCTGTCCTTTATATCTTTCTTTTGCAATAAGAGCAGCACCGAAAGCACCCATAATACCTGCAATATCCGGGCGAATAGCTTGGCAACCTGCAATTTTTTCAAAACTTCTAAGAACTGCATCGTTGTAGAATGTACCACCCTGAACAACAACTTTACGTCCTAAATCCTTTGCGTCAGAAATTTTAATAACTTTGTATAAAGCATTTTTTATAACTGAATAAGCAAGACCTGAAGAAATATCTGCAACAGTAGCGCCTTCTTTCTGTGCCTGCTTAACATTAGAGTTCATAAATACAGTACATCTTGTACCAAGGTCAGTAGGATTACTTGCAAATAAGGCTTCCTTAGCAAAATCCTGAACAGAGTAATTTAATGATTTGGCAAAAGTTTCAATGAAAGAACCACAACCTGAAGAGCAGGCTTCATTAAGCTGAACGCTGTCTACAGAATTGTTTTTGATTTTAATACATTTCATATCCTGTCCGCCAATATCAAGAATACAGTCGACCTGTGGCTCAAAGAAAGCTGCTGCATGATAGTGGGCTACCGTTTCAACTTCACCTTCATCAAGCAATAAGGCATTCTTAATAAGAGCTTCACCATAACCTGTTGAACATGAACGTACAATGTGTGCGTCAGAAGGAAGTTTCTTATAAATATCCTTAACGGCATCAATAATAGTCTGTAAAGGATTACCGTTGTTACCACTATAGTATGAGTAAAGAAGGGTTCCATCCTCGGCAACCAAAGCAGCTTTAGTTGTAGTAGAACCTGAATCAATACCTAAATAGCAATTGCCTTTGTATGTAGCAAGATCTCCCTTTTTAACACAGTCCTTATTGTGTCTTTCAGTAAATTCCTTATATTCTCTTTCGTTATTAAATAAAGGATCAAGACGTTTAATTTCCATAGACATCTTTATACCTTTAGATAACTGTTCATATAAATCAGAAATGTTAACTTTTACATTTTCAGAATGGTTAAGAGCAGAACCGATTGCAGCAAACAAATGAGAATGTTCAGGTGCAACAATATGCTCGTCATCTAATTTTAAAGTTCGGATAAATGCATTCTTTAATTCAGGTAAAAAGTGAAGTGGTCCACCAAGGAAAGCAACTGTTCCACGGATAGGTTTACCACAGGCAAGACCTGAAATAGTCTGGTTAACAACAGCCTGAAAAATAGAAGCGGCTAAATCTTCCTTAGTAGCACCTTCGTTAATTAAAGGCTGAATATCTGTTTTTGCAAAAACACCACAACGGGCGGCAATAGGATAAATAGCCTGATAATTCTTGGCATATTCATTTAAACCGCTGGCATCTGTCTGTAAAAGAGAAGCCATCTGATCTATGAAAGAACCTGTACCACCGGCACAAATACCATTCATACGCTGTTCAATACCGTTAGTGAAATAAATAATCTTTGCATCTTCACCACCAAGTTCGATGGCAACGTCAGTCTGAGGTGCATAATCTTCAAGGGCTGAAGCTACGGCAACAACTTCCTGAACGAAAGGTACTTTCAAGTGATTTGAAAGGGCAAGTCCACCTGAACCTGTAATCATTGGTGATAATTCTATATTTCCTAATTTGTCTTTAGCTTCTTTAAGAAGAGAAGCCAAAGTTTCCTGAATGTTTGCATAATGTCTTTTGTAATCAGAAAAAACAACATCATTATTCTTGTCAAGGATTGCAATTTTTACTGTGGTAGAACCGATGTCAATACCAAGACTGTAATATTCTAATTCATTCATTTTTTTCCTCCTAATGCCTTAATAAGCCATTAAAGCACTTATAATTGAAATCTAATCATTAAAATCAGTAAAGATATTACAATGATTTTAATTAAAAATTTTAGTTCAATAACGTATCTTTTTCATATTTAATAAAAGTGTTTACGCGAATTTCTATATTATAATATAATTAATAAGAAAAAACAACCCAACAAAAATAGACAAAATGTTAAAAGTCTATGTCTAAAAATCAATAAAATGTAATATTATTTAGACATTAAAACAAATAAAAAGAAATGTATGGAAAATATGTTGAAAATCCCATTAAAAACATTGAAAGTAGTTTGACAAACAGTGGTTTGGAAATTATACTGTAAATTGGTTTATTATTTGAAGAGAGGTTGCAGATTACATATTTTTTGCAATATCTTTTTGGTGAAAGGCAGAGGAGAATTTATGATTTCTAATTTTGAAAGAAAATACGGCAAGTATGCTATAAAGAATATTACCTTATATTTAATAGCAGGATATGTTATTGGATATATGCTTAGTTTAATAAATCCTACATTGTATGGTCTTTTAACATTTAATCCGTATATGATTTTGCACGGACAGATATGGCGTATAGTAACATGGGTTTTAACAATGCCGGAGGAATTAAGTATCTTCACAATAATTATGCTGATTCTTTATTATCAGTTGGGACAGACTTTGGAAAGAACATGGGGAACGTACAGATATAATGTTTATCTTATATCAGGTCTCATATTTACAGTTGTAGGTGCAATTGTTTTATACGTAGTTTTGACATTTGTTTATAAAGATACATTTTCAAGTCAAACATTAGGAAGCTACATTGGTGCTTATGTAAGTACTTATTACATTAATATGTCCATATTCTTAGCTTTTGCGGCAACTTATCCGGAAGAGCAACTTATGTTGTACTTCATTATACCTATTAAGATTAAGTGGTTTGGAGTATTGTATGGAGCATATATCTTAATTGACATTTACAACGCTTTTAGTTATGCAAGACAGATTGGGACATATGTGCTTGCAATTATTACAACGGTACTTATTGTTATGTCGTTGCTTAACTTTATATTATATTTTATTTCTCTTAAAAAGAATGGAGGAGCCTTTAGTGTGGCCCAGGCAAAGCGTAAGAGACAGTACAGGCAGCAGGTTAACAGAGCAAGACAGAATCAGACTTACCAGAATGGCGCAAGACATAAGTGTGCAGTCTGTGGCAGAACGGAATTAGATGATCCTAATTTAACATTTAGATATTGTTCTAAATGCTCAGGAAACAAAGAATATTGCCAGGATCATTTGTTTACACATAAGCATATGTAATTGATTTTTGTAATCATTATAATATACACAATAATAGGAGGACTGAAAAAACATGGAAAAGAAACCATTTGTAACACTTGAACAGTTAAAGGAGATTGAAAAGACATACCCAACACCTTTTCATATTTATGATGAAAAAGGATTTATGGAGAATGCAAGAAAAGTAAACGAAGCGTTTTCATGGAATAAGGGTTTTAGAGAATATTTTGCAGTAAAGGCTGAACCAAATCCATTTATTATTAAAAAGCTTAAAGAAGCAGGATGTGGTGTTGACTGTTCATCATATACAGAATTAATGATAGCTGATAAGCTTGGATTTAGAAATGATGAAATTATGTTTTCATCAAACGAAACACCTGCAGGAGAATTTAAATATTGTGATGATTTAGGGGGAATTATCAACCTTGATGACATTACAATGATTGATTATATGGAAGCAGAATGTGGAATTCCTGAAACAGTAAGCTGTAGATATAATCCAGGTGGAGTTTTTGAAGTATGTAACGGTATTATGGATAACCCTGGAGATGCTAAGTATGGCATGACCCCTGAACAGATAGTTGAAGCATTTAAGATTCTAAAGGCTAAGGGAGTTAAGAACTTTGGCATTCATGCATTCCTTGCCAGCAACACAGTAACTAATGAATATTACCCAATGCTTGCAAGAACAATTTTTGAACTTGCAGTTAAACTTGAAAAAGAAACAGGAGCAGACATTAAGTTTATTAACCTTTCAGGTGGTGTTGGTATCCCTTACAGACCTGATCAGGAACCAAATGACATTATGGCAATTGGTGAAGGTGTAAGAAAGGTATACGAAGAAATTCTTAAACCTGAAGGAATGGATGATATTGCTATTTACACAGAAATGGGACGTT
>ENA-OPDD01001779-OPDD01001779.1-human-gut-metagenome-genome-assembly--contig:-NODE-1779-length-13878-cov-2.919916_pt1 | contig 13878 bp, 14 predicted proteins | sample MGYA00241574_ERZ501499 | MGnify/ENA primary metagenome ERZ501499 (study PRJEB25962, sample SAMEA2042576) | human gut metagenome | biome: human gut; feature: human-associated habitat; material: faeces...
CCCACGCGCCGCCGGAGTTGGCCATCATCACGGCCAGCACAAAGCCGGTAACGGTGGTGCCGCTGGTCTTTCTGGCCGTGTCGGCCATCCTGAACGTCTTCCTCGACCTGTTCTGCGTCATCGTCCTCGGCTGGGGCATCAAGGGGGCGGCAGGCGCGACGGTATTTTCACAGTTCGTATCAGGCGTCGGCATCGGCGTCTATACCCTGAAAAAATTCCCGGAGCTTTGCCCCCGTCGGGAGGACTGCCGCTGGGATAGGAAGAACCTTGCGGCCATCCTGAACCTTTCGGTCATGACCAGCATCCAGCAGTCCATCATGAACTTCGGCATCCTGATGGTGCAGGGCCTCGTGAACAGCTTCGGCACGGTCATCATGGCGGCCTTCGCAGCGGCGGTGAAGATCGACTCCTTCGCCTATATGCCGGTGCAGGATTTTGGAAACGCATTTTCCACCTTTGCGGCGCAGAACTTTGGAGCACAGAAGGAGGAAAGAATTCGCAAGGGAATTCGCAGCGCAATTTCGGTAACGGTGGTATTCTGTCTTGTGATTTCTGTGCTGGTATTTGGTTTTGCCCGTCAGCTGATGCTGATTTTTGTGCAGCCGCAGGAAACAGAAATTTTGTCCATCGGGGTGGAGTATCTGCGGGTGGAAGGAACCTTTTATTGTGGAATTGGCTGCCTGTTTTTGCTGTATGGTTTTTATCGTGCGGTTCGACGTCCGGGCATTTCAGTGGTGCTCACCGTTATCTCGTTGGGTACCCGTGTAGCACTTGCTTATCTGCTTTCTGCTATTCCAGCAATCGGTGTGGTTGGTATCTGGTGGTCTATTCCAATCGGATGGTTCTTGGCAGATCTGGCAGGACTGCTTTATTACCGCAAACATAAAAAGGAATTGTTGTTTCAGGATACAGAAAAGGGACTCCAGGCATAAGCACTGGAATCCCTTTTTTGTTATTCGATATTTGGTGACTGCATCTGTTCTTTGGTAAGACCGTTTTTTCCTCCGGCACGAAGCCAGAATTTTTCAGATTCAGCAACAAAGCGTTCTTTCGAGATCGGAAGAGCAATCGAAAGTGTAAGTGGAGCAGAGTTTTTGATTGATTTTGCAAGCTTTTTGAGATTTAGCTTAAACAGCATATCAAACGGAGGGGTGAGAATGGCTTCTCCGCTTCCGATCGAAAGGCATGATCCAAACGGGAATCCATACTTTTTGCAGAAAAACTGGAGAGTTTTGATGGCAATACTGTTTTGTTCCGTTTCCAGGAATCCACAGTTGATCATCAGGTGGACTGTAGGACAGGAATCGGGAAGATTCTGGCACAGGCAGTCCAAAAATTCCAGAACACAGCAGGGGAGGGAATCAACATAAAGTGGAAAAACAAACAGAACATCGGAATATTCTTTTACTTTATCGCAGATCTCCCGGTGATTTTGAGTAAACAGAAAACATTCTTCCCATTCACAACCAAGATGCGGCGTCATCATTTCGATAAATTTTTGAGAATTGGAACGGAGTGAGCGGGGGCTTCCGTTTAAGATTAAGAGTTTGTCCATCTGGATACCTCACTTTCGATACTATGTTCCAGTTCTTCTTTGGAAGGGAACAAAACCTTGCATTCCGTAAAAAGCATATTCAAGGCGTTGCGCTCTGTCAGTTTGCGGAACAATTCCTGTTCCTCCACATCATCACAGCCATAGGCGATGATGACAGCTTTTTTGGGGACAACATTGCGGGGAACATGATGGACTTCGCCGCGGTAAAGGTGTAAGAATGCCTGTTGAATCGGGATGGCACGTTCCAGCATCCGTTTCATGATAGGACTGTAACTGCCATGGAAAAGGCGTGTAACATAAATCACATTTTCACTTTTGGCAATCAAAGAATAAACCTTGTGTGCATCATCGGGAATCACACATTTTCCCGGTGTCTTGACCCAACATCCAAAACATCCCAGACAGGGAGAAATATTCAGGGCTGAAAGATCAATAACGGTGTTTTGACCGGAAGAAAAAGAAGGGGAAAAGGAAAGCGGACAATCGCTCATGATAAGATTCATTATATTTTCTCCTTAATAAACATGACTTTTTGATTTTATTATATCAGACCATCGTCAAAAAAGAAATTGCTTTTGGAGAGTTTTCTTGCTGAAAAAAACGTGGTATAATAAAAGAAAATTGTATTCTTTTTATGAGAAACATAATATTCAAGAAATCAGAAAGATTTCGTGATATAGGATTTTTGAGGAGGAATTTGTTTATGGCAAAACTGTATTCCGTTGCACTTTCCAAGCTGATTGAGGATTTGAAGCTGGAAACGGTCTATATGCCCCGCGATCCACAGGAAATCATGATCAAAACCGTAGATATCAACCGTCCGGGTCTTCAGCTGTGCGGTTTTTATGATTACTTTGACAGCAACCGAATCCAGATGTTTGGACTGGGTGAATTTGCCTATATGGAAAAATATACCCCACAGGAACGTCAGGAATTCTTAGATAAATTTTTCTCCCAGAATATTCCGGCTGTTATCATTACTCGAAATCTGGAAATTCCGGAAGAGATGGTAACCGCTGCCAATACATATGAGGTTCCGCTGCTGCGTACCGCTCAGCATACCTGTGACTTTATGTCCACAATGATTGCAACATTGAAGGTTGACCTTGCACCAAGAATTACCCGCCATGGTGTTTTGGTTGAGGTTTATGGTGAAGGTATCCTGCTTCTGGGTGAAAGCGGCGTCGGTAAGAGCGAGACCGCAATTGAGCTGATTAAACGAGGACACCGACTGATTGCAGACGATGCAGTTGAAATTCGCCGTGTTTCGGATAAGACTTTGGTCGGTTCTTCTCCGGCAAACATCCGTCATTTCATGGAACTGCGCGGAGTCGGCATCATCAATGCCCGCCGTATTTTTGGTATGGGCTCGGTTAAGATGACCGAAAAGGTAGATATGGTTATTTCTCTGGAACAGTGGGACAAAACAAAGGTTTATGACCGTATGGGTATGAACGATGAGTATACCGAGATTCTGGGAATTAAGGTTCCATCGCTGACCATTCCGGTTAAGACCGGCCGAAACCTTGCTATCATCATCGAGGTTGCGGCTATGAATAACCGTCAGAAAAAGATGGGTTACAATGCTGCGCAGGAACTGCTCAAACAGCTTGGTATGGTGGAGGATATTCCGGCAGATGCGCTCAACAACGCACCGGACTACAACGCTTATTAAGGGAAAAAGAAGCACAGTTAGGGAAAAAGGAAAGGATGGAGACGGAAGATGAAGTTTATTGCAGATACTCACATTCACAGCATTGCAAGCAATCATGCTTACAGTACCATCATGGAAAATATCGAAGCAGCAAGACAAAAAGGTCTTGTTTATATGGCAATGACCGAGCATGGACCAAAGATGCCGGATGCTCCGCATATCTGGCACTGTGTCAACCAGTGGGAAGTTCCATCGGTATATAACGGGGTCAACATCCTGCACGGTGCGGAAGTAGACATTATGGATGAAGAGGGCACTTTGGATATTGACGATCATATCCTTGCCGGATTGGAATGGGTCATTGCTTCGATGCATACACCATGTATTAAGCCAAGCACAAAAGAGAACCATACAAAAGCATGGCTGAATATCGCAAAAAATCCTCATGTAGATGTTATTGGACACTGTGGAGACGGAAGATATGATTTTGACCACGAAACGGTCATCAAGGCATTCAAGGAATACGGCAAAATTGTGGAGATAGACAATGGTTCGTTTGGTTCCCGCCCACATACCGAGTCCAACTGCGCCGAAATTGCGCGTTGGTGCAAACGTCTGGAAGTGCCGATCGTTGTAGACAGCGACGCGCACTTTGCCGCTAATATCGGCGTTTTTGATAAAGCAATCAAGATCCTGACCGAGATTGATTTCCCAGAAAGACTCATCATCAATACGGATGTAGAGCGTTTTGAGCAGATTGTTGCTCAGAAGCGTGCGGGATTAAACCGGTAATCAGGACTGCCCAATAAGAAAGGAGCTGTTCCATGACCTGTCTGGACAACGCAACAAAAGAACAACTTGCATCGCTGTGCAAAGAAAAGGAAATCCCTGTTTTGTGGGAAGAACCAATGAAGCATTATACCAGCTTTCAGATTGGAGGTTCTGCGTCGGCAGTATGTATTCCCAAAAATCGGGAACAGCTGTCCTGTTTGCTCTCGTTTTTGAGAAAAATGCAGATAAACCATTGGTTTGTTGGAAATGGTTCCAATCTGCTGATCTCGGATGAAGGATTAAAAGGTGTTGTGATTCTGCTGGATTCTGATTTTGACGGGGAAATTTTGATCAGCAACACTGTTCTGGAAGCTCCGGCAGGAAAGAAGCTGTCCTGTGTGTGTGCTGCGGCGTGCCGGGCAGAGCTTACCGGACTGGAATTTGCCTGGGGAATCCCAGGAAGCGTGGGTGGCGCTGTCTATATGAATGCTGGAGCCTACGGCGGAGAAATAAAGGATCGACTTATCTGGGTGGAATATCTTGACCTGGATGGAAACATCCAGCGCAGATACCGGTTCGTCGCAGATGATGAAGCCCGGATTTACCGCCAGCGCCCGGGCGATGCCGATACGCTGTCTCTGTCCGCCGGAAAACTCATGAGGGAAACGGTTGTAGAACTCCGCGTTCAGTCCCACCAGCTTCATGAGGTCCAGGATCTTATCCCTCCGCTCTTCCTTTGTCTTACAGAGCTTCTGGATATCCATGGCCTCGCCGATGATGTCTGAGACGGTTTTTCTGGGATCCAGGGAGGCGTATGGATCCTGAAAAACGATCTGCATTTTTTTGCGGTATTCCTTCATGTTTTTTCCGATGATGGATTCGCCCTCGTAAATGATATCGCCGGAGGTAGGCTCCTCGAGACGAAGAACCGTTCTTCCTAAGGTGGTCTTTCCGCAGCCGCTCTCGCCCACGATACCTAAGGTCTCGCCTTTCCGGATGAAAAAGCTCACATCATCGACGGCCTTCAGTTCCGTCTTTTTGATAAATCCGGTCCGCACCGGATAATATTTCTTGAGATTTTTTACTTCCAGCAGAATCTCTCCGCTTTCCACATTTTTCTTTTCCATGGTCTATCATCCTATCCTTCAAGTATTCTGCATCGCTTTTTTGATGACCTGCCAGCAGGAAGCCTTATGGGTCTCATCCAGCTCGCACTCGGGCGGCTCCTCCCTGACGCAGATCTTCATCGCACAGCTGCAGCGGGGAGCAAAGGCACAGCCCGGTTTCACCGCGCTCATATCCGGCGGATTTCCCTTGATGGGCTTAAGCTTCTCGCTCACATCGCTGTCAAGCTTCGGCACAGAGGCCAGAAGGCCTTCTGTATAAGGATGACATCTCTCATAGAAAATCTGGCGGCTCATTCCTTCCTCCACCACCTTTCCCGCATACATGACAATGATCTTGTCGCAGATCTCGGAGACCACGCCAAGGTCATGGGTGATGAAGATAATGGCCATTCCCAGTTTATCTTTCAGTTCTTTCAAAAGTTCTACAATCTGTGCCTGGATCGTCACATCCAGGGCCGTGGTCGGCTCGTCCGCGATCAGAAGCTCCGGATCACAGGAGAGTGCCATGGCAATCATGACCCTCTGACGCATGCCGCCGGAAAACTCGTAAGGATACTGTTTGATCCGCCGTTCCGGCTGGTTGATTCCGACAAGCGTCAAAAGCTCAATCATTCTTGCCTTCCGGGCCACCGCATCCAGATTCGTGTGCTTTTTCAGCGACTCGTTCAACTGATACTCTACTGTAAACAAAGGGTCCAGGGAGGTCATGGGGTCCTGGAAGATCATGGCGATCTTGTTTCCCCGAAGTTCCTGAAGTTCCTTCTTGTTCATCTTTAAAATATCTTTCCCGTGGAAAAGAATCTCTCCGGTCTTGACCTTGCCGGTGTCCGGTGTCAGCCGTAAGATTCCGTGGCTGGAAACGGATTTTCCGCTTCCGGACTCTCCGACGATTCCGAGAACCTCGCCTTTATGCAGCGTATAATTGATTCCCCGAACCGCCTGTATCTCACCAGACTTATTGAAAAAGGAAATGGAAAGATCTTTCATCTCCAGTATGACTTCCTGATTTTTGTCCTCCATAATGCCTCCGTATTTCCAAGAGCTTTCCCTGCATACTATGGAAAAACGCAGGCAGTCCGGCCCCGATTGGCTCAGACCCCTGCGTCTGTGAACTCTTTTTTAATTTCTGCTATTGTAATACCAAGTATAGGAAGATGTCAAGAGTTTTTTAGAATACATGTATACAATCAGCGGCTCAAACTTTTCTTTTCCCCTACAGCAAATGCCTGAACGGCCGGATAATCACCCTCAGCACCTGATAAATCCCCTTCTTCGCCGTCGTCATCTCCACTTCCTGGAACTTTGCCCCTTCTGTCTCCGTTCCATCTGGCAGCACCTCTCTGCTCTTCTCCATATACTCCGCATTCATCTCCCTCAGATGCTGATTCAGTTTCTCACTGTCAATCACCAGCATCAGCTCCGTGTCGAGGTAGGTGCTTCTCATATCCCAGTTATAGGAGCCCACAATCGACATCCTGTCATCTACCACAATCGTCTTCGTGTGGACTGCGGCCTCATTCATCAGCTCATAGACGGAACAGCCCGTCCCCAGGATCTTTCCTTTATTATTGAGATAATCCGTACAGCCCCAGGGATTGGAGCCTTTCTCCACGGCATTCAGGATAATTTTCACATCCGCGTGCTCCGCAGTCTCTTCCATCACTGCATACATGGACTGGTCTGCGATCACATAGGGCGTCTGAATCACGATATCTTTGCTCTCTTCCATCAGCTTTTCCAGCTTGTGCTTGACCCGCTGGAGCGCGTTGTCGATGCTCTTGACGTGGCGACCCAGGTTGTCCGCGATTTCCTGATAGCTTTTCCCATCCAGATACGCCGCCAGCACTTCCTGTTCTAAATCCGACAGCACCTCGTCAATGCGCTGATGGATACCGCGCAAATCCTCCTGACTGATTATCAGCTCTTCCGGGTTTGACGAATGCCCTTCAGCGCAGACGTCCAGCAGCGTGCGGTCGCTCTCTTCTTCATAAATCGGCTTGTTGAGCGACACATAGGAATTGAGCGGCAGATGTTTTTTCCGCTGTGAAGCCTTAATCGCCGTATACATCTGGCGTGACACACAAAGTCCGGCAAAACTTGAAAAGCTTGCACCTTCTTTCGGATCATAATCCTGCACCGCTTTAAAAAGACCGATCATCCCCTCCTGGATCAGATCATCATTTTCTCCGCCCCACAGATACATGGCACGCGCTTGTTTGCGTACCATGTCTTTGTATTTTTCCATCAGATAATCCGTGATCTCGGTCTTACCTTCCCGAAGCAGTTCAATCAGCTGCTCATCCGTCATTTTCCCCAGATCCATTTTCATTCTCCGATTTTCCTAACTCATGCGCTGACGCACGATCTCATAGGCAAGGACACCTGCTGCCACAGACGCATTCAGGGAGTCAATATCTCCCTTCATCGGAATGGTTGCCGTCATATCACAGGTTTCTTTTACCAGACGTCCAACACCTTCGCCTTCGTTTCCGATCACCAGACCAATCGGTCCTTTCAGATTCACGCGGTACATCACATCCCCATCCATATCTGCACAGACGAACCAGAGTCCCTTTTCTTTCAGTTCTTCCATGGTTTTCACCAGATTGGTGACTTTTGCTACCGGTGTGTAATTCAGCGCACCTGCTGATGTCTTTGCAACGGTTGCAGTAAGACCTGCTGCGCGGTGCTTCGGAATGATCACACCATGCGCACCTGCAAGATTGGCAGTACGGATGATCGCGCCGAGATTATGTGGATCCTCAATATTGTCCAGAAGGATCAGGAAAGGATCTTCCCCTTTCTGTTTTGCAAGCTCCAGCATGTCTTCTACCTGCGCATACTCGTAAGCCGCTGCCTGTGCAATGACCCCCTGATGTCTTCCGGTCTCTGAAATCTGGTTCAGACGTTCTTTGGTTACAAAATTCAGGATCGTATCATGCTTTTTTGCTTCTCTTACGATACTTCTGATCGGTCCGTCCTGACATCCGTCAAGAATATATACTTTGTCAATCGGTTTCCCGGAGCGAAATGCTTCCATTACTGCATTTCTTCCCTCGATCTGCTGACTGTTCATCTTTTTTTCTTCCATTCTATTTCTCCTGCTTCTTTTCTTCTTCGCATTCGCTTAAGTGATCCAGACCGATCTTGATCAGATCTGCCATTCTTTTCCATTCTCTTTTCAGGTAAAGCCATCCCATCAACGCTTCAAATCCGGTTGCACGTCGGTAATCGGTCAGTGACTGGTTCTTTGCCGGCGATACTGATTTAGCATTTCGTCCTCTTCTGTAAACAGCATGCTCTTCTTCAGTAAGCAATGGCTGAAGGGCACGCATCATCTCTGACTGGGCAGACGCCTGCACCATACTGCTTGTCTCCTGATGTAATTTTTTTACCTGTTTATTTCCTTCGCTGATCACCTTTGTCTTGATGATCAGATCATAAATGCTGTCCCCTATATAAGCCAGGGTAAGAGGTGAATAGCCTTCCGGCTCCACCTCTTTCATCTCAAGCACTTCTTTTATATAGTCAGCAATTTCAAATTCTACGCTTTTTTCCATTGTACTCCTTCTCTGGTATCCTTCAGGATAATTCCCTTTTCCAGAAGCTCGTCACGGATTGCATCGGCTCTTGCAAAATCTTTTGCTTTTCTTGCTGTCTGACGCTCTTCGATCAGTTTCTCAATATCTGCATCCAGAAGTTCTTCCTTCTTATCCAGGATCAGTCCCAGGACATCACCGAGTTTTACGATTCTGTCCAGTAATCCCCGGAGATATTCCTTTGAGCTTTCTGCTGTCGCAGTGGTATTTGCATATTTTACAAGTTCAAAGATTGCTGCGATTGCGTCTGCTGTATTGAAATCATCATCCATTGCTTTTTCAAATTCTTCTACATATGCATCAGTTTTTGAAAATGCTTCTTTTTCTTCGGCACTCATCTCTTCTGCTGCCACTGAAGCGATAAGATGTTTCAGATTATCGGTTGCATTGAGAATTCTCTCCAGACCGTTCTTGGATGCTTCCATCAGCTCTGCACTGAAGTTCAGCGGGCTTCTGTAATGTGCGCTCAGCATGAAGAAACGAAGCACCTGGAGGTCATACTGCTCGCTGATCTCTCTTACCGTACGGAAGTTTCCGAGTGATTTTGACATCTTGCGGTTGTCAATGTTCAGGAATGCATTGTGCATCCAGTATCTTGCAAATTCTTTACCGTTAGCGGCTTCACTCTGTGCGATTTCATTTTCATGATGTGGGAATATCAGATCTTCTCCACCTGCATGGATATCAATCTGTTCGCCAAGATATTTCCTCGACATCACAGAACACTCAATATGCCATCCCGGACGTCCGTCTGACCATGGTGACTTCCAGAAAGGTTCTCCTTCTTTTTTCGGCTTCCAGAGTACGAAATCCAGCGGATCTTCTTTTTCATCCTCACCGCTTACCAGAAGAGAACGTCCACCGGAACGGAGATCATCCAGATTCTTGTGGGATAATTTTCCATAGTCTTTAAATTTTCTTGTGCTGAAATAAACGGTTCCGTTCTTTTCATAAGCATAACCCTTGTCGATCAGTTCAGAGATCATCTCTACCATACCGCAGATCTCCTCTGTAGCAAGCGGATGCTTGGTTGCAGGCTTTACATTCATTCCTGCCATATCTTTTTTACATTCTGCGATATAGCGCTGTGAAATTTCCTGCGCGGATACCTGTTCTTCAATTGCCTTTTTGATGATCTTGTCATCCACATCTGTGAAGTTCGATACATAATTGACATCGTATCCTTTGTATTCAAAATAACGGCGGACGGTATCAAATACGATCATCGGTCTTGCATTACCGATATGGATATAATTGTATACGGTCGGTCCGCAGACATACATTCTTACCTTTCCTTCTTCCAGAGGAACGAATTCTTCTTTCTTTTTCGTAAGTGTGTTAAATACTTTCATAAAGCTACTCCTTCTTTTTTCTATGCTTCCTCGATTATTTTTTCTTTCGCGAGTTTTTCTTTCAATGCTTTCAGTTCTTTCTTCAGACGGATATTGTCAGTCTGAAGCTGACGGATATCATTCAATACCGGATCTGGCAGATGGATCTGATCCAGGTCAGCACTCGGAACTTTCTGGTCACCCATGCGGACAATTCTTCCCGGGACACCGACAACGGTACAGTTCGGAGGTACTTCCTCTATAACAACAGATCCTGCTCCGATCTTGGAATTCTTTCCAATTTTAAAGGAACCGATGACCTTCGCACCAGCACTGACCATAACATTGTCTTCCAGCGTTGGATGGCGCTTACCCTGCTCTTTTCCTGTACCACCCAGGGTTACTCCCTGATACAGTGTAATATTATCACCCAGGATTGCAGTCTCGCCGATGATAACGCCACTTCCATGGTCGATAAAAAGCCCCTTTCCAATGGTTGCTCCCGGGTGGATCTCAATTCCTGTCTTTCTGACACCACGCTGTGACACCCACCGTGCCAGAAAATAGTGTTTTTTCAGATACAGCTTATGTGCGATCCTGTAATGAAGCATTACCTTAAAGCTTGGATACAGAAGTACTTCTATATCCGATTTGATAGCCGGATCTCGTTCTTTTACTACTTTGATTTCTTCTTTGATATAGGAAATAACTCCCATTTCATTCACCTCTGATTTGGAATTTCCTGTGAAATAAAAAAACTCCGTCTCAAAAAGAGACGAAGTTTCCGCGGTTCCACTCTAAATTAAAAGCAGTTATCCTGCTTTTCTCTCACGGCCTGTAACGTCTGCCACACGTACCCGGCTACTTGTAAAATCTTCACTTTCACGTTCGCCCGGTCAACTCCCGAATGCACTTCATCATCCCTGCTCCCAGATCTGCTTTCAGCCGATGACAGATCCTCTCTGATGGAACTCTGAGGATAACTACTCTTTTCGTTCTCCGTCTTTTCAGTTTCATTCATGTCTAGTACATATAGTATGCGATTTTTTCTATTTTGTCAACCCGCTTATCAGACAATCTCGTTGATAAAAACAGGAGAAAACGGCATCAATTTACTGATTTCTTCTTTGAATTCTGCTGAAAAGATCTCTTTTTCTTCCTCTTCAATCTTTTCCAGCTCTTTATAGCCAAATACAATCGATGTAAGCGCATCAATACTGATCTTCTGCACAGCATCATCTTTGCCGGTGTGTGCTGTCCTTGTCCGGACTACAAGATGTTCTTCATTGCCTTTTAGCATAAACAGACAGTTATTTTCCCGGATAATCGGATCATACAGAACAAACTCCAGATCCATCTCTTCTTTGCACACCATTGAAGACAGAAGACTTTCTACATTCAAAAGCCGTGCCATGATCAACGGTTTTTTCTTTTCTTCTTTTTGGAGGATGACTCCTGCCTTATCAAAAATATCTTCATATCCCTTCCGGATCAATGGTTCTCTTACTGCAAACCCGTCTTCTTCATCAAAAACAAGGATTCCTCGCATCTCTCCATCCTGCTCTGCGATCAGGATTCCGCCTTTTTCACTTTCCTCTTCCTTCAAAAGGCGCATATAATAAGCTGCATCCCGCTTGGTATATACCTGTATTTTCTGTTTTTCCAGAACTTCTTCCGCAAAATCCCCCAGCTTTTTACAGTCTTTTTCCTCTGCCTTTCTGAGTCTCACGCCGGAATCGTTCTGCAATTCCACGATCTTCTGTATTGTCAGTTCTTTCCCGTCTGTTCCTTTTGCACTCCACACATCGGCTGCATAAATAAACCGGTAATTATGTGGATAGTAAATTTTCTCACTTGCGGGCATCAGGAAAAAGAATGGCATTTTTTGCTGATACAGATCTCTTGCTGTCTTGCTTAATAATTCTGCCATATAACCTCTGTGCCGATAAAGAGGCTCTGTTGCAACTGCAACAATGTATCTGCTCTCTACTGCCTTTTTCCCCATCTGTATTACATAAGGATTCAGCTGCATCATCGCCCGGATATCATGATCTGTCTCGATCACATAGATTTCGTTATTCTTCGTCTTTTCTGTGTAATAATAGTCCAGAAATTCTTTCGTATCTTCTGTAAATACCTGTTCCCACAGTGTTCTTGTAAGCCCACGTTCTTCCGGCTTCAGTTTTTTCAGTATCTTCATTTTACTTTTTCGCCGTGCCTTTCTATTCAGACTTGATCTACATCTGTCTTGCTGCACAACCTCCACAGCCTGCGCAGCCACCTGCAGGTGCTGCTACGTCTACACTGCTGAAATTAGTCAGCTTTTCGATTGCACAGATTGCCTGGGAAGAAATTCCTTCCCCACTTCCGGTAAATCCAAGACCTTCTTCCGTCGTTGCCTTGACATTTACCTGATTCGTTTCAATATGCAGTGCTTCTGCAATATTCTTTTCCATCTGCTCGATATGTGGGCGCATCTTCGGTCTCTGCGCAATGATCGTCGCATCAATATTCTCAATTACATACATACGATCATCCAGCAGCTTTCCTACATGCTCCAGAAGCTTAATACTGGAAATTCCTTTGTATGCAGGATCTGTATCCGGAAAATGCTTTCCGATATCTCCAAGTGATGCCGCCCCAAGCAGGGCATCCATGATTGCATGCAGAAGTACGTCTGCATCCGAATGTCCAAGAAGCCCCTTTTCGTATGGGATCTCCACCCCACCAAGGATCAGCTTTCTTCCTTCTGTCAGTTTATGAACATCATATCCCATTCCAACACGCATCTTCTACACTTCTCCTTCCTGTCTGTCATCTGCTTTTTTGTCGCTCTTTTCTTCCGGCACCTCTTCTGCTTTCTTATCTTCTTTGTCCTCCACAGTTTTCTTTTCTTCGTCTTTTACCGCTTCTGTATCATCTTCTGCTTTCTTTTTCTCTTTTTCACCGTCTTCCGCTTTTTCTTCAGCAGCTGTTTCTTTCCTTTCCTCTTTATCCGCAGATTTCTCTTCTTTTGTATCAGCTCCTACATGAACGTCTGCAACTCCTTTCCCTGAAGAAACCTTTTTTGCCGCTTCTTCGTCATCTTCGTTTTCTTCTGCCCCTGCAGTTGTACCCTGAATTTCTGCCTTTGTCTCTTTTACGATTGTTCTTATATTCCAGATAATCGTAGCCAGTCCAAACAGTGCAAAAAATACTCCGATCAGAATAAAAAGGATCTGGTTTTTCGGTTCTCCGACAATTGTGTCCTTCACAAGTGATATGCCGGTATATACCAGATATGCGCCGATTGCAGCCATGATGATCTGTTTTGTCTTAGATGTCATATGAAAATTCCTCCGTTTTGTCGTAATCTAGGGATATTTTATCACATCTTGAGGGGATTGCATAGGTTTTGTTGGGAGACAGACGAAATGGTGCGGGTTCAGAGGGGACGCAGGAGGAGAAAAATATCCCACCGGATTCCTTTGTCCAAACATGGAATCTGGTGGGATATTTTTTCTCCTCCTGCTGACTTTCTCTGAAAAAACGGCAGCGCTTGGGAGCGGTTGCCTGGGAAATGTTGAGTTTAAGCACCTATGCAATTGGGGATTTATCAATGGCTTTTGTATTGGAGGGGTACTTTGTTGGGAAATTTTAAGGCAATGGATCGCTTGTAGTTTAATATTTGTGAATTTTATAGTTTGAGTATAAAAGTTGGAATATGGCAAATGATATTCAGCGTTTTCATGAATGATAATATAGATATAACGCAAAAAGAAGCCCCACACAAGGGCTCCTTCTTGTAGTAGCGGGAACTGGATTTGAACCAGCGACACCGCGGGTATGAACCGCGTGCTCT
>ENA-OPDD01001780-OPDD01001780.1-human-gut-metagenome-genome-assembly--contig:-NODE-1780-length-13861-cov-4.648631_pt1 | contig 13861 bp, 12 predicted proteins | sample MGYA00241574_ERZ501499 | MGnify/ENA primary metagenome ERZ501499 (study PRJEB25962, sample SAMEA2042576) | human gut metagenome | biome: human gut; feature: human-associated habitat; material: faeces...
GTACCAGAAATGTCATGCCTGATCGCCTCCTTCTGCGTTATCGCTGTCTGTGACAGCGGCCTCTACGGGTGCTTTCTCCTCCTCCGGCAGCAGGGAGGTCTGATCCTCCACGGCGGCGCCCCGAGGGATGGGAGCCGTGTCTGCCACAGCGATCTTTTTCTTCTTCCGGCCGCTGAGCATCATGCGGATCACCAGAGAGAAAGCGCTTAGATACACGATGACGGCGATGATGACGTTCGTGATGTACTCGTTATAGGCCGTCAGGTTCGTCAGCTGCAGGCCCGAGATATCGAGCATCGACATGAACAGCGCCGTGAAGATGATGCCGATGGGGTTACAGGAGGCGAGCATCGCAACAGGGATGCCGTTGAAGCCGATGGCAGGGAGCGACTGGTACGTGGACCAGAAGAACTCCGTGTTGCCGGAGAGATAGTAGAGCGAAGCGCCCGCCGCGCTCAGTCCGCCCGCGATCGCCATGGAGATGACGATGTTGCGCTTGTCGGCGATACCGGCATAGCGCGCGGCGTGGCGGTTGGAGCCGCAGGCCTTGAGCTGATAGCCGAACGTCGTCTTGGACATCATCACGTAAACGGCGATTGCAAAGACGATGGCGATGAGGATGCCACCGTTGACCTGGGAGTTCGGGAAGAGCTTGTCAAGGCCCATCTTCGCGGTGGCGACGCCATTGTAGGTCGTCTTGTAGATGTAGCCGGTCTTGGTGGACTCGGTGACGTTCTTGAAGTTACTGATATCAAAGAGCCATGTGACGAGGTTTGCCGCGATCCAGTTCGTCATGATACAGGCGAGCACCTCGTTGATGTTGAGCAGGGCCTTGAAAAGGCCGGGGATCGCGCCCCAGATCGCGCCCGCGAGCGTGCCGCCGAGGAAGGCGAGCAGCCAGATGAGCGTGGTGGACATCGTCTCGGACGGAAGACCGAGGGCGATGGAGAGCGACACGAGCGTACCGATGAGATACTGGCCCGGCGCGCCGATGTTGAAAAGGCCTGTTTTATACGCCATGCCGACGGAAAGGCCCGTCATGATGAGCGGCGCGGCACGGAAGAGCATGTTGCCAATATTCGTCGGGTTGAAGCCCCACATCAGCGTACCGGAGGCGTCGCGTCCCGTGGAGAATAGGCCACCGAACACGATGCGGATGCCGTCCCACGCCGAGGAGAGCGAGAGGTTCGGGCTCGTGAGACCGACGATCAAAATGACGATGCTGCCGACGGCGAGGCCGATCAGGATCGAGAGGACGGACGCCGCGACGGTCTTGAAGCCTTCGCTTTGCAGGAAGTGTTCTTTTTTCATACGGCCGCCTCCTCCTTCGCCATGCGCTTGGCGCCGGCCATGTAAAGGCCGAGCTCTTCGACGGTGGTTTTCTTCGGGTCGAGCTCGCCGACGATCTCACCCTCGTACATGACGAGGATGCGGTCAGAGAGGCTCATGACCTCGTCCAGCTCGAGCGAGACGAGCAAAATCGCCTTGCCGCGGTCGCGCTCGGCGACGAGCTGGCTGTGGATGAATTCGATCGCGCCGACGTCAAGGCCGCGCGTGGGCTGCACGGCGACGATGAGGTCCTTGTCGCGGTCGACCTCGCGGGCGATGATGGCCTTCTGCTGGTTGCCGCCGGACATGGAACGCGCGCGCGTAATCGCGCCCTGGCCGCTGCGCACGTCGAACTTGTCGATCAGGTAGTTGGCATAGTCGCGCACAGCCTTGTTGTTGATAAAGCCGTGGTTTTCAAAGCGCGGCTCGTTGAAGCGCTGGAGCACCATATTCTGCTCGAGTGTGAAGTCGAGCACGAGGCCGTGCTTGTGGCGGTCTTCGGGAATGTGGCTCATGTGCTCGCCGCGGTGGCGGATAGAGGCATGAGAGATATCCTTGCCGCAGAGGGTGATCGTGCCGGAGGACGGCTTGTCAAGGCCCGTCAGGCCGTAGACAAGCTCCGTCTGACCATTGCCGTCGATACCGGCGATGCAGACGATCTCGCCCGCGCGGACGGTGAACGAAACGTCGTTCACGGCGTTGCGCTTTTGCACGTGGGAGTGGACGCAGAGGTGGTCGACCTTCAAGACCTCGCCCGCAGGCTTGGCCTCGTCCTTCGTGACCTCGAGCTGCACGGGGCGGCCGACCATCATGTTGGAAAGCTCCTGCTTCGTGGTCTCGCTTGTGTTGACCGTGCCGATGTACTTGCCCTTGCGCAGAACGCTCACGCGGTCGGAGACCTCCATGATCTCGTTGAGCTTGTGGGAGATGAAGAGGATGGATTTGCCTTCGCGGGCAAACTCCTTCATCGTGGCCATGAGCTCTTCGATCTCCTGCGGAGTGAGCACCGCGGTCGGCTCGTCGAAGATAAGGATCTCGTTGTCGCGGTAGAGCATCTTCAGAATCTCGACGCGCTGCTGCATGCCGACTGTGATATCCTCGACCTTCGCGTCAAGGTCGACGTTCAGGCCGTAGCGCTTCGAGATCTCCTCGACCTTTTTGCGCGCCTCTTTCTTCTGCAAAAAGCCGCACTTCGTCGTCTCCGCGCCGAGGATGATGTTGTCGAGCACGGTGAACACGTCCACCAGCTTGAAGTGCTGGTGCACCATGCCGATGCCGAGCGCGGTGGCGTCGTTCGGGTCCTTGATGGACACGACCTTGCCGTCCTTTTTGATGATGCCCTCCTCCGGCTGATAAAGGCCGAAGAGAACCGACATTAAGGTCGATTTTCCCGCGCCGTTTTCACCGAGCAGGGCGTGGATCTCACCCTTTTTGAGCTGTAAGGTGATGTTGTCATTGGCGATAATACCGGGGAATTTTTTGGTGATGTTCAGCATTTCGATCGCGTACTGATTCTCCAAGTTTTTTCGCCCTCCTTCCGTTTTGATGGCCCGCACGCGCTGCGCTGCGAGGACGGAAACCATAATTACATTATACTATATCACGTTTCCCGATGAAAAGCAAAAGGTTTTCGCATGTCTTTCCCTGTCAGAAATGTGAAAAAGAACGGAAGACCGAAGTCTTCCGTTCTTTTTATGTATGCGCTATTTGGAATTAGCCGCCGATGTAGTTGACGTTGACGTTGGTCAGGCCGCCCTCAGCGGGGTTGGCCATCTCAGAGTTGTTGTCGATGGTGATGTCGCCGTTGAGGACCTTCTGGAAGAGGTCTTCATAGTCGGCAACGGAGAAGTTCTCCATGGACCAGGTAGCGGTCGGCAGGCCGACAGCATTCTCAGCAACGCCCAGGGAGGTGGCAGCATTGCCGATCTCGTCCCAGGTGCCATCGTAAACCTTGGCGATCGCCCACTCGGCAGCATCGCTCAGGCCCTTCATAGCGGAGGTGACGACGGTCTCGGACTCGCTGGACTGGTCGACGTCGACGCCGACGACCTTGCCGTCCTCAGCGGAAGCGGCAGCGGCGACGGACTGGAACATGGAACCGCCGCAGGCGAAGACGATCTCAGTGCCGTTGGAGTACCAGCCGGAGACCATGGTCTGCAGCTCGGGGGAAGCCTGGAAGGAAGCGCCGTACTCCCAGGAGTAGTTCAGGTCGACGGTCTTATCCATTTCCTTAGCAGCGTCGTTGGCGCCCTGAGCAAAGCCCCAGCCGTAACGGATGCAGGCGGGGTTCGTGCCGCCGCCGCCGCCGGTGAAGCCGAGCTTCTCATAGCCTTCCTTGACGACAGCGTAACCGGCGAAGTAGCCGCACTGCTCTTCGTTGAAGGCGATGCCCGCAACGTTGTCAAGGCCGAGGGACCAACCGTCGATGAAGACGAACTTGGTGTCGGTGAATTCCTTAGCGGCCTTCTCGAGGGCCGTGCCCTGCATGAAGCCGGCGCAGACGATGACCTTGGCGCCGCCGTCCACGGCAGCCTTCATGGCGTCGTAACGGTCGTCATCGGTCGCCTGATCGCCGTTGGCGGGCTGATAGTACTTGTAGCTCAGGCCGTTGTTGGCGGCATAGAGCTTCACGCCGTCGAAGGTGCCCTGGTTGAAGGACTTATCCTTCAGCTGGCCGACGTCGGTGACGAACGCGATCTCATACTTGCCGTCTTCGGACGTCATGTTGTCGTCGATATCGTCAGGATTGGTGTAAGTGGTGGTCTCGCCCTGCTGATCGTCAGTGTTGGTGTCGCCCTGATTGTCGTCGGTCTTCTTATCACCGCAGGCAACGAGGGACAGAACCATGACGAGAGCGAGAAGCAGCGCAAAAAACTTCTTCATTCTTCTATCCTTCCTTATTTTTCCGGTCGGCGGCGGGCCGCTCTCCGGTTTATTTTGAAGTGCGGACGCACTTCGTCTGACAGTATAGCAAAAGCAAAGGGGAGAATCAAGTCCGATTCTCCCCGATTTTACTTTTTTTGTGATAATTGATGGGATTCTTTACAAAAAGTCCACACTTTTTACACGTTATTTTCTCAGTCGAGCTTCAGGTCGCCGTCCTTGACCCAGCCGAGGCGGCGGCAGACCATATTGATGAGCGGAGCAAGGATGGCGGGCAGCACGATGGCGACGAGGATGAGACCCAGCCAGTCAAAGCCCGTTGGGCTCATGGCCGCCGCGCCCTTGGCGACAGCCTCCTCGCTCGGCGACACCCAGCCCGTCCACACGCCGATGAGGCCGCACAGGCCGCAGGTACCCATACCGGAGTTGATCGGCGCACCGTTCATCTCAAGATGGAACACGCACGTGGCGACGGGGCCGGTGATGGCGGAGGCGAGCGTCGGCGCGATCCAGACGCGGGGATTTCTGACAATGTTCGGCATCTGGAGCATCGACGTGCCGAGGCCCTGAGAGACAAGGCCGCCCCAGCGGTTTTCCTTAAAGCTCATCACGGCGAAGCCGACCATCTGCGCGCAGCAGCCTGCGACGGCCGCGCCGCCGGCAAGGCCCGTCAGGCCCAGCACCGAGCAGATGGCGGCGGAAGAGATCGGCAGCGTGAGCGCGACGCCGACAAGCACGGAGACCGCGATGCCCATCCAGAACGGCTGGAGTTTGGTCGCATTGTCGATGATAATGCCAAATGCCGAGGCTGCCGTGCCGATGGGCGGGGCGATCCACTTGGCGAGCGCGACGCCGACCAGGATGGTCACGGCGGGGGTGACCAAAATGTCGATCTTCGTCTCCTTGCTCACGGCCTTGCCGCACTCGGCGGCAAGGATCGCGATGATGAGCACGGCGAGCGGGCCGCCTGCGCCGCCCTCGGCGTTGGCCGCATAGCCCACCGCCGCGAGGGAGAAGAGCACCATCGGGGGTGCCTGCAGCGCGTAGCCGATGGCAATGGCCATCGCAGGGCCGGAGACGGACATCGCATAGGTGCCGATGTCCGTCAGAAACGAAACGCCCAGCTGCGCGCCGAGCGTCTTGATGATCGTGCCGATGAGCAGCGAGCAGAAGAGGCCCTGCGCCATTGCGCCGAGCGCATCGATGCCGTAGCGCTTGGCCGAAACTTCAATGTTTTTGCGTTTGCAGAACGCTTTGAATTTTTCCATGATATCCTCACAGCCTAAAAATAAAATAGTGTCATGTGCAGGTGTCTTGACATGTGCACATGACACTATAATCGTTTGTGTGAGGATTGTCAACCCTTAATTTCCGTTTTCCTCCAGCAGGACGCGCAGTGCGCGCAGCGCACTCTTCGTGCGCTCGAACGCCGCCTCGTCGGGACAGGAGAGCGTGTGCAGATGGATGCCGTCGGTGAGACTGGACAACGGCTCCGCCTTTTTGCAGCGCTCAATGAACTGGCTGACCTCGTAGCGGTTCGAAATTTGCAGCGGGCCGGTGAGCTGGCCGTAGATGGGGTGGTCGACGATGACGTCGATGACCGTACAGCCGTTGTCGACGATGGCGTTGAGCTCGGCTTCCATCTCCTGCGGCGTGTGCTTCACGGCGACACGGCGGAGGATGCCGTGTGCCTCCTTCGGCGTCACATAGCCGCGCGGAGTGGCGAGAATTTCCTCGCCCGAGGAGCGCAGCAGCGCGATATCGCCCACGATGATCTGGCGCGAGACGGAGAATTTTTCCGCCAGCGCAGAGGCGCTGATCGGCGCGTCCGCCGCGCGCAGCACGTCGGCAATGGCCTTTCGCCGCTCGTCAGAATGCATTCGCTCTTCCTCCCCTTTTCGCGCAAAAGCGCCAAATTTCGATTACGTTTCGTATTATCAAAATCAGAAATTGCAGTTCGTTGTCGGATTTTGCCGATTTAATACTCAAAGCAGCTGCCGCCGACGAACTCTCGCACGATGGAGTCGCGCGGGACATAGTCCGTGCGCAGCGACGGCACGGAGTTGACAACGTCCATCAGGTCGCTCAGCCCGTGCTCGGCGATAAACTGATCGTCGAGCTGGCTGTAAAACTCGGGGATCTCCTTCAAATACCGCGCGAGGATGCACGGCTCGTAGTCGTGGAACGTGTCGATGTGGATGCTCGCGTTCGGCTTGTTCGGCATGATGTAGTTGAGCTCGCCGCGGTCGACACTCTCGGCGCGCTCGACGGTCTGATGCAGCGAATGGCCGCGGCCCTGATAGTCGCGGATCATGCGGCGCGCCACGCGCAGCTGCTCGGGACGAACGATGCGGTCCTTGTGCGTGATGATACGCGTACGCGGGGCAACGTAAACGCCCGTAGCTTCGCTTCTGAGCTGGTCGAAAATCAGCGGGTTGAGCATGTGGATGCCCTCGGCGATGATGACGGCGTCCTTGTCGCCCTGCATGGGCTTGTAGCCGCCGACGCCGCCGGCCTTGAAGTCGTAGACCGGCAGCTCCACGAGCTCGCCGTCCATCAGGCGGTGGATATCCTCGATCAAAAGGTCGCGGTTCACGCAGTAGGGCGACTCCCAGTCGCTCGCCTCGGGCGGGCGCTGATCAAGCGGCAGGAAAAAGTTATCCATGCTGAGCATGCACACCTTGACGCCGAGGTTTTCGAGGTATTCGCGAAGGCGCATCGCCGTCGTCGTCTTGCCCGAACCGCTCGGGCCCGTCAGGCAAACGATGGGCTTTTGCCCCTTGTTCATTAAAATGCTCGCCGCGGCGGAGCTGATCTTGTCGTGAAAGACCTCCTCGCAGCGCAGGACGAAGCGGGTATCGTCCTTCATGTTGGTCACAATGTTTTCAATATCGATCACGCGCATGGCATGATAATCTCCTTACTTTTGGGATTCTGCCGCCATCTTCACGGCTGTTTCGAGCGCGATTTTCATCATGGCGGTGAAGCTCGTCTGCCGCGCCTCGGGCGAAAGCTCCTCGCCGGTGAGGATATTGTCGGAGATCGAGCAGAGGGAAAGTCCGCGCTTTTTCGTATAGGCGGCGTTGCAGTAGAGGGCGGCGGCCTCCATCTCGATGGCGAGCACGCCCATGTCCGCCCACTTGAGCGACGGGTTCGACGCGTCGTAGAACGTGTCGGACGAGTAGAGGTTGCCGACGTCCATGCGGACGCCGAGCTCCTTCGCCGATTCAACGGCGGCGGAGAGCAGCTGAAAGTCCGCGATAGGGGCAAATGTGCCGCCAAGGCCGTACTGCGCGGCGTAGTTCGAGTTGGTGCACGCACCCATGCCCGCGACCACGTCACCGAGCTTCAAGTCCTTTTGCAGCGCGCCCGCCGAACCCACTCGGATGATGCTCTCGACATCGTACTGCGTGAACAGCTCGTAGGAGTAGATACCGATGGACGGCATGCCCATGCCGCTGGCCATCACGCTGACGGGAACGCCCTTGTAGGTGCCTGTGTAGCCCTGCACGCCGCGGACGTTGTTGACGAGCTTTGGTTCATCTAAAAATGTTTCGGCGATGAACTTCGCGCGCAGCGGGTCGCCGGGCATCAGAACGGTCTTGGCGAAGTCGCCCTTTTTCGCGCTGTTATGCGGAGTCGGCATATTGAGCCCTCCCCTTTCTTAAAGTTCGCCCTTGGCCTCGAGCTCCTTGACGGCCTTGACGATGCGGGACGTGCCGAGGCGGTCGGCGCCGAGCTTGAGGAAATCTTCGGCGTCCTGCAGGCTCGCAATGCCGCCGGCGGCCTTGATCTTCTTGCCGTTGGTCATGTGGGCGGCCATGAGGGCGACATCCTCGCGGGTCGCGCCACCGCCGGCAAAGCCCGTGGAGGTCTTGATATAATCGGCGTGGGAGGCAGAGACGACCTCGCAGAGCTTGATCTTCTCTTCGTCGGTGAGCAGGCAGGTCTCGATGATGACCTTTAAGATGTTGCCGTGGCAGGAGATTTTCACAGAGTTGATCTCCTGAAGGATCTTGTCGTACTGGCCCTCCTTGACCCAGCCGAGGTTGATGACCATGTCGATCTCGGTCGCGCCGTCGGCGACGGCGGACTCGGCCTCCATGCACTTGATGCCGCTGGGCGTGTAGCCGTTGGGGAAGCCGATGACCGTGCAGATGGGCAGCTGGCCGAAGCCATAGTGCTGCTGCTCGGCGACGTAGTGCGCGGCGTGATTCACATAGGTCTGCGGGATGCAGACGCTCGCGCAGCCGTATTTGATGCCGTCGTCACAGATCTGCTTGATGTCCTCCCAGGTGGCGGTCTGCTTGAGGAGGGTATGGTCAACGTGCTTGAGAATTTCCTTAACGTCCATAGTTATCTTCTTCCTTTCTATGTTTGAAAGCGTATTTCCTACAAAAATCGTTTTATTTTAGCATGTTTCCGTGCTTTTGTCTACCGTTTCGGCAGGTCTCTTACAGTGCGCTGCCGAAATACTCCGTCATCGCGCGGATCAGGAATTCATAGTCCTGCACGCCCGCGGTCTCCCACGAAGAGTGCATCGCGAGCTGGGGCAGGCCGATGTCCACCGTGCTGACCGGCACGAGCGTATCGGAGATTGAGCCGAGCGTCGAGCCGCCGGGAAGATCGGAGCGGTTGGACATGACCTGCGTGGGAACGCCCGCGTTTTCGCACACGGCGCGGAAAATAGCGCAGGAGCGGCCATCGGTCGCGTAGCGCTGATTGGCGTTGAACTTGATGACGACGCCCTCGTTCATATACGGGCAGTTGTCGGGGTCGGCGTATTCACCGTGGTTGGGGTGCTGGGCGTGCGCGTTGTCCGCCGAGACGAGAAAGCTGCGCGCGAGCATCATCTGGAGTTCCTGCTCGTCCTTTCCGAGGCACAGGGCGATGCGGCGCAGCGTGTCGCGCAGGAACGTCGAGCCCGCACCCTGCTTGGTGGACGAGCCGACCTCTTCATTGTCGAAAATGCAGCAGACGGCGATATTTCCGCTCTCCTTTGCCGCAAGGAAGCCCTCAAGGCAGCCGCAGGCACACTCGAGATCATCGAGCTTGGGAGAGAGAATGTACTCCTCGTTCTCGCCAAGCAGCGTCCCCTCGCCGCGGCAGTAGAGGAACAGGTCGCTGCCGAGGATGTCGTTTTCCGCGACGCCCGCGGCCTTGGCGACGATGGGTAGGATGCCGCCGCTGTCTTTGCCGCCGAGCAGCGGCAGCGTGTCGATATTCGCGAGGTACTTCATGCCGTCGTTCGCCGTGCGGTTCATGTGGATGGCGACATTGGGAATGACGAGCAGGTCGCGGTCGACGCTCACGAGTTTTTCGACGATCTCGCCGTTTGCGCGCACGAAGACGCGGCCCGCGACGGAGAGTGGGCGGTCGAACCACGTGGACATCAGCATGCCGCCGTATTTTTCGGTCGAGAGCTGGACATAATGCGCGCTGCGGCGGTCGGGATGCTCTTTTAAACGGAATGCTGGCGAGTCGGAGTGCGCCGCAGCCATGGCGAAGCCGCCGTTGAGCGTCTTTGGCACGCGGAAGGCGATGGTGCTCGAGCCGTTGCGGCGGACGAAATACTTCCCGCCGGGGGCTACCTCCCAGCGTTCACGTTCGGAAAGCTCGGTATAGCCGTTTGCGAGGAGCTTTTGGCGGATGTTCTCGGTCACATGGTAGCAGGTGGGGCTATTTTTGATAAAATGCAGCAGTTCTCTTGCCGGTGCATGTTGCATGGTGATGTCCTCCACAGTTTATTTTTGTTTGGCGGTATTATAGCACACGTCATGCTTCTCGGCAAGCGGACACTCCCTCTGTGCCGCACAAAACAGGGGCAGCATTTGTGCATTTGTCCATATTTGGTGGAATTATAGTTGATTCTTTTATCGAAATCCTTTATAATACAGTTGATTTCCGTCCCCCTCCCGCATCGAGCGGGCTTTTGTTTGCGCTCTTAAGCCGGAAGGAGGCTATTTCTATGAACGAATCCTCTTCTCCCGCGCCAGCTCCGGTCTCACCGCTGTGGACGCGGGATTTCACTATCATCACATTGGGCAGCGTGATCTCGATGCTGGGCAATTCGATGTCCGGCTTCGCGTTGAGCCTGCTCGTACTGGATTACACGGGCTCGAACCTGCTCTATGCCATCTATATTGCGACGTTTACGCTGCCGCAGATCGTCATGCCGATTTTCTCGGGCGCGATCCTCGACCGCTTTTCGCGCAAGAAGACGATCTACACGCTGGACTTCCTTTCCTCCGGGGTCTACCTTGTCGCTGCGCTGATCCTGAGCCGCGGCTGGTTCAGCTTTCCGATGCTCGCGGTCTTCTGCTTTATCATCGGCTCGATCAACAGCATCTACTATGTCGCCTACGACAGCTTCTATCCCCTGCTGATCTCTGAGGGGAACTACTCCAAGGCCTACTCCATCGCGAGCGTGCTGGAGACGCTCTCGGCGCTCATCATCCCGATCGCAACGTACTTTTATAATCTCTTCGGCATTGCGCCGCTGCTCGGCATCAACGCGCTGTGCTTCTTCATCGCCGCGACGGCGGAGACGCAGATCCGCGCCGAGGAACACTACATCGAAAAGCAGCGTGCCGCGCTCGCGCTCGAAGAGCAGCATTCCTCGGGCCGCCAGCTCCTGCGCGACATCAAAGAGGGCTTTCGCTATCTGATGAGTGAAAAGGGGCTTCTGCGCGTGGCCATCTATTTCACATTCAGCATGCTGGCCTCGGGCGCGTCGCAGGTCATCACGCTGCCGTACTTCAAGTCGACATTCGATAACGGCGAATACATCTATATGTTCGTCTGGGGCATGGCGATCTTCGGCCGCGCCATCGGCGGCGGCATTCATTATAAAATCAAGCTGCCTGTGCAGCATAAGTATTCCATTGCCCTGATGGTTTATGTCGTCATCTCGCTGTGTGAGGGCTTCTATCTCTACTGCCCGCTGCCGGTGATGATGGTCTCGTGCTTTTTAACGGGTATCCTCGGCGTGACGAGCTACACCATCCGCATCTCCGCCACGCAGAGCTACGTGCCCGACGAGAAAAAGGGCCGCTTCAACGGCGCGTTCAACATGCTCAACACCGTCGGCAGCTTCACGGGCAATCTGCTCGCGGGTGCGCTGGTGGCGTTTCTCCCCGTGCGCGGCGTGCTGACGGGCTTTATGCTCGTCACGGCGGCCGCGGCGGTCGTCGTCATCGGCGGCGGACGCAAGGACGTGTCCGCGATCTATAACCGGCAAGAATAAGAAATGTAACAATAAAAATTTGATGGAGGAAACAACATGAAATTTTCCGAAATGACCTACACCCGCCCCGATCCCGCGGCGAGCAAGCAGCAGCTTTCCGCGCTGACGGCGGAACTCAAGGCCGCCAAGAGCTATGAGGAAGCGCGCAAGGTGTTCCTTTCGCAGCAGGAGCTGATGAGCCACATCTCCACCGCCTCGACGCTCGCGAGCATCCGCCACTCGATCGACACGCGAGACAAATTCTACGACGACGAGGAAAAATTCTGGAACAACTTCAACCCTGAGCTTGAGGAATACAATCAGGCGTGGACGGCAGCGATGCTCGAAAGTGCCTTCCGCGCGGACTTTGAGAAGGAATACGGCGATCTGATGTTCGTCAACGCCGAGATCGCGCTCAAGACCTTCTCCCCCGCCATCATTCCTGAATTGCAGCAGGAAAACGACCTGACGCAGGAGTATGAAAAGCTGCTCGCCTCGGCGCAGATCCCGTTCGAGGGCAAGGTCTACACCCTCTCGCAGCTCTCCCCGTTCAAGACCTGCGCTGACGATGAAAAGCGCCTTGCCGCGTGGAAGGCCGAGGGCCAGTGGTACAAGGACAATCAGGCAAAATTCGACGAGCTCTACGACAAGCTCGTGCATCTGCGCGACGCGATGGGCAAAAAGCTCGGCTACGAGGGCTATACCACGCTCGGCTACTACCGCATGGGCCGCAACTGCTATACGAAAGACGACGTCGAGAAGTTCCGCGAGGCGGTCGTCAAGTATCTCGTTCCCGTGGCGGACAAGGTGTACCGCGAGCAGGCCAAGCGCCTGGGCAAGCAGTATCCGATGAGCTTTGCCGACAACGCGCTCGAATTCCGTTCCGGCAATCCCCGCCCCGCGGGCACGCCGGACGACATTCTCGCCCAGGGTATGAAGTTCTACAGCGAGCTTTCGCCCGAGACGAAGGAGTTCTTCGAAACGATGCTGCGCGACGAGCTGCTCGACGTGCTCTCGACCGAGGGCAAGCAGGCGGGCGGCTACTGCACGAGCATCATGGACTATCAGGTGCCGTTCATCTTCGCCAACTTCAACGGCACGCAGCACGACGTCGAGGTCGTGACGCACGAGGCCGGTCACGCCTTCGAGGCCTGGACGAACCGCAAGCGCATCCCCATCGACTACATCTGGCCGAGCATGGAGGCCTGCGAGGTCCACTCGATGTCTATGGAGTTCTTCGCAGAGCCCTGGGCGGACGGCTTTTTCGGCCCCGACGCGAAAAAGTTCCTCTACAGCCACCTCTCCGGCGCGCTGACGTTCATCCCCTACGGCACGATGGTCGACCACTTCCAGCACATCGTGTATGAAAAGACCGAAATGACGCCCGCCGAGCGCCACGCCGTTTGGAAGGAGCTGCTCGGCGTCTACATGCCGTGGATGAAGCTCGACGGCGAGATCCCGTTCTACTCCGAGGGCATGGGCTGGCAGCGCCAGCACCACATCTATTCGAGCCCCTTCTATTATATTGACTACTGCCTTGCCCAGACCGTGGCGCTCGAATTCTGGGCGATGATCCGCAAGGACGTGGGGAACGCCTGGCAGCACTACATGGCCTACACCGTGCAGGGCGGCAGCCGGACGTTCACCGACCTTCTCAAAAACGCCGGCCTTGAGAGTCCGTTTGACGAAGCGTGCCTTCGCGGCGTGTGCGCCGAGGCGGAGAAGGCGCTCGCGGACTTTGACCTCACGGGCATCGAATAATGGGTGAACAGCACAAAAAGCACAGCCGCCGCGAGCACCTGAACGACTTTCATCTGAACATCGCGGGCGAATATGTTTACGATGGGGCACTCTACGCCTGCCAAAACGATGATGCAAAGCAGCGCAGATCTAAGCGCGCCGTGTGGGGAATGGCAGCCATTCTGACCGTTGCGGTCGCCGCGGGCGGGTGCATTCCTGCGCCGGGGATGCAGAACTGTTTTTACGTTCTGCTCCCCTACCTCGGCGAGTTTCTGGCGGCGGGAAGCGTCATCTGGGCGCTCGTAAAGCTCGGAATGGACTGGAGCGCGGTGCGCGAGTACAACTACAAAAAAAGCGTGGCCGTTCTGCCCGTGCGAACGGCGGTCACGGCGGTCTTTTCTCTTCTCGGCGTCGTGTGCGAATTGATCTTCTTTTTCGTCAATGACCACGCAGGACAGACGTTTTTCGCGCTGCTCTATGTCCTGCTGAAGCTGATAGCCCTACTGAGTGTCCTTGTTCTGCGCGCCGAAATTATGCAGGCAGAATGGGACAAATTGCCTAAAAAAAATAACTTCTAAGATTTTACTCTGTACAATGTGCATCCTTTCATGCTATAATCAAAAAAATTCTACGCGCTGTTTTTCGGCGCACAAATGTCCATAGGCGGCGCACTTCCCTTTCCGC
>ENA-OPDD01001783-OPDD01001783.1-human-gut-metagenome-genome-assembly--contig:-NODE-1783-length-13858-cov-2.599797_pt1 | contig 13858 bp, 10 predicted proteins | sample MGYA00241574_ERZ501499 | MGnify/ENA primary metagenome ERZ501499 (study PRJEB25962, sample SAMEA2042576) | human gut metagenome | biome: human gut; feature: human-associated habitat; material: faeces...
TCTCAATATCTGTTTTGTATGAGTAGATCTCGCAATATACATTGCATTCTCTGACTCTTCTGGCGACCAGCTGATTGTACTGTCCGCCAAAATCAATGACAACTACCAGTTCTTTTTCCATGGTTGTCCTCCAGTATATTTTTCTGTCCTCTATTATAGGGTATGGGGCAGGGGAAGTCAAAATATTTCTTGTCTTTTTGTATTTTCTCTCTGATAATAAAATTACAATTTTTATTATTAAATAAGGAGGTTTTCACAATGACTAATCAACTTGAAAGTAATAACCTTTCATCTCTGCAATGGTATAATAAGGATCACATTGCAAAACCATTTGTATCTTTTAACTCAGAAGCATTTATATCTTTTAACGCTTCAGCCCAATCTATTCTCCCGCCTTATGTCACTATTGCTTACAATGAAAAAAATGATGAAATCTGCATAGCTCCTTCTGATAAGAAAATAGGCATTTCTATCAAGTATTCCAAGTCCTCGCTTCCAAGCTTAACTCGATTCATGAGCAAAAATAATATCAAATTTCCCATAAAGTATTATATTCAAACTAATGATTCAACAAATAGTTATTTTTTAGCAACATCTGAATTTGTTGATGAAAATATCCTTATTGAACGTGTCCTCAAACTTATTAAAAAAGATAACTTATCAGCTATGAAAAGTGATTCTATGGAAAAATTGCTTAACTTATACGATTCTTTTATAAAAAGTTGCATTCGTAAAAGAAAGTATTCCTTTATCCCATTAGAAGATCGCCTTTCACTAGGAAAAGAAGGATTTATCCATGCTATTCAAACATACAATCCAAATATTTGCGATTTTAATGAGCATCTCAGCCAACAGCTTTCTCGTCATCTTGACAGATGTTCAGTAGATTTCAAATACAAATATAAAGAAGCCATTCCTTTAGAAAAAAGAGACGAAAATGGCTCTACTTATGAAGTTTTTGCTCATCCCAATTCTCAAAAAGCTTTCGAAGATGTAAATACAAGATATGATTTGTCTCGAGAGCTTGATCCGATAATTTTAAACGTTGATTCTCTTCAAAAAGCCGGATATACTCGCCCTGAAATTTGTAAAAAATTACACATAAACGCCTGCCTATATAATCACTATAATTCTTGTCTCAAAAAGGCTTTACAAACTTATTCTTTATAAACTCTTATTTTGCGGAGTATATATTTTACTCCGCAAGTTCTTCCAATTTTCCGAAGGTATAACCCATTTCTTCCCATTTCGTGAGCAGTTCATCCAGAATCTCCCCATTGGTCTTCGAGGTATTATGTAACAGCACCACCGCTCCGGGGTGGATCCTGCCTGTCAGCTTGGAAAAAGCTTCCTCGTGGCTGGGCTGGGCATCCACGTTCCAGTCCACATACGCGAGGCTCCAGAAAAAAGTAGAATATCCCAGATCCTTTGCCATCTGCAGATTCGTCTCACTGTATTTTCCCTGGGGCGGCCGATAGTACATCGCCATCTCCGTGCCAGTGGTCTCCCGAAAAAGAGTTCTCACGTCATCCATCTCCTTCCGGAAAACCGCTGGATCAGAAATTTTCGACATGTCATAATGATGATAGGTATGGTTTCCCACCGTATGTCCGTCCTCCACCATGCGCTTCACCATCTCCGGCGCCGACTCCAGAAAATGTCCTACCACAAAAAAAGTCGCCGGTGCATCATGCTTTTTCAATGCATCCAATATAGCGGAACTATTACCGTTCTCATAGCCACAATCAAAAGTAAGATAGATCTTTTTCTCCTCCGCATCTCCCACATAATAGGCATTGTACTCTTTTAGTTTTTCCGCAGATGCCGTGCCGGTGGGCTGTGTTCCTTCCGCCCCGAATCCCAATCCCCAGTTTTCTGCTGAAAATAACGCTTCCGTGTTCTCTAACGCAGTTCCTGCCGTCTCCTGTGTCTTGTTTTCATGTTGCACACGTAAGCCGTAAGTAATGGCTCCTATTCCTCTTCCCAGAATAAACATGCACACAAAAAGAAGCAGAAGCCAGAGTGTTTTTCCGTGTTCTGTGAAAAAACGTTTCATGTGGTATCTCCTCTCAGAACTATCCGCTACTACTATATGCAGTCGTTCTGTCCGGCATAACCGCATCCTCTTTTTCTGCTTCTTTTTCTATATTCCATTTTCTGTTTTCAACAAAAAATCAGTTTGGCAGCTATTCCCTTTCCCGCTGTTTCTTATGCGAGATGATTTCATAGGCGGTCACAGCCACCCAGAACAGCAGACTGACTCCTTCCGCCACACGCCAATACCACATGCCGGAATACCACACTTTGACAGTTCCCTGATAGCCCGCCGGCAGGATTGCCCGGACATGACCGTTCTCACCTACAGTCACCGGGATTTTTTTCCCCGTTGTCATATCCTTGGCATGATACCCTTTGTACAAAAGCATCGGCAGATCGATATAATACTCTCCGGGACCCGCAACAGTCGTCACCGTAATCAGCGTGTTCAGATTTTCCTTCTCAAAAGCTTCCACTGTCACTCCGTCCGACGGCCATGCATCATGGTAATAAAAATTCCACTCCACATCCAAAGGCAGGTACTCCGCTCCCAGAATGCCGGAATGTCCCATGGATGCCATAGAATTCAATCTCAACGGCTGATCTTTCGTCTGCAGCAGATCGTTAGTCTGATACATGGAGAAAAAGATACAGCCGCCGCAGACTGCCACCAGGAATATGGTCTTTGCCACCTTATCCTTCCACCGGAGCATCCAGTGTCCCGCCGTGCAGGCCACCAGAGTCATGGCAATTGCTGCGATCGTCGTCAATCTAGTAGGAAACTGGATCATCGTAGTCAGAAGCTCCAGCAAGGAATTGGCTTCCTTCAGCGCATTCCAGGGGAAATAGTAAGTACTTACCGCAATTGCCACACATCCCAGAATAAATGCAACCTTGGCTGCCTTATCATGTGCCGGATCCTGTTCCTTTTCCCTGTTACGGATAGCAAAATACACAATCACTCCCAGTAATACGGCAACACCTATATAAATAGGCTCTGTGTCCACCATTCCCAGCTCCTGAAATCTGGAATTGCTTCCGGCATTCTGCATGGTGAAAAATATCTGTGCCCCCAAAATTCCCCGATCCTGAATGTATACGCCGCTGTTATTGGAATAACGGTATTGATCCGCCAGCATCATATCTAACATCGGAAGCAGGAACCAGATATTTGCCAGCACCGTTCCCACAACCACCTTTACCAGTTCCAGGAAAGTTCTTTTGCGGAATACTTTTCGGATACATAATAAGCACAAAAGGATGGTAAACACACCCGCAATCTCACAGCTTAATACATGGCTCTGGATAATACCGGAAAAGCCCAATACCGGCAGCAGCCAGGAATGGCGGTACTCCTTTTTCTCCATATCTTCCGTGAAGATCCGATAAAAACCATAGCACAGCAACGGCAGGAAGATCATTGCTGTGTACTCACCTACCGCACTCCGGTTATAAATATTGTATACGCGATACGGTGCCAACGTATACAACATACTTCCGAACATTCCGGTCACACGGTTACGGAAAATTCCGCAAAAGCAGATATACGCTATGACCGCCGTAGCTAGATTGACCAGAAAGATATATCCATCGTAGGAAACACTCATGGGGAAACCGATCAGCCGAAGTATTGCCGGAATTACCAGAAATGTATCGCAGTAAAACAGTGAGTTGGCATAGCCATGCCCATACAGCCACATGGGCTCTACTCTCGCAGGAAAGATTCCCTGTGCCAGGCTCTGCGCCAGGAATTCAATACGAAGCAGGTGAAATCCCAAATCGGCTCCCACCATAATATAATCCACAAATACCGGTAGGGAAGCCAGGATCGCCAATGCGGGAATTCCGAAGTATACCAGTTTCTTCTCCAGCGCAAGAGGATATTTTCCCATATACACATACAACATGATCAGCGAATCCAGCAGCAAAAATCCCAGGAGGAACATCACAAGCAGCATTCTGTAGGACGCAGTGGTTTTCACCAGCCGGATATCCTTAATAGTAAGCTTTCCGGTTCCGTAGTAGTCTGCGTGGATGTTTACTTCATCCGCTTTCAGACGGCTTGTCACATAGATCTCACAGGAGCTTTCTGTTCTCCCGGAATACAGGGAAAGCTCGTTTTCCAGCAATTCTCTGTAGATTTCTCCATCACTTGTAATGTTAATCTTATTTGCGCCGTTGTCATCCGTGTCATACGTCACATAATAGCAATAAGTACCGGGTGCCATGGAAAAACCGCTCATTTCCAGCCAGGGACCGCTGATATTGCTGCTGCCGTCCACGGAATAACCTTTTGCTTCCCGGATGACACCCTCTTCCGTTGTCACCTGTGCATCTGCCAGAGTGCTGATTGTTTTATTGCCGCACAGAATTCCGATCACAGGCACCAGCAGTAACAGAACTTCCAGAAGCAACAGAATACGGAATTTTTTGTTTTTCAGGATTTCAGATTTCTTCCACATATCCATTTCCTACGCTGCCTCCTTTTGTACTTTCCGGTCCGGATTTTTCTTCTGTGTGAGTATACAGTATATAACGATCCCAACTATGCCAAGAGCGCTGAGCGCCACTGCTACCAGTTGTGCTGCACCGGCTGCGGCACTCATCTGAAACTGCGGTGCTTCGATCAGAACCACATCCGGCAGATCTTCCTTCTGGCGGATCCACAAAGGTGCTCTGCCTAACAGCAATTTATTGGTCAGAAATTGTGTCGACACAAAAGCTGCCGCAAGTACCGCTGTCTCCAGGATGGTGGCTTCTGTTGCGGATTTTCCCTCCCGGTAAGCGTTCAGGAGACCGCATCCTATAAATGTCAGTCCGCAGATTGCCGGGATCATAAAGATCGCAGGAGACTGCATACTGAAGGTCAGCACCTGGAACACGGCATTCTGCCGGAGCAGATCCCAGGGAAAGCTGCCAAGACTGAGAAGTATTCCCAGCATTCCGCACCAGAACAATCCCGCAGTGCTGTCTTCTTTACTGTTTTTCTTCTGCAGCGCCCCACTGAATTTCAGCCACAGCAGGAAAAAGAAGAGTCCCGTAAGTGCCGGACCGACACCAATGGCAGCCGTTCCCTGAAACCCATTGCTCTTATAATCATAGGTGGCACCTCCCTGGAAAAAGAAGGTCAGATAATGCAGAAGAAAAGCTCCCTTTTCCTGAAATGGACGGCTTCCCACATATCTTGCCACATCACGATATGCCACAAGATATCTTAGCATCGGCAGCAGATACCACAAATTGCACAACAGTGTTGCCGCTACTGCCTTTCCCAATGTCAGCCAGCCGTCTTTTTCCAGCAATTGTCTGCGATAATATACGCAGCAGAACACTAACAGAAGCATTCCCACTTCCAGAACCGCAAAAGAAGACTGTAACAGCAAGGAAATCGCTATGGCCAGAAGAAGCCATTGCGGCAGTTTTCCTTTTTTCCGCCCGACTGCCCTCACCAGAAACAGTAATAACATCGGCAGGAAAGCGTAGCCTAACGCTTCCCCAATGGCGGCTCTTCCATACAAGGCATCCAGATACCACGGTGCCCAGCAATACAGTGCCGTACCGATCACCGCTGTTTTTTTATTTTGAAATCCTTCTTCCAGTGTCTTGTAGGAAAAGCACACTGTCACGGCATAAATACATATCAGAAACATCCGGTAAACACTTTCCAGTGCAGCTCCTGTCATTCGCAGAAGCACCGGCAGCAGCCAGAACAGATTTCCGTCCAAACCTGCCGTACCATGCTCATACTGCCAGTTTACCGGCATTGCCATCTGAAAAATTCCCGCTGACAAATAGTCTTTCATATTTTCAATACGAACCAGCTGGTAAGGAACCTCCGAGGAATTCAGACAATAATTTGTAAGCAGCGGGAGTGCTCCTGTCAGAAAAATACCGGCCAGGCACCAGAAAATACCATTTCCCTTGAATTTTAATTTTTCTGTTATTTTCATGAAGCTTTCCTCTCCCGTCTCTTCTCCAGTGTCACCCCTGCGATCAGCCCCAGCAGGCTGAGCCAGCTCACAGCCTCTGCCACTCTCCAGTACCAGGGGCTTCTGAATGTCACCTGAACCGTTCCGTCATAGCCTGCCGGAACTTCCACACACACCGCATAATTATCACTGGTGGTGATCGTCAGTTCCTGGCCGGTAGTCTTGTCGTATGCCCGGTAGCCATAATAATACAGAAGCGGTAATTCCACCGTTTCCGTCTTATCACCCCGGTTCTCACAATGCATGTCTATCTTTATTCCATCCTTATGATAGTCCGTAATATTCACTGTTTCTGCGGCATAAGGATCATGGGGCCAGAACAGGGAGGCATCCGCTCCGTAGGGCAGGTATTCCGCTCCGGCAATATAGCCGCTTCCCATTCCTTCCTCTCCGTAGATCCGGTAATCGTCAGCCGTCTGAAGCATATCATCCATCAGGTAAATACTGCTGCACAGAGTCAGTACCATCATTCCGGCAAAATAGAACTGCAATCCATGCGTCTCATACTGTCCCTTGATCTCTTTGGCCACAACACCTGCCACCAGTACTGCACACAGTGTTGCAATGGTCAGAAAACGGTTGGGAAATTGAATACTTGACACCAGCGTTGCGGTAATATCGTTCAGGCTATGAATCTTATCCCATGGAAAGATTGACAGACACATCCACATAGCCAGAACGGCAAAACCTCCGGCAATCTTGCCCAACGTCTTTTCTTCCCTGCGCAGGTGCGTGGTTTTGCGGAAAAAGAGCATTCCCGCCCAAAGTAACAGTGCCACAGTCAGTGCGATTCCCATTCCCATGGGCTGACTATCTGCCATTCCGTTGTCGGAATAGAACACATTGTAGCCGTTCCGGAAAAAAGTAAATAATAGGTTGGTCAGATACAGTCCCCTATACTGGATCACTCTGCCAGAGACATGCTGAATCACAAAATCGCCCCGCAGCATATAATCAGCAAAAGGCACTAGGAACCAGGCACTCAGCAATACACTGTAGATCACTGTTTTTGCCAGAGAACAGAACGTCTCCTTGCGGAATACCTTTTTGATCAAGATCAGACACAACAGAATAGTGAAAGCGCCTGCCTGTTCTCCCGTCAGCAGGTGTGACTGCACTAGCCCGGTAAATCCTATCGTCAACGGAATCCAGGAATAATGATATTGTTTCTTCGTAACATCCTGTGCAAATACAAGATAAAATCCGCAGGCGATCAGTGGCAGAAATAATATTCCGAAAGTCTCACCCAGCGATCCGCAGATATATGTCTTGGAGAGACGATATACCGACAAAGTATAAAGTACTGTACATAAAAGGCCAATGTTACGGTCTTCAAAAATTTTTCGAAAGCTGTAATATGCCACCAGTATGGTAAGTGCATTGATAAACAAAAGAAACAGTCGATAACTGGTAATAAAGGAAAAGCCGATCAGCCGGAACAATGCACCCACATACAAAAGTGTCTCCCCATAAAAGATCGAAGACGCATATCCGTAGCCCTGCTGCCATTTCGGTGCAATCCGTACCGGAAACTGCCCTGCCAGAATGCCATCCTTGATTCCCATCATACGCAGCATATGGTATCCCAGATCTCCGCTAGACAGCATGGTATCCTGCATCAGAGGCAGGGAACTGAACAGCAAAAGGAGCGCCAGACCGAAATGAATTCCCTTCTGCGAAACAGATAACGAATACTCTCTGTCATACTGCACATAAGTATATAACAGATTCACCAGAATGGAGATCACCACAACCAAAAACAGGAAAATGACTGCCAGACCGTTGGTTTCCCGAATGGTAAGCCCCGAGATCATATAGTTTCCTTCTCCACCGTAGGTAACAGTAACACGTATATTATCCGACTTCTGCAGCAGCCATAACGGATAATCCGTCTCATGCAGTCCCTGATAGAGGTGCTCTCCGCTGTTGCGGAGCATCCGGTATCCCACAGTATCATCCTCAACAATACAGAAATTCTTCATATTGGTATCCGTATCATAATGCAGCTGGATCCGGTAGAGACCCGGCTTTAATGAAATATGCTCTATAGTCATATTGTCCTGATAGACTCCGGTATTTACCGTTACCCCTTCGGACGGATATTCATACACCTCATTTCTGCCAAACAGACCGACAATTCCCAATAATATCAGCAGGATTTCCGCCAGCAAAACTCTTCGCAAAGTCTTTCTTTTTCCTATCTGCAATGCTCTGATTTTATGAATAAATTCCATATGTAACGTTCCTGTCTCTTTCGTTATAATATTCTATTTATTTTATCATTATATCAATCAATATGCAACAAAAACGAACCTTCCGCATAGGTTAATCTAACTCCTTCGTATGATATGGAGTAACGCCATGGACTGCAAAGAAATGATCCTGTCAGAGGACACCTATGACATTATCACAGACTTTTCCGCATCGGAATTTCTGAGAGATGACAATGATTGTTATGAACGCATCGGAGAAGATTTTTTGATTTTGTATCTGGGCAATCTGGGAATCCGCAATCCGAAAATTGATTTTTTCCCCTATCACAATATGCCGAAGCTTTATGGGCTCATGCAGCTATCTCCCTCCGGTGAGACGCCACCCGGTGCCGCTCCCTTTGATCCGGCAGACCTGATCGCCAGTGGGATTACCCAGGTACAGCGTCCGCCCCTAAGTCTCACGGGGCAGGGTGTGATCCTGTGTTTTATCGATACCGGGATTGATTACCAAAATCCTGTGTTTCTGGACGAGAACGGCAACAGCCGTGTCCTGGCGATCTGGGATCAGACGGTTCAGACCGGGATACCACCTGAGGGGTTTAAATATGGTTCTGAATACCGCAGAGAGGATATTAACCTGGCGTTGCGTTCCGAGGATCCTTATTCCATCGTTCCCTCCAGGGACGAAAACGGACACGGCAGTATCCTCGCCGGAGTCGCAGCCGGCAGTGTCGTCCGACAAGGCAATCCTTATATCGGTGCTGCACCGGGTGCCGACATCGTTGTGGTAAAACTCAAGGAATGTAAGCAATATCTACGAAGCTTTTATCTGGTGCCCGAGGGTGTTCCCGCCTATCAGGAAAATGATATTATGCTGGGCATCAAATACGCGGAATCCTTCGTGCAGCTCTTCGAGCGTCCGGTAGTCATCTGTCTGGGGTTGGGCACGAATCAGGGGGATCACGCAGGAAGCTCCGCTCTGTCCCGGTATCTCTCCTCCCTCGCCGTCCGCAGGAGCCGCGCCGCCATCGTCTGTGGTGGAAATGAAGGAAATGCCTCCCACCATTATCATGGCATGTTAAGCAGCCAGACTCCGGAGGGAACCGCCCGGGATGTGGAGATCCGGGTCAGTGAAGGCTGTATCGGATTCTGGCTGGAGCTTTGGGGCGCTCTGCCGGATGCTTTTAATCTGAGCATCCGCACTCCCGGTGGGGAAAATATTCCCGAACTGCGCCTTGGGTTGCAGCAAAGCGTGACCTATTCCTTTATCTACGAAAAAAGCAGAGTCACTATCGACTCTGCTCTTGTGGAAGAAAATTCCGGTGAAGAACTGATCCTTGTACGCATCCAGGATCCTACCCCCGGTATCTGGACCTTTCATGTCTCTGCTTCCAGTAGTTTATATAACGGCAATTTTCACATGTGGCTGCCTATCACAGAATTTCTGTCTACTCCGGTATATTTTCTCAATCCGGATCCCGACATGACTCTGACGGAGCCCTCGATGGCTCCGGAGGTTCTGAGCGTTTCTACTTACAACGCGGAAAACAACAGTTTTTACGCAGAATCCGGCAGAGGCTTCGGGCGCACCGGGCAGATCCGTCCGGACTTATCCGCTCCCGGAGTCAATATCTCCACCATTGACGGACGCCGTACGGGAAGCAGCATGGCTGCCGCTATCACTGCCGGAGCTGTGGCTCAGTTTTTCCAATGGTCAGTCATTGAAGGCAATAACCGGCTGGCGGAAAGCCGGGAGATCCGCAGTTATTTCATACGCGGTGCCGTGCGTACACAGGGTCTGAACTACCCCAACCGGGAATGGGGCTACGGCAGGCTGAATTTAGAGGAGACCTTCAATGCCCTGCTCCGGGTATGACTATATGATCTCCTGCAGGGCATAGACCGGCTGCACACTGCAGACACCGTTAATCTTACGCACGCCGCGCTCCAGTTTTTCCAGTTCCTTTTCCGAGGTCACATCCGCTTTTACGAGGAAATCATATTCCCCCTCTACCTGATAGCAGGATGTGACTTCCGGTTGCTGTCGCATTCTTTCCATAAATCCCGCATGATATTTTTTATGCTGTACCGTTACCTCTAAAAATACCTCCATAAGCCACCTCTCTTCTCAAATCTTTTACTTGATCACCGAATAAAAAACGCTTGATGATGTATCTTCGTCAAATACAGCCTCCTGTGCAGGCACAAATCCCTGTTTGACTCATTGTATACATAAAAAGAGGAAAGACACCGTACACACGATATCTTTCCTCTTTGAAAGTGATTGCATCATACCATATTCTTTCTATACTTACAAGTCGTCTGATAAATCTTATCAGAATTTTAATATTTCGGACAATACTTTCTGCCGATTTGTACGCTATAAGCCTATTTTACATCCGCTTTGGAAAAAATTCTGGCATACCCATAGGACAGCGGACGGTCCGTCATGTCCGCAAACCGCAGAGGGAAATTCTCCTTTTCCTCCATGCGGTTCGGGCAGTCTCTCCTGCCGCACCCCAGACAGATTCCGGCACATTTGGTAAAAGGATCCTTCGTCAACTCCGCATAAAATACCACACTTTTCTTCGGAATCATGCAGTAAGCTTCATTACAGGTAACGGGCATCTGCAATTCCCACAAAAGTACGGGCAGATTTTCCAACTGCAACCGGTCATTTAATTTTTTTTCCGAGCTTCCGGATTCCCCGGCTACTGATCCTAGAAAATACAATCTCGCCACATGCAGTTCTCTGTGGTCAGCAACCCATTTCGTATAGGCCTGATAGCTTTTTAATAATAATTCGCTGGACAGCACCTCGATCATATAACTCTCTGTCAAAAGTCCGTCCTGTAAATAGTTCTCCTGTAAATCATCGATTCTTTTTCCCAAAGTAATGCCTACAGCCAAAAAAGACCGTTCCCCTTCGGGAAAAGTCTCTTCACAATCTCTGTCCTGCCATCCCGCTTCCGCCTCCAGGCAGACCACCATCTGCTCTGCCATCTGTTTCAGATTGGGATATTCTTCCGGATCATAATGATATTTTTCCATCACACTGTGCAGAAATTGTTCGTTCCTGCACAGTGCTGTAATTTCTGAAAAAAAAATCTGCATGTCCACCTGTTCTCCCGGAATACCGGTGATCTCATGACGCAGGCATATTTTGCCTGCATCCGGTTAATTGTTTTTAATGCGCAGGCATCTGATGGCATTGAGCACAGCCAGTACCATAACTCCTACGTCTGCGAAGATAGCAACCCACATGTTGGCGATACCCAGCGCACCCAGGATCAGGCAGATGGCCTTAACTGCCAGTGCAAATACGATGTTCTCGTAAACGATGCGCAGACATTTCCGGGAAATCCGCATAGCCAGCGCGATCTTGGCAGGATTGTCATCCATCAGAACCACATCCGCTGCCTCAATGGCCGCATCTGAGCCAAGGGCTCCCATGGCGATACCGATATCCGCACGGGAAAGTACCGGTGCATCGTTGATACCGTCACCCACGAATGCCAGTTTTTCCTTCTCGCTCTTGTCCTGCAACAGCTTCTCCACGCAGCTTACCTTGTCTGCGGGAAGCAGTTCACTGTGTACCTCATCCAATTTTAACTCACCGGCCACATGTTCTGCAACTGTTTTGCTGTCACCGGTCAGCATAACGCATTTCTTCACACCGGAATTCTTCAGAGATGCAATGGCCTCCTTCGCACCATCCTTGATCACATCAGAGATCAGGATGTATCCGGCATATTTTCCGTCTACCGCTACATGTACCACTGTACCGACACCGGTATTTTCCGTATAGGACAGATTCAGGCTCTTCATCAGTTTCGCATTACCGGCCGCTACCTGCTTGCCATTTACTTTGGCAGTAACGCCGTGTCCGCTGATTTCTTCCACATCACTGACGTTGGACGCCTCCAGCTCCTTGCCGTAAGAAATCTTCAGGCTCTTGCTGATGGGATGGCTGGAATAGCTCTCCGCATATGCAGCATACTCAAGCAGTTCATCCTCTGTGAAATCCCTGCTGGGGTAAATACCCGTCACATCGAATACACCCTTGGTCAGGGTACCGGTCTTGTCAAATACCACATATTTGGTCTCAGACAGCGCTTCCAGATAATTGGACCCCTTCACCAGAATACCACAGGCACTTGCTGCTCCGATTCCTCCGAAGAAAGAAAGGGGAATGGAAATGACCAGTGCACAAGGGCAGCTGATTACCAGGAAAGTCAGGGCACGAATGATCCACGTGCTCCAGGCTGCCGGATTGCCCATGATCAGGTTGATCACAGGAGGCAGGATGGCCAGTGCCAGAGCACTGTAGCAGACTGCCGGGGTATAATATCTTGCGAACTTCGTAATAAAGTTCTCAGACTTGGACTTCTTCATACTGGAATTCTCTACCAGATCCAGAATCTTGGATACGGTGGATTCTCCAAATTCCTTGGTGGTACGGATCTTAAGTAATCCGGTCAGGTTCACACAGCCGCTGATCACATCCTGATCCACTGTGATCTCTCTGGGGACGCTTTCACCGGTCAGGGCACTGGTATTCAGTGTGGATGTACCTTCCACTACCACACCATCGATAGGAACCTTTTCACCGGGACGTACCACAATCACGGTTCCGATCTCTACATCATCGGGATCTACCTGCTCTAAGCTGCCGTCCTCTGCCTCAATGTTGGCATAATCCGGGCGGATATCCATCAGGGCGCTGATGTTCTGACGGCTCTTGCCCACAGCTACCGCCTGGAACAGTTCACCGATCTGGTAGAACAGCATAACGGCCACGCCTTCGGAATACTCTCCCAGTCCCATGGCACCTACGGTAGCTACCGCCATCAGGAAATTCTCATCAAACACTTCACCGTGCATAATGCCCAGAACGGCTTTTCTGAGAATATCATAGCCGATCACCGCATAGGGAATCAGGTACAGCAGTCCCAGCCAGATCCCTTCCAGAGGTACAAAATGCAAAATAATTAACAGTACTGCCGCCACAATGATGCGGACCAGTACTTTTTTCTGTTTCTTAGTCATAGCTTCCTCTTTTCCGAGAGCATCCTATAAATAGATCTCGCAGTCATCCTCCACTCTCTTGCAGGCTTTTACCACGTTCTCCATAACGGCCTTCTCATCGCTGCCATCGGCAAATTCCACCTTCATCTTCTGGGTCATGAAGCTGACGGTTGCATCGGTAACACCCTCTACCTTCTTCGCTGCATCCTCCATCTTCAGAGCACAAGCTGCACAGTCTACTTCGATCTTGTAAGTTTTCTTCATGGTAATATCCTCCTCTTTCTCCATTCGCATTTTTTGTTTAGTTGCTAATGATTTGCATTTAGTTTTAATATTCATTCATATGAACCACTGTTCATATGTTTATATTACCATATGCCTGGAAAAAGTCAATACTGTTTTTAAATGTTTTGTAAATTGAGAGTTAGTGAAATAATCCCGTAGCCCTTGGCAGGGTATAAGAAACGCGGCACGCTCGTACTTTATTTAGTACGATGCGCTCCTGTCGCAGAGCGTAGCGGTACATAAGCGGTCATAATACGACCGCAATGCGTCCCTTGGGACGCTATGGTACCGACGTCTGCTTACGGC
>ENA-OPDD01001790-OPDD01001790.1-human-gut-metagenome-genome-assembly--contig:-NODE-1790-length-13839-cov-1.456616_pt1 | contig 13839 bp, 15 predicted proteins | sample MGYA00241574_ERZ501499 | MGnify/ENA primary metagenome ERZ501499 (study PRJEB25962, sample SAMEA2042576) | human gut metagenome | biome: human gut; feature: human-associated habitat; material: faeces...
CAATATAGGACTGCTGCCGAAATACTGGTTCAGAGACATTAAAACCACCTCATATCTTTGATTATGAAGCAAATTAATACATAATATTTTTATTTCACAACAAAAAAGTTCATTTTTACGATAGATCCTCCCCTGATCTTTGTTTTAAATACATACAAACAGTTACAGATATTTTTAATATTTCAATACATTAAGTACCGCTTCGGAACCCGATTTTTTCAGTAAATTTGCACCTTGTACCGAGGTGACATTAGGTGCAGGCATAATATTCTAAAACAGTTTTATCGTATGTATACCGTTATCAAACGTATGGAGATTTCGGCAGCTCACAGTCTGTCGCTTTCCTATCCGAGCAAATGCGAATATCTGCATGGTCACAACTGGATTATCACCGTCTATTGCCGTTCCGCACGGCTCAACTCCGAAGGAATGGTGGTAGATTTCACCCGCATCAAAGAAGTGGTCACGGAGAAACTCGACCATCAAAATCTGAACGAAGTACTCCCATTTAATCCCACAGCGGAGAATATCGCCCGGTGGATATGCAAACAGATTCCTCAATGCTATAAAGTAGAAGTGCAGGAATCGGAAGGAAACATTGTCATCTACGAGAAAGATCCCGTCGGCGCAGAAGGACAAGAATAGCAAACCAAACAAATTTTGATGATGAGAAAGATTAATGAAATCTTTTACAGCTTGCAGGGCGAAGGCTACCATACCGGAACTCCGGCCATCTTCGTCCGTTTTTCCGGTTGCAACCTGAAATGTGACTTTTGCGACACACAACACGAAGAAGGGAAAATGATGACCGACGATGAAATTATCGCCGAAGTGAAAAAATATCCTGCCGTCACTGTTGTCCTTACGGGCGGCGAACCTTCCTTATGGATAGACGATGAATTGATCGACCGTTTGCATCAAGCAGGCAAATATGTGACTATCGAAACCAACGGTACACGCCCCCTGCCGGCAGCTATCGACTGGGTGACCTGCTCCCCCAAACAAGGGGTGAAACTTGCCATCGACCGGATGGATGAAGTGAAAGTGGTCTATGAAGGACAAGATATAAGTATTTTTGAACTACTTCCGGCCGAACATTTTTTCCTCCAGCCTTGTTCTTGTAATAACACTGCTTCAACAGTGGACTGTGTAATGCGACATCCCAAATGGAGACTCAGCCTGCAAACACACAAATTAATCGACATCCGTTGAACAAAATAGACGGGTGATGCGGAAGAAGCTTAAATTATTACAAAATATAGTATGAAAGTAGGTTTGTTTATTCCTTGTTATATCAATGCTATTTATCCCAATGTAGGGGTGGCATCGTATAGACTATTGAAAAGTTTGGGAGTAGACGTCGATTATCCGTTGGATCAGACTTGTTGCGGACAACCGATGGCAAATGCCGGTTTTGAAGATGAATCGATGAAATTGGCACTCCGTTTTGACGATCTGTTTCGGGAATACGATTACATCGTCGGCCCTTCCGCCAGTTGTGTGGCATTTGTGAAAGAGAATCATCCGGGCATCTTGGAGAAAGAAGGACATGTTTGTCAGAGTGCGGGAAAGATTTATGATATTTGTGAGTTCATTCACGATGTCTTGAAACCTTCCAAAATTCCTGCACGCTTTCCTCATAAAGTCAGTATTCATAATAGCTGTCATGGGGTGCGCGAACTGTTGATTTCCGCTCCCACCGAACTGAATATCCCTTATTACAATAAATTGCGTGACCTGCTCAATCTGGTAGAAGGCATCGAAGTATTCGAGCCCAGCCATATTGACGAGTGTTGCGGCTTTGGCGGAATGTTTGCGGTGGAAGAGCAGGCAGTCTCCGTCTGCATGGGGCGTGATAAGGTAAAAGATCATATCGCTACCGGAGCCGAGTATATTGTCGGAGCGGACAGTTCCTGCCTGATGCACATGCAAGGTGTCATCAAACGGGAGCATCTGCCTATTCAGATTATCCATATTGTAGAAATTCTAGCGTCGCAATCATGAGTACAAAACATTCAAAGGCTGCCGAAAAGTTCTTGCAGGACAGCAAGATGGCAGCATGGCATAACGAAACCCTTTGGATGGTCCGTGCCAAAAGGGACAAGATGAGCAAGGAAGTTCCCGAATGGGAAGAGTTGCGCAACAAGGCTTGCGAGTTGAAACTATACTCCAACAGCCACCTCGAAGAACTTCTGCTGGAGTTTGAGAAGAATGCTACCGCCAACGGCGCCATCGTACATTGGGCAAAAGATGCCGATGAATACTGCGCCATCGTCTACGAGATACTGAATGAACATAATGTCCACCATTTCATCAAAAGCAAATCCATGCTCGCCGAAGAGTGTGGATTGAATCCTTTCCTGATGGAGCGGGGCATCGATGTCGTAGAGTCCGATTTGGGCGAACGCATCCTGCAATTGATGCATCTCGAACCAAGCCACATCGTATTGCCCGCCATCCACATCAAACGGGAACAGGTAGGCGAACTATTCGAAAAGGAGATGGGCACGGAAAAGGGAAACTTTGATCCTACCTACCTGACTCATGCCGCACGTAAGAACCTGCGTCATCTCTTCCTCAATGCCGAAGCCGCCATGACAGGCGCCAACTTTGCCGTCGCTTCAACCGGTGACATTGTGGTCTGCACCAATGAAGGAAATGCCGATATGGGTACTTCCTACCCGAAACTGAACATTGCCGCTTTCGGTATGGAAAAGATCGTCCCGGATCTGGACGCATTGGGTGTGTTCACCCGATTACTCGCCCGTTCGGCCACCGGACAACCGGTGACAACATATACTTCTCATTACCGCCGTCCCCGCGAAGGCGGTGAATATCATATTATCATCGTAGACAACGGCCGGAGTGCCTTACTGTCCAAGCCCGACCATATCAAGACATTGAACTGTATTCGTTGCGGTGCGTGTATGAATACCTGCCCGGTGTACCGCCGGAGTGGAGGTTACTCTTATACATACTTCATCCCCGGACCTATTGGCATCAACTTGGGTATGGCCCATGCTCCGGAGAAGTATTATGATAATCTTTCAGCCTGTTCTCTGTGTATGTCCTGTTCCGATGTCTGTCCGGTGAAAGTAGATTTGGCCGAACAGATTTACAAATGGCGTCAGGATTTGGACGGACTGGGGAAAGCCAATACTGGAAAGAAGATCATGTCCGGCGGTATGAAGTTCCTGATGGAGCGTCCGGCATTGTTCAACGCAGCCTTGTGGGCAGCCCCGGTGGTAAATGGCCTGCCTCGTTTCATGAAATACAACGATCTCGACGATTGGGGAAAGGGGCGTGAACTGCCGGAATTTGCCAGCGAGTCGTTCAATGAAATGTGGAAGAAAAACAAAGTACAGGGAAAGGAGGAATCCAAATGAGCAGCAGAGAAGATATATTAGCCAGCATCCGCCAGCATACGCAGACGCGTTATGATAAACCGGATATTGCGGATATGAAACGATTGTCATATCCTGACAAAATAGAACAGTTCTGTGCAATCAGCCGTGCAGTGGGTGGTACAGCAGTTGTATTGGGTGAAGGGGAAGATGTGAATGCGGTCATACGCCGGACTTATCCGGATGCTATGCGCATTGCTTCCGTATTGCCGGATATTTCCTGCGCTACATTCAATCCCGATAATTTGGATGATCCGAAAGAGTTGGACGGCACAGATGTTGCCGTAGTGAAAGGAGAAATCGGAGTGGCCGAAAACGGAGCCATCTGGATACCGCAGACGGTGAAATATAAAGCAATCTATTTTATTTCGGAGAAGTTGGTCATTCTGCTCGACCGGAATAAAATTGTAGATACCATGTATGACGCCTACCGCGAACTGGACGGACAGGAATATCAGTTCGGAACGTTCATCTCCGGTCCGTCAAAGACTGCTGATATTGAGCAGGCTTTAGTGATGGGAGCGCATGGGGCACGGGACGTGTTAGTGATATTAACCTAATGTTTCCGTGTTGATTATTCTAAAATAAATTTGGTTTCAAAACAATGGAGTTTTATATTTGTTAGTACAAACGAAATGGAGACTCCGTTGACGCTGTAAAAACAGAGGCTCTATTGATAAGAAATAGAGCCTTTGTTTCATATAAACAGAGCTTCCGTTTGATGTAAATAGAGGCTTTGTTTGGATAAAGTCCGGCTTCCATCGGATGTAATAGAGTCTTTTGGAGAATATAGTCGAATCTCCTTTGATGTAAATAGAATATCTGTTTCTGTTTGTCCATAGTAGATAAATGAATTTGTAGGATAAGAGTAGTAAAACGTTTAATTATAAATTATATGTATGCCAATAAAGTAAAGAAAATAGCCGCCGTCCATGACCTTTCGGGAATGGGGCGCGTATCTCTGACCGTCGTCATTCCTATTCTTTCATCCATGGGGTTTCAGGTCTGTCCGCTTCCTACGGCTGTATTATCCAATCATACGCAATATCCCGGTTTCTCCTTCCTCGACCTGACGGACGAAATGCCGAAGATTATTGCCCAATGGAAGAAACTGGAGGTAGAGTTCGACGCTATCTATACCGGATACTTGGGTTCTCCGAGACAAATTCAGATTGTTTCTGATTTTATCAGGGACTTTCGTCGACCGGACAGCCTGATCGTTGCCGATCCGGTGTTGGGAGATAACGGACGGTTGTATACCAACTTTGATGGAGAGATGATAAAAGAGATGCGCCACTTAATCACGAAAGCAGATGTGATTACCCCTAATCTGACGGAACTATTTTATTTATTGGATAAACCCTATAAAGCAGATAACACGGATGAAGAGCTGAAAGAATATCTTCGTCTTTTGTCCGACAAAGGTCCGCAAGTGGTTATCATCACCAGTGTTCCTGTACATGATGAGCCTCATAAAACGTCTGTCTATGCTTATAACCGTCAGGGAAACCGCTACTGGAAAGTGACCTGCCCTTATCTGCCTGCACATTATCCCGGCACGGGCGATACTTTTACCAGTGTCATCACCGGCTCTTTGATGCAGGGAGACAGTCTGCCGATGGCGTTGGACCGTGCCACACAGTTTATCCTGCAAGGTATTCGTGCCACTTTCGGGTATGAATATGATAACCGTGAGGGTATTCTATTGGAGAAAGTGCTTCATAATTTGGATATGCCAATACAGATGGCTAGTTATGAATTAATATAAAAGATAAAGAGTTTTCACGGCTAAGAAAAAAGTCACACTGTAAAGATAAAGAATAAGGGCTGACTAAAAAGGACGGAATTGGTATAACCATCCCATCTGCGAGTGTACGTAAGTAGGGATGAAAAACAATTTCCCAGTCTTTTTAGTCAGCCCTTTTTAACGTTTACAAGCTTTTGTGTTTCAAATATTTCCATTAATTTTACCGGCATTAAAAAAAGGAATAATTATATCTAACTAATGACTCAAACACTAAAAACATCCGAACGTCTTGGAGTAGTGGATGCTCTGCGCGGATTTGCCCTTTTGGCAATTGTATTATTACATAATCTGGAGCATTATAATCTGTTCTTAGTACCGGAGAATGTGCCTGCATGGTTACAGACAATTGATAAATATGCATGGGACATCCTGTTTTTCCTGTTTGCGGGAAAGGCGTATGCTACTTTCTCTTTGTTGTTTGGTTTTAGTTTTTACATTCAGTTTCACAATGCAGAGAAACGTGGTATAGACTTCCGCGGACGATTTGCCTGGCGGATGTGTTTGCTTTTCCTGTTTGCGCAGTTACATGCCTTATTCTATAACGGGGATATTCTTTTACTCTATGCGGTAGTGGGTTTTGCGTTGATACCCGTGTGCAAGCTAAAGGACAAAACGGTCTTTTGGATTGCCCTGATTCTGCTTCTTCAGCCTTATGAGTGGGGACGTGCCATTTATGCGATGATAAATCCAGACTATGTTGTATCAATCGGTCATTTTATGCCTTATGCTATGCGTGCACAGGAGGCAACTGCCAATGGTAACTTCTTCGAAGTACTCTGTTCCAACATCTCCGACGGACAATTATACAGCAATATCTGGCAAGTAGAAAATGGTCGTTTGTTTCAGACGGCTGCCCTGTTCATGTTCGGAATGTTACTGGGGCGCCGGAAATATTTAATAAAGAGCGAAGAATCCGTACGCTTTTGGAAGAAGATGTTGAAAGGTGCCGTCCTCGCATTCATTCCTCTCTATTGCCTGAAAACTTTTGTGCCGGACTTACTCACCAATCCGTCCGTACAAATTCCTTATAAGATTGCCGTTCCGTCTTATGCCAATTTTGCATTTATGATTATCCTGGTTTCTATCTTCACCTTGCTTTGGTTTAAGAAAGAGAAAGGATATGGCTGGCAAAGTCTGCTGATTCCTTACGGTCGTATGAGTCTGACAAATTACATTTCCCAATCTATTATGGGGGTAATCATCTATTATGGATTCGGATTAGCTATGTACAAATATGCCGGAGCAACGGCAAGTCTGCTGATTGCATTGCTCATCTTTACCGTTCAACTGATATTCAGCCGTTGGTGGCTTGCCCGTCATAAACAGGGACCACTCGAATTCTTATGGCGTAAGGGTACTTGGATTTAGTGACTTCCCACTATTCGAATTGGACGGTAACTTCCGCTAGTTTAGTACCGTAAATCCAGTCCGGACCTTCCTGAATCAGGCGGATTGCCTCCTTATCGGAAGATTCACAGAGGCTCTCTTTTACTTTGATAGAGAAAGGACGTCCCTCTTTGTTTACAAGGAAAGTTAATACGACTTTCCCTTTCACTTGTGCGCACTTTTCATCCGTTGGACGAACGAGATTTTCCTTCAGATACTTCTGATAGCTACGTTTACCGATGACAGGTTGTGGAGTGATCTCTTTCTCTGCCTGTTCCTCAACCTTCACAACACTTCCGAGGGTTGTTGACTTCTTATTTTTCTTAGCGCCATATCCCACTACCACCACTTCATTGAGTGTCTGTTTGTTTTCGTTCATGGCAATGAGCATCGTCCGGCTGGTATCTACGCGAATTTCTACCGGATCGTATCCGATAAACTGCGCTGTCAATCGTTTCTTATCATCCTTTTTGACTAACGAAAATTCTCCATTCATATTTGTGATGGTTCCGATATTCGTTCCTTTATATGTCACACTGGCTCCGATAAGCGGTTCTCCTTTTTCGTCGGTCACTCTCCCTTTAATCATGTTATTTTGAGGAAGGATAGTCGCTACCTTAGCCATCTTCATTTTCTTATCTGATTCAGATTCGAAAGTATCTATCGTTGCTACTACTTCTTGCAATGCAGCAGTCTCTTCCGAAACTTCCTCCATCACCGGTACAGTTGCCACAAGCACACCTTGTTGTGGTTGGGAAGTCGCTTGGATTCTGGCAATCATATCTTTCTTATTCGCTTGTCTTGCAGTAATTTCTGAAACAGGAGTGGAATCCGTTTTTACCTTTGTAGTAGCTAATGCGATTTCCTTTTGCGGAGTTGCGGGAACTGTTGGAGTGGCAGGAATTGCCGGAGTTGGTGGAGCTGCGGGTTCAGCCAACTTTGTGGAAACACTCTCTTCCGCAATGAACACTTCATCTGTCATGCTCTTTTTCAGGAACAGGAAATAACTGCTGATACCGAATCCGATAATCAGACACGCAGCGATGCTCCAGGTGATAGCATAAGTGTTCTTTTTCTTTGCCGAATGAGCAGAAACCTGCATCCGCAGTTTCTCGATCCGTTGTTCGTGATTTCCCTCCACCTGGTTGTATCCATCCATAGCATCGGCCAGGAAAGGGTCTTGCATCGACTCTTTTTCCAGCCGGTGTGCCTCTTTTCCTTTGCGGAGTCCTCGTATGTAGTCCAATAGTTTCATAGGGCTTGTTTCTTAATACAAATTTTTAAGTTTCGCTTTCCGTTTTGGATATAGCTTTTCACATTGTTCAGAGTAAATCCGGTCTGTTCCACAATGTCGGCATACGACATTTCCTCTAAAAAGAAACGCGTAATGCTGGTCCGTTGTTCTTCGGGCAACTTTTCGAGACAGTGATGTAATGCCTTTAGTTGTTCCTCTGAACTTTCCTCCTCACTTAATAGATGCAGAAATTCGTCGGATTCCATAACATTAACGGTATAATCTAACGTAATTTCTTTATTTTCCTTTCGTAAAAGTTGCAAGCAATGATTCTTTGCCACCCGGTAGAACCATGGCTTGAACACTTTTATCTCATAATTTCCCAATTTAGGCAATAAATCTTCAAACAACTGCATGACCGCCTCCTGTGCCCGGTCTTCATCATGCAGGTATTTCAGGCAAAGTCCGTATAGTAACGGGATATATCGGTTATATAATTCGCCGAAATATTCCGTATCACCGGACTTCGTGTAATGTATTAGTAATTCCTCGTCCGATAGTTTTGATATTTTTCTTTTGAAAAACAACATCTATTCCTCTTCTTCGTCAATAATGACTTGATATTTTTCTTTCATTGCTTCAAAATCACCTGTAATCTGGTCTAATATTTCATGCGTATCCGTACTCTTTACCAATGCGGGCATACCGTAATAGATAGATGCTTTATATGGCAACAATATCATTTTTCCTTTGGGCAGAGAACGTCCCATACCGGTCATGAATACGGGAATATATTTCACTTCGGGTCGCAGAGACAGGATGCGGGCTATGCCGGATTTAATTTTTCCCATCTGTTCCGGCTTTCCTCTGGTTCCTTCCGGAAAAAGAATCAGTGAATATCCGGCGTCGATGGCTTCAAGCATCTTACGGATCGGATCATGCTCCGAATCTTTTTCTCCTTTTCTTCTGATTAGCAGTGTGTTGATGAAAAAGTTGCTGATGGAAGCCTGAAAGCGGGTTTTCCCGAAATAATCTTCTGCTGCTACGGGTTTGACTTTCCATAAAAGTCCTCCGGGCAGGGAAGATAACAAGCTTAGGGTGTCCAGATGGCTGTTATGGTTGGCAAGGATGATGAATTGCTTTTCCTTTTTGAGGAACTGGCAATCGGTGAACTGAACTCCTACAACCAATTTCAGAAACCATTGGAATACACCTTTATATATAATCTGCATGGCAGCAGCTTGCATGAATCTTTTTTCCATTCCCTCCGTTTAATATGCAATGTAATAAACTAAATGAAAAAATACAGGAGCCGTGTAGGCCAGAGAATCTATCCGGTCGAATACTCCTCCATGACCGGGAATACTGTTCCCCATGTCCTTAATTCCTTTATCTCTCTTGATGGCGGAGATGACTACGTCTCCCGAGAATCCGGCAATCGCAACGAGAGCACTTACCAGGATAACGTTGGGAGCGGAGAGGGGAGTCAGGAAACCGAGGAAGTAACCAATGACGGTAGTACTGATTACACCGCCCAGAAATCCTTCCCACGTTTTGTTCGGACTTACTTTCGGGAGTATCTTATGTCGTCCGAGAAGTTTGCCCCAGATAAATTGCATAACATCGTTGATTTCCGTAAGGAATACAAGGAATAATAGCAGACCTCGTCCTCCTGCATTGAATCCCGGAAGTTCAGGAAGCGACAGGAGATAAGCGAGGTGGCTGATACCGAATACTGAAAGCATCAGAATCCACTGCAACAGAGCCATCGACTTGGTAATTCCGTGGGTGTCTCCCTTTAAAACAAGTCGTAAGGGCAATACGAGAAACATAACTACCGGAATGAAGATGATGAATGCTCCATACCAGGCAAGGTAAGCAAGGTAATATTGAATGGGAATGGCCAATATCCCCCAAAACAATGCTCCGCGATCTGCCTCTCTGAATCCCAACACCGAATACAGTTCTCTGAAAGCGATGAAAGAGAGAAAGGCAAGGAAGAAGTAAGAAATGTTATAGCTGATAAATACAGCGCCGATAAACATGCCCGCCATGATCCACCATGAACGCGTGCGGGCGGAGAGTTCGCTGATATTTGTTTTTGGAGAGATCTTCTTTACGAGAAAAAGAATAAGGCTTGCCGTAACAAGCAGTCCGATGATGAGCGAAATGACGATAATCAATTCATCGCTTAGCGTAGGAAATATGATATCCAGTAGTTCTTTCATTTTATTTCATTGTTTGTTGTGTGTGACATGAGGTACAGACGGTGTATCAGTGTTGCGACAAGGCCGACGTTGATTATTATCAGAGCTATGAGACATACCATCCGGTCGTATCCTGCGTGAATGGTGCAGGTGGCTACTACAAAGGCAAGCGTGAGCAATGCCATGCGGTGTTGCTTGGCCATCGGACCGTTAAAGAAATGCTGGTGCGTTTTGTAGGCTCCTATCCAGCGGAAATAAGCTGTCATAACGGCAAGAAGGGCCGCTAGCCATCCCAGTTCAATACCGAATCCACCTGCTATATATCCGATGGGAATGATGAACAAAGCATCAGCAAAGCGGTCGGGCATATCATTGTAGAGATCTCCGTTGGCACTTTTCTTCCCTCCTTCAATAGCTACCATCCCATCGAACAGGTTGCAGAGTAACCGCGACTGCATGCAAACGATGAACAGAATGTAGGCTACATACTTGTTAAAACCGGGATCAATGACTGTGCCGATCAACAGAAGGCACCCCACCATAGCGAAGAATACGCTCATCATGGAAATTTGATTGGGAGTGACACCCCAACGAGTTAGTTTGCGGGCAATAATAGTAGCCCAGGCTGTGTTTCGTGAGGCTATTTCCCGCCTTCCGTCGACTTCGTTTTTCATATTTATAATATGTTTATGATCGGCAAATATACACATCATCTTAAGAGTTGCAAAGGAATGAGTGAGAATTTTGAAATGACTCTTTTTTCTGCCGGATAAAAAAAAGTTCAGGCAATTTATGGAATCTGTGTGAAATGTGCATCTCTATAATAAAAGCGAACTAATAGTAACATTTTAAAATAAGAAGTTATGAAAACAAATCAATTCAGAGCGATGATGCTCGTACTGCTAATGGCGGTTATTTCTTTAGGTAGGATGAATGCGCAAGTTATTACTGTGTCGGGTACGGTGACGGATGCAAAGGATGGAAATCCGCTTGTAGGTTGTTCGGTACAGATCAAGGGTACTTCGAAGGGTGCAATAACGAATATGAAGGGCCAGTACACCATTCAGGCCAAGAAGGGGGAGACGTTGTTGTTCCAGTATATCGGGTATAAGCAAGAGAGAAGGGTGGTGAAATCGGCTACGCTGGATGTGAAGATGAAAGCTGATGATGTGGTATTGGAAGAATGTGTAGTGGTAGGATACGGGCATGAGCTAAAGGCTACTAAATCGGTGTCTGCTGCTTATATGGCGGTATGTCCGACACCGGGAATCATGTATGATGCTGTAAATGCGGAAGAATACGGGCAGATTCAGGAGAATGGATTTAAGAGTGTGTCGGATGCTCCGCTTTCTACTTTCTCTATTGATGTAGATGCTGCTTCTTATAGTAATATGCGTCGTTTTATCAATAAAGGTGAATTGCCTCCTGTAGATGCTATCCGTACGGAAGAATTAGTGAACTACTTTTCCTATGATTATCCGAAACCGACAGGAAGTGATCCTGTGAAAATCACGATGGAAGCCGGAGCATGTCCCTGGAATGCGGTTCACCGTCTTGTGCGTATTGGCTTGAAAGCTAGAGAAATTCCGACGGATAATTTGCCTGCATCTAACCTGGTGTTTCTGATTGACGTCTCCGGCTCTATGTGGGGAGCCAACCGGTTGGATTTGGTGAAATCATCTCTCAAATTGTTGGTAAACAACTTACGGGATAAAGATAAAGTAGCTATCGTGACTTATGCAGGCAGTGCCGGTGTGAAACTGGAGGCCACTCTGGGTAGTGACAAACAGAAGATTCGTGAAGCGATAGATGAACTGACGGCGGGAGGTTCAACTGCCGGTGGCGCAGGTATTATGCTGGCTTATAAAATAGCGAAGAAGAATTTTATCTCTAATGGTAATAACCGTATTATCCTTTGTTCTGACGGTGACTTCAATGTAGGTGTTTCTTCGGCAGAAGGACTGGAACAGCTAATCGAGAGAGAACGGAAAAGTGGAGTGTTCCTGACTGTACTGGGGTATGGAATGGGTAACTACAAAGATAAAAAGATTCAGGTACTTGCCGAAAAGGGAAATGGTAACCATGCTTATATAGATAATTTGCAGGAAGCCAACCGTGTGCTGGTCGGTGAGTTTGGTGCTACGCTTCATACGGTGGCGAAAGATGTTAAGTTACAGGTTGAATTTAATCCGGCACAAGTACAAGCGTATCGTCTGGTAGGTTATGAAAGTCGTCTGCTGAAAGATGAAGATTTCAATAATGATGCAAAAGACGCCGGAGATATGGGCGCAGGGCACACGGTGACGGCTTTCTATGAAGTGATTCCGGTAGGAGGAAAGAATACGTATGCAGGAAAGGTGGATGAATTGAAATATCAGAAGAAAGAAAAAGTGAGTGTGAAGCCTACCGGTTCTGACGAACTTCTGACAGTGAAACTCCGCTATAAGGCTCCAGATAAAGATGTCAGCAGGAAAATAGAACTTCCTTTTGTGGATAATAAAGGTAACAATGTATCTTCCGATTTCCGTTTTGCGTCTGCCGTAGCTATGTTCGGGCAGTTACTCCGGGATTCTAATTTCAAGGGTGAGGCTACTTATGACAAAGTAATCAGTCTGGCTAAACAGGGATTGGATCATGATGATAAAGGATACAGGAGAGAATTTGTCCGTTTGGTTGAGGCTGCTAAGGGAATACAGCAAGAGAAATAAATATATCCTGTTAGTATAAGTAAGTTCTCTGTTTGAATGGTAATCATTGATATTGTTATTGGCTAGTAAGAGTTCGGGAGGATACACCAACGAAATAACTTTGGCGATATCTTGCCGAACTCTTTTCTTTATAGATTTCCGCTTCCCGCCTTTCTCATCAATTCCCAATATAAATAGGTGGGTTGTTTTATTTCGCTTTTCTCTATCAGTGGACCGAGTTGTTCGGCAAAGTAACTAATCATGGCATTGGGTGTTTCTATTTCTTTTAATCCCATTGATACCCTTTCTTTACTTCACTTTTTAAGGCCGGTCCGAATTCGAATCCCATTTGTTCGAACCATTCTTTTCGTTGAAGGATGTTTTGGTGGAACCGGGTAAAGTCAAGTCTCTCTCCCTGATACCACATTTGTTCTGCCAATGCCAAGATACGGGGAAACAGACGCCGGTCTATCATTCGTTCTGTAACTCCGTCGTCAGTCCACAAAGCACAAGTCATGCCAAGAATTAAAGGGTCCTTTTGGTTGATCGCCTTGTCGGAAGGATTGTTCTGATATATGTCTTTCAGGTCGAAGGTACGTGTATTGGTATATCCTCTCCAAGGAGTGACCGGGAAGTTCAGATACGTATAATAATTGGAACTGCAAATAACTGGATAATGGTGTTTAATTGCATTCCGAAGTGCTAGCTCTTTGTGCCCACGGTAGTTCCACCATTGAATTACTATGTTGTCCGGTAACGGATATCCGTCATGATAAACTACATCCCCCCAGAATATGGCCTTTCGTCCTTTCGACTTCAGATAATCCGCCATTTGTGCCGAAAACCATAATTGCAGATCATGGCTATCTTTCAGATTCATTGCTGCAATTCTTTTTTGGCAATCCGGACATTTGTCCCAATTACCTTTTGGAGCTTCGTCTCCTCCCAAATGTATATAGGGTGAAGGGAAAATAGCACATACCTCATCCAATATATTTTTCAGGAAATGCAGGACTTCTTCTTTTCCTGCACAAAATATATTTTGAGTAAATCCGTGCTGTGGTACTTCAACAGGTTGACCGAAACAACCGAGTTCCGGATAAGCGGAAAGTGC
>ENA-OPDD01001791-OPDD01001791.1-human-gut-metagenome-genome-assembly--contig:-NODE-1791-length-13834-cov-2.154583_pt1 | contig 13834 bp, 13 predicted proteins | sample MGYA00241574_ERZ501499 | MGnify/ENA primary metagenome ERZ501499 (study PRJEB25962, sample SAMEA2042576) | human gut metagenome | biome: human gut; feature: human-associated habitat; material: faeces...
CCGCCGCGATTACATGGACGAGTCCGGCGGCCGCTATGTGCAGGTCATCGCCGATGGCGGTATGGGGGATTCGGGCAGCTTCGTCAAGGCCCTCGCCATGGGCGCCGACGCCGTCATGCTCGGCGCTCCGCTCGCCCGCGCCACCGAGGCTCCCGGTGGCGGCAAGCATTGGGGTGCGGAGGCCCGTCACCAGACCCTGCCGCGCGGTTCCCGCACCGATGTCGGCACGGTCGGCTCGCTGGAGCAGATCCTGTTCGGGCCCAGCCACCGCGCTGATGGCCAGGTGAACTACATCGGCGCGCTGCGCCGAGCCATGGCGTCCACGGGCTATGTCGACGTCAAGAGCTTCCAGCGTTGCTCGGTGGTCGTCAACCCCTACCACGTCTGATCCGTGATGCTTCGCCTCCGCGTCGGAGGCTCGAATCGCGGCACGATTGCACAAAAAGGCACCCTCGTCCATTGCGGGGGTGCCTTTGTTGTGTTGTGCTGGGATTATCCCCTTTCATCGTGGATGGGGGCGAGAGAGAAGACGGAGAAACGGACATGGAGCAACCCACTTATCATTACGCGCGCGAAAACCCGCCCTGCCCGGTGCCGAGCCTCGACGGGTACGTCATCATCGAATCGTCCGACGTTCCGGTGCCGTATCACATCACCAGCTGCGGCGCGGGAAGCATCAACGCCGCACAGGGTCATTCGCTGGCGGTATCGTCCGCCCGCATAGCATGCATGTCCGCCGACATCATGCGCGGACAGCTGCATGCGGGCAAGCTCAGACGGGCGGTGACCGGCCCGTGTCTCAAGAAGCTGGAGACCATGGCGTACCTGCTCGACAACCACATGCAGTCGAATCCCGAGCTGAAGGCCAAACTCCGGTATCTGCCGGTGGTGCCCCGGATGATGTCGGGGATGTTCATCAATCCGACGACGTTCGAGATATCGACGCATCTGACCATCGGCGTGCAGAACTACTGGTCGAACATCGTGCTGCGCCAGATGGGATGCCGCTGGCTGTGCACGATGACGGACATCGGGTGATACACGCCGCGCAAGCCGGATGATATGTTCCGCATGGCCGCGTGCCGGTACGCGGCCATGCTTATAGTGGAGCCTATGTTGCGTGAATACACCGTCGATACGATCTATCAGACCACAGACCTGGACACCATCTATTCACTGCTCGCCAAGCGTTGCGAACGCGACCCCGATGACCTCATCGCCCAATGGCAGGACGATGAGACGAGGCAGTGGCATGACGTGTCCGCCGGCCAGATGAACGACCGCGTCCGTGAGGTGGCCAAGGGGCTTCTCGGCCTCGGGGTCAAGCCCGGCAGTATGGTCGTGATATACGCCGCCACCTGCTATGAGTGGGGCGTCGTGGACTTCGCCTGCGCCTCCATCGGCGCGGTGAGCGTCCCCGTATACGAGACCGATTCGCCCAAGCAGACGGGTGATATCGTCGCAGAGGTCGAACCGGTCATCGCCTTCGCCGGCGACGACTCCCATGCGCAGATCCTTGAGCAGATTCGCGCGCACAGCGAGAGCCTGCGCTACGTGTTCAACTTCAAGGCGAACGGCCTCGACGCGGTCGCCGATTTCGGCGAGTCCGTCAGCGACGAGGAACTGGACAAGGCGATCGGCCGCGTCCGCGCCGACGACCTGTTCACCATCGTGTACACGTCGGGCTCCACCGGCAAACCGAAGGGCGTGATGCTGTCTCACCGCAACTTCAACCACACGGTCTACAACGGCTATGAGGTACTCAACGACATGCTATACCAGCCGAGCCGTCTGCTGCTGTTCCTTCCGCTGGCGCACTGCTTCGCTCGGTACATCCAGTACGTGGCCATCGGCTCGCATGGCGTGATCGGCTATATCTCCAGCGCCAAGCGGCTGCTCGCCGACCTGCGCGGCTTCAAGCCCACGTATCTGCTGGGCGTGCCCCGCGTGTTCGAGAAGGTGTACAACGCCGCCTCGCAGAAGGCCGGAGCCGGTCTCAAGGGGCGCCTGTTCGCCAAGGCGTTCGATCATTTCGTGCAGTGGTCGAAGGACGAGATGGCCGGCGGCCATCATTCCCTGGGCGCCCGCATCCAGCACAGCTTCTACATGCAGACCGTGGGCTCGTCGATCCGTTCCGCCCTGGGCCCCAACATGAAGTGGCTCGCCTGCGGCGGCGCCCCGCTCAATGCCGATCTCGCGCACTTCTTCAACGGATTCGATGGCATCACCTTCATCCAGGGGTATGGCATGACCGAGACGGCCGCGCCCTGCCTGGTGAATTTCCAGGACGCGAACGAGGTCGGCTCCGTCGGCCGGCCCGGCTGCATCTCCATCAGGCTCGCGGATGACGACGAGCTGATGATCAAGGGGCCGAACGTGTTCCTTGGCTACTACAAGCAGCCTCAGCGGACCGCCGAGGCCCTGACCTCCGATGGCTGGCTGCACACGGGTGACCTCGCCACGATCGACGATCGGGGATTCGTGTTCATCACGGGCCGCAAGAAGGACATCATCATCACGGCCGGCGGCAAGAACATCAGCCCGGCGCCGATGGAGGATGTCATCAACACATGCCCGATCGTCGCCCATGCCGTCGTCATCGGCGACGGACGCCCGTTCATCGCCGCGCTCATCGAACTCGACGCGGAGATGACCCGATCGTGGCTTGCCTCGCAGAACCTCGACATTGACGCGCCGATGAGCGAGATCGCGACCAACGACGCGGTCCGAGCGTTGGTGCAGCAGTACATCGACAAGGCCAACGGCAACGTCTCCCGCGCCGAGTCGGTGCGCAAGTTCGTTATTCTGGACGAGGAGTTCAACCAGGAGGACGGCACTCTGACACCCAGCATGAAGGTGGTCCGCCCGAAGGTGCTGCAGCGTTACGCCGACGTGATCGACAACATGATCTATGCTCCGAAGAACGCCGCAAAGCCGCTGCCCGCCACCGTCAAGATCCTCGACATGACCGCCGAGACCGTGAAGCAGTCTTCGGAAAGCGTCAAGCAGGCCTTCGACCAGGCGAAGGGGAAGATTCGCTTCATGAAGGACGACGAAGCCGAATCCGGCAGCCCCGAGCAGGAGGACAGCGTGGGCGACGCGGCATCCGACAGCAACGACACCAGTGAGGAGAAGTAATTGGCCATCCGCGAAATCAGAACAGTTCCCGATCCGGTGCTGCGCACCCCGTGCGAGACGATCAGGGAGATCACGCCCTCCGTACGCCGCCTTGTGCAGGATCTGCTGGACACCGTCGACGATCCGGGTCGTGCCGGGCTCTCGGCGAACCAGATCGGTGTCGGGCTGCGCGCCTTCTCGTACAACATCAACGGGAAGATCGGGTACGTGCTCAACCCGGTGCTGGAGGAGAAGAGCGGCGAACAGTACGGTGACGAAGGATGCCTGTCCGTTCCCGGCCTGTGGTACAAGACCCGTCGTGCCGATTACGCCCGCGTGCGCGGCATCGACCTGGACGGCAACGAGGTCGTGCTGGAGGGCAGCGGCCTGATGGGTCGCATGCTGCAGCATGAGACCGATCACCTCGACGGTCACGTGTACCTCGACCGGCTGGAGAAGACGGAGCGCCGCGAGGCGTTGCGGTACATGCGTGAGCACGCCGCCAAGTAGGCACGTGGTGGTATTCTGAATATTTGTGCGCCAACCCGGCCGTCACCGCAGTCGCAGGTGGCGACGGCCAACCGTTATCGTCAACCGGTGCACACCATATCGCGTCATGTCCGCGACGGCCTGTGTCGGTCGGCCACGCTTCGGCGGGGCTGCACTCAGGTACGCATGACCAGGCAAGAACCGACAAGAAAGGTAGTGCTATGGCACAGATCACGATGAGCGAAATGCTCAAGGCCGGCGTCCACTTCGGTCACCAGACCCGTCGTTGGAACCCCAAGATGAAGCAGTACATCTTGATGGAGCGCAACGGCATCCACATCATCAACCTGTTCAAGTCGCTGGAGCTGATCGACAAGGCCTATGACTTCATCAAGGCCACCGTCGCCCACAACGGCACCGTGCTGTTCGTCGGCACCAAGAAGCAGGCTCAGGAAGCTGTTTCCGCTCAGGCCACCCGCGTGAACATGCCGTATGTCTCCGAGCGTTGGCTCGGCGGCATGCTGACCAACTTCCAGACCGTCTCCAAGCGTGTGAGCCGTCTGAAGGAACTTGAGGAGATGGACTTCTCCGACGTGCACGGCTCCGGTCTGACCAAGAAGGAACTGCTGCTGCTGGAGCGCGAGAAGGATAAGCTGGAGAAGCAGCTTGGCGGTATCCGCAACATGGTCCGCACCCCCTCCGCGATGTTCGTCGTGGACATCAACAAGGAATCGCTCGCCGTCGAGGAAGCCCACAAGCTGGGCATCCCGGTCGTGGCCCTCGTCGACACCAACACCGACCCGGAGTCCGTCGACTACCCGATTCCGGCCAACGATGACGCCATCCGCGGCATCGAACTGCTGACCAGCCTCATGGCTGACGCAGTGGCCGAAGGTCTGCTGGAGCGTTCCGGCAAGGCCGCCAAGGCCGAAGGCGAAGCCGAGCAGCCGATGGCCGCTTGGGAGAAGGAACTGCTGACCGAGGGCGCTTCCGCTGAAGCTGCTCCGGCCGCCGAGGCCGAGGAAGCCAAGGCCGAGTGACCTACCTCCTGTAGTATGGGAGGTGCAACAGCCTCCCATCACTATGGGGACACATTTTTAACGAGGAGACAAATCAATGGCAGCAATCACTGCAGCTTTGATCAAGCAGGTGCGCGAAGACACCGGCGCCGGCATGATGGACGTCAAGAAGGCTCTCACCGAGGCCGAGGGTGATGTCGCCCGCGCCAAGGAGATCATCCGCGCCAAGGGCATCCAGGCCGCTGGCAAGCGCGAAGGCCGCAAGGCCCAGGAAGGCACCATCGCCTCCAAGGTGATCGAGTCCGCCGAAGGCCAGACCGGTTACGCCGTCGAGCTCAATTCCGAGACCGACTTCGTGGCCAAGACCCCGAAGTTCGTCGAATTCGCCGACACCGTGCTCGGCTACGCCGTGGCCGCCGACGCGAACAACGCCGACGAGCTCCTGGCGTCCAACGCCGAGGACGGCACCGTCAAGGTCGCCGTCGAAGAGGCGGCCGCCCTGTTCGGCGAGCACGTCAAGGTCGGCCAGTTCGCCAAGATCTCCGGCCCGCACGTCGAGATCTACGCGCACAAGAAGTCCGTCGAGATGCCCCCGAGCATCGTCGCGATGATCGCCACCGACGAAGCCGGTGCCAAGGTCGCTCACGAGGCCGCTCTGCAGATTTCCGCGATGGGCGCCCAGTGGCTGACCCGCGAGGATGTTCCGGCTGATGTGCTGGAATCCGAGCGTCGCGTGGCCACCGAGAAGACCACGGAGGAGCTCAAGAGCAAGGGCAAGCCGGAGGCCGTGATCGAGAAGATCGCTCCGAAGATCGTGGAAGGCCGTCTCGGCGCATTCTACAAGGAGACCGTGCTGCTTGAGCAGGCGTACGTCAAGGATCCGTCCAAGACCGTCGGCGACCTGTTCAAGGAAGTCGGGGGAACCGCGCTTTCCTTCGCTCGTGTGGAGGTCGGCAAGGGCGACGCCGAGTGAATCTGATGTGAATTGAGCTCACGCTTTCGAACGTGGGCTTGGCATATCTCCAATGTCCGCAATCCAACAGGATTGCGGACATTTTTTTGCACTAAACCCCATCGTGTTTTGGTGTCTGTGTTTGCCGATAGTCTTGAAAACGGTAAATTTCATGGGTTTTCGGGTAAGAAAGGCATTTCATGACTGGCGAAAACACTGGCGACAATCCCCGCAGGGTACTGCTCAAGCTGTCCGGAGAGGCATTCGGCGGAGGCAAAGTCGGCATCGACACCACCGTCGTTCGTCGTATTGCGGAGGAAATCGTTCCCGCGGTCAAGCAAGGTGTGCAGGTCGCCATCGTTGTTGGTGGCGGCAACTTCTTCCGTGGCGCCGAACTGCAGCAGGCCGGCATCGATCGTTCCCGCGGCGACTATATGGGCATGCTGGGAACGGTGATGAACTGCCTCGCTCTGCAGGATTTCCTCGAGCAGGAGGGACAGGCCACGCGCGTGCAAACCGCCATCACCATGGGACAGGTCGCCGAGCCGTACATTCCGCTTAAGGCCATTCGTCATCTGGAAAAGGGACGCGTGGTGATTTTCGGCGCCGGAGCAGGCATGCCGTATTTCTCCACTGACACCGTGTCCATCCAGCGTTCTCTGGAAATCCACTGCGATGAGGTGCTGATGGGCAAGAACGGCGTGGACGGCGTATACACTGCCGATCCGCGCAAAGACGAGAACGCCAAGCGCTTCGCCACGTTGAGCTATAACCGTGCATTGGTCGACAATCTTGCGGTCATGGATGCTGCGGCGCTTTCCATGGCGCGGGACAACAAGCAGCGCATCCGCGTCTTCGGACTCGAGGGCGCCGGCAATGTGACCCAGGCTTTGCTGGGCGAGGAGATCGGCACCATGGTTTCCACCGCGGAATCCACCCTCGCCGAGTGACGACATTCAAAGCCGAATATCGATTAAACCAACAATATTAAAGGAGCAAACAATGGCAACTATCGTCGATCAGGCCAAGGCGCAGATGGCCAAGTCCGTGGAATCCACCAAGGAGAACTTCTCCGGTATTCGCACCGGTCGTGCGAATCCGGCGCTGCTTAACGGCATCACCGTTGACTATTACGGCGCACCGACCCCGCTGAAGGCCGTTGCCACCATCGGTGTTCCGGAGCCGCGCACCTTGGCGGTCACTCCTTTCGATGCGTCCCAGGCCAACGCCGTGGAGAAGGCGCTTCGTGATTCCGATCTCGGAGCCAGCCCCCGTCGCGACGGCAACGTCATTCGCCTGACCATGCCGGAGCTGACCGAAGAGCGTCGCAAGGAATACGTCAAGATTGCCAAGGGCAAGGCTGAAGACGGCAAGGTCGCGGTGCGCAACATTCGTCGCAAGGCCAAGGAATCCCTTGACAAGGCCATCAAAGACGGCGACATGGGCGAGGACGAAGGCGATCGTCTGCTCAAGGAACTCGACAAGGTCACCAAGCAGACCACCGACGAGCTTGACGCTCTGCTGGAAACCAAGCAGAAGGAGATCATGGAGGTCTGATTCCTTCGAATCTCCATAATCATCAATCGACGCACGGTACCACAGGAGAGACCACGATGGAAAAACAGGAGCAACGCGAAAAAGAAGCCGAAGAGGCCATTAACGCCATCAACAAGAAAACCGGACGCAACATGCCGCAGGCCATCGCCACGGCGGTCGTCCTGATCGCCATCATCTTGGCATGCCTGTTGATCAGCGTTGATTTGTTCGTCTATCTTGTCGTGCTGTTCATGGTGCTCGCATTGTGGGAGCTGCGCGTCGATTTCGCCACCGCGGGATTGCATATTCCCGTGGTGGCGCTGTGGGCATGTTCCGCGGTGACTTTGCTGACCACCTACTACAGCAAGCATCATATTGTGGCTATGACGGTCTGTGTACTGGCCTCCTTGCTGCTTGTAGCGATCGCCGCAAGTGCCAAGGTGACGTTCGGCAGTCGGCTTTCCCTGGCCGTGGCGGACAAACTGTCGCACACCGATGCAGGTGCTCGTCTCGAATCGTCGTTCAATCATGAACAGGGTGAAGTGCGCCACAGCCGACTGAGCCATGTGGCAGTCTCCATGTTCACCGTTCTGTACATTCCGCTGCTTGCCTCCTGCCTGATAATGCCGTTGACGTTCAACGGTCATCCGGTGGCACATGCCATCATGCTTGTCTTCATGCCCGCGCTGAGTGACACCGGTGGTCTGTTTGCAGGTGCATGGCTTGGCAAACATAAACTCAGTCCCCGTATCTCACCGAAGAAATCATGGGAGGGCCTGGCAGGATCCATCTTGTTCGCCATGGCCGGTTCTTTTGTGGTGATGTTTTGCACTTACGAGCCATCCGTTTGGACGGTTCGATGGTGGGTGCCTATTGTCGCTGGTTTCATGATCGGTATAGCCGGAACCTTCGGCGACCTATGCGCTTCCATGCTGAAGCGTGACATTGGTATTAAGGATATGGGCCATCTGCTTAAAGGTCATGGCGGAGTGATGGATCGTGTCGACTCCATCCTCCTGTGCGCTCCTTTCGTGTGCGTGCTCCTGTGGGCCACCGGAATGTGAGAAAGGGTCAATAACCGTGAATTCCATGAATGATCAGCCGGAAACAGGCATCACTCCTGGAGGCACTTCGGGCGCCTTCCGGGATGTGCTGTCGAAAGACCATGCCCGCCGCGGCAAGCCGCCACTGCATTTCGCCGATATGTCCGAAGAGGAACGTATCGGTAAGGCCAAGGAACTTGGATTGCCGAAATTCAGGGTCAAACAGCTGGCTAATCATTACTATGGCCATTTTGATGTCAATGCGGAAGAATTTTCCGATTTTCCGGCGGCAAGACGCTCCGACGCGGCTGAAGCTTTCTTCCCGGAACTCATCCATGAGGTGACACGCCAAGTCGCCGATGGAGGCACCACCATCAAAACGTTGTGGCGCCTGTTTGATGGGTCGCTGATCGAATCCGTATTGATGCGTTATCCCACCAGAACCACGCTTTGCATTTCCAGCCAGGTCGGCTGCGGCATGGGTTGCCCATTCTGCGCCACTGGACAACTGGGACTGACCAGGAACATGTCCGCAGGCGAAATCGTTGAGCAGGTTCGTGTGGCCGCGAAGGCCATGCGTGACGGTGAAGTGGCCGGAGGCTCCGGACGACTGAGCAACATCGTGTTCATGGGCATGGGCGAACCAATGGGCAACTATAAATCCGTCTTGAGCGCAGTCCGCCAAATTAGTTCCATGCCTCCCGAAGGCTTCGGCATCTCCGCACGTAACATCACGGTTTCCACCGTTGGCGTGGTGCCTGGCATCAGGAAACTGGCCGAAGAAGGCATCCCAGTACGTCTCGCAGTATCCCTGCACGCGCCGAGCGATGAATTGCGCGATGAACTTGTACCCATGAACAAGCGTTTCAACACCGAACAGGTGCTCGACGCTGCGCATGATTATTATCTGGCTTCCAAACGGCGAGTCAGCATCGAATACGCCTTGATGCGCGGCATCAACGACCAGGCGGAACATGCCAAATTGCTGGCGAAGCGTCTGAACCACTATGGAGATGATTGGGCGCATGTCAATCCGATTCCGCTCAATCCGATCGAGGGATCGAAGTGGACCGCGTCCAAACCAGAAGACGAGCGTAGATTCCTTGAGATTCTCCATAACGCTGGCATCACAGCCACGCTGCGTGATACCAGAGGACAGGACATTGATGGCGCATGCGGACAGCTTGCAGCCAAAGAACGTGACTGATTCCTCCGAAAGGCCCGGTTCTGTCCGCTACTCGGAATCCGCATGAACCGACGTAACGTATTGCGGTTACTCTTGCAATCATTGCAACCGTTATGCGTGAAGGAGTAGAGCAGCATGTCACTGGCGGTCCGAGTCATTCCATGTCTTGATGTCGATGCGGGACGAGTGGTCAAAGGCGTGCATTTCGAGAATCTTCGCGATGCAGGAGACCCGGTCGAACTCGCCGCGGAATACTACCGCCAGGGCGCGGACGAACTGACGTTCCTTGATGTGACGGCGTCAAGCTCCCATAGGCAGACCATGGTCGATGTGGTGAGCCGCACCGCCGAACAGATTTTTATTCCACTGACTGTCGGCGGCGGCGTACGTACCCCTGAAGACGTCGATTCCCTGCTTCGTTGCGGTGCGGATAAGGTCGGCGTCAACACCGCGGCCATCAATGACCCTACCCTCATCAGTCGTGTCGCCGAACGATTCGGCAATCAGGTGCTTGTGCTGTCCGTCGATGCACGTCGCGAACAGGGAGAACGACATACGCAGTCAGGTTTCGAAGTCACCACCATGGGCGGGCGCAAATCCACTGGCATTGACGCCATTTGGTGGGTCAAGCGCGCCCAAGAACTTGGTGCGGGGGAGATTCTCCTTAATTCAATGGATGCCGATGGCACCCAACAAGGCTTCGATCTGGAGATGATCAAAGCTGTCCGCAAGGAAGTCAAAATCCCGATTATCGCTTCTGGCGGCGCCGGCAAAGCCTCGGATTTTCCGCCGGCAATCGAGGCGGGCGCCGATGCCGTGCTCGCTGCCTCGATTTTCCATTACGGCAAAGTCACCATCGGTGAAGTCAAAGACGCCATCAAGGCAGCCGGATACACCGTACGCTGAATAGAACCACGGAAACTACGCAAACCAACCCTGTAGTACTGAACAACGAATCGCAATACCATCATGACCAACGAAGCATACGACAACACCACCACTCTCGACCCGCGCATCGCACAGCGTCTCAAGCACGATGACAAAGGCTTGGTCGCGGCCGTCATCCAGCAGTTCGATACCAAAGAGGTACTGATGGTCGGCTATATGAACGACGAAGCCATCAGACGTACCCTCACCACCGGACGCGTCACATTCTGGTCGAGGTCCAGGCAGGAGTATTGGCGTAAGGGCGATACGTCGGGACATGCCCAGTATGTGAAGTCCTTCGCGCTGGATTGCGATGGAGATGCCATTCTGGTAGAAGTTGACCAAGTGGGAGCGGCTTGCCATACCGGCAAACGTTCCTGCTTTGAAGAAGGCGGACAGCTGCCTGTGGTCGTGGGCCATCGAACCAAAGAACAGGAGGGTCAGCGGTGAGCGAATGCAGCGTACAGACCCTCAAGTGGGGTGCTACATGGCCAAGCCGTGAGCAGTTCCATGAATTGGCCGACCAAGGCTACCGTGTCATCCCCATCGTACGTCGTTTGCTGGCTGATTCATTGACCCCAGTCGGCTTCTACGAGCGTCTCGCAGGAGGCCGTTCCGGTACGTTCATCCTCGAATCGGCTGAATTTGGCGGAGCGTGGAGTCGATACAGCTTCATCGGCGTGAATTCCATGGCGCAGCTGCGTTCGAACAACGGCAAAGCCGATTGGCTGGGACAGGTGCCTGTCGGAGTGCCCACCGACGGTGATGTTGTCGAAGTGGCACATGCCGCGCTGAAGACATTGAAGGCTCCGCACGTCGAGGGATTGCCGAATCTGACCAGTGGCCTCGTTGGTACTGTCGGATGGGATTCCATCCGACATTGGGAACCGACGCTCCGTGCCGAAGCCCCGAATGAGACCGGACAGCCGGAAACCGTTCTGGCTCTCGCCACGGACATCGCAGTAGTCGACCACGTGTCTGGCTCGGTATGGCTGATTGCCAATGCCGTGAATGTCGATGACCGTCCGACTCGTGCCGATGCCGCCTACGATGAAGCGCTGGCACGTCTGGATGATATGCAGCGCAAGGCTGCCGCACCCGTCGAAAACGAAGCCCGGGTCAATGTGCTCGACGAGTCGGTCGGCCAGCCCCAACTGCGATTCCGCACGGAGAAAAGCGATTACGAACGTTCCGTTGAAGAGGCCAAACGCCATATCATCGATGGCGATGTGTTCCAAGTGGTCATTTCGCAGCGACTGGATATTGATTCTCCCGCCGATCCGTTTGATGTGTATCGTGTGCTGCGTACCCTCAATCCGAGCCCGTACATGTATTTCATGGCACTCACCGATGCTCAAGGACGTGATTTCAACGTCATCGGTTCCAGCCCGGAAACACTGATCAAGGTGGACAACGGCCATGCCATGTCTTTCCCAATCGCCGGTTCCAGACCACGAGGCGCCACTCCTGAGGAAGATGAACGTCTCGCCAAGGAACTATTGGCAGACCCGAAGGAACGCAGCGAGCATATCATGCTGGTCGATCTGGCCCGCAACGATCTGAGCCGCGTGTGCCGTCCGGAAAGCGTCGAAGTCGTTTCCTTGATGGACATCAAACGGTTCAGCCATATCATGCACATCTGCTCAACCGTTACCGGGCAGGTCGATCCGCATATGACGGCGTTCGACGTGTTCACTTCCGCCTTCCCCGCGGGGACGCTGTCCGGAGCGCCGAAGCCGCGCGCCATCGAGATTATCGATGAACTTGAGCCGGCCGACCGTGGTATTTACGGCGGCACCGTCGGTTATTTTGATTTTTCAGGCAACCTCGATATGGCCATCGCCATTCGAACTGCATTCATTCGCGACCATGAAGCGAGCGTGCAGGCCGGAGCTGGGATCGTCCTCGATTCCGTGCCGGCCAGTGAGTGGCAGGAGACTCGCAACAAGGCCGAAGCCAGCGTTGAAGCGGTACAGATCGCCGCGCAGCTTCGCCAGTTGTGAGTCACATTCTGACCGTTCAATTGTGTTGTGAAAGGAAGCAGTAATGTCTGTGCTCGATGAATTGGTGGCGGGAGCCGTCGAGGATCAGCGATCAAGAGAAAACAACGTGCCGCTCGCTGAGGTCAAGCGGATGGCGTTCGAGGCTTCAGCGCCAATCGATGTGCGCCAGTGGCTGAAAAAGGCGGATGGCATTCCGGTCATCGCCGAGATCAAGCGTGCCTCCCCATCCAAAGGCCATTTGAGCGATATTCCGGATCCGGCCGCTTTGGCCCGCGAATACGAGCAGGGAGGTGCAAGCGCGATTTCCGTGCTGACTGAAGGCCGTCGGTTCCTTGGCTCTCTTGAAGATTTCGACAAGGTGCGCGCCGCAGTGAGGATTCCCGTGCTGCGCAAGGATTTCATCGTTACCGAATATCAGATTTGGGAAGCACGTGCGCATGGTGCCGACCTGGTGCTGCTCATCGTCGCCGCATTGGACGACGTCAAGCTCAAGTCGCTGCTCGATCTCGCGCATAGCCTCAATATGACGGTGCTGGTGGAAACACACACCCGTGAGGAGATTCAACGGGCCGTCAATGCCGGGGCCAAGGTCATTGGCATCAACGCCCGCAATCTTAAAGACCTCAAGGTGGATGTGAACAAGTACAACGAACTGGCCGCGGATTTGCCGGACGATGTGATTCGCGTGGCGGAATCCGGTGTGTTCGGTTCGGTTGAGCTTGAGGATTACGCCCGTGCCGGCGCGGATGCGGTGCTGGTGGGAGAAGCGCTGATGCGCGCGCCCGATAAGAAAAAGAAGCTGAGCAGGCAGTGGAACGATTAGTAAAGGCAGGAGCAAGAGTGAAGGCATCCGAACAGACCCCGTTGGCAAGCCATGAAGGACCATATTTCGGACAGTTTGGCGGACGCTATGTTCCGGAAGCGCTGATCACGGCGCTCGACGAGCTTGAACGCGTGTATACGGAAGCCAGGGCCGATCCGGAATTCCATAAGGAATTGGCGCGGTTGAACCAGCAGTATGTTGGACGTCCGTCCCCATTGACTGAAGCGCCTCGTTTCGCGCAGAGGCTCAAGGAGAAAACCGGTCTTGATGCCCGTGTGTTCCTCAAGCGTGAAGACCTGAACCACACCGGCGCCCACAAGATCAACAACGCGCTTGGACAGGCCCTACTGGTCAAGCGCATGGGCAAAACCCGTGTGATCGCCGAAACCGGTGCAGGCCAGCATGGTGTGGCCACTGCCACGGTCTGTGCCATGCTGGGACTCAAGTGCCGCATCTACATGGGACAGATCGATGCCCGCCGTCAGGCGCTGAACGTTGCCCGCATGCGCATGCTTGGCGCGGAGGTCGTCGAAGTCACCTTGGGTGATCGCATCCTCAAGGACGCCATCAACGAGGCGCTGCGCGACTGGGTCACCAACGTCAAAGACACCCATTATCTGCTCGGCACGGTCGCAGGACCTCATCCGTTCCCATCCATGGTGCGCGACTTCCAAAAGATCATCGGAGAGGAAGCGAAACAGCAGCTGCAGGATTGGTATGGCATCGACCATCCCGATGC
>ENA-OPDD01001795-OPDD01001795.1-human-gut-metagenome-genome-assembly--contig:-NODE-1795-length-13816-cov-1.960468_pt1 | contig 13816 bp, 13 predicted proteins | sample MGYA00241574_ERZ501499 | MGnify/ENA primary metagenome ERZ501499 (study PRJEB25962, sample SAMEA2042576) | human gut metagenome | biome: human gut; feature: human-associated habitat; material: faeces...
CATTTCCGCCAGCTCCAATCCTCTTGCATCAAGGATGGCACGCAGCTCCTCAAACGTCAGCACATAATCCACTGCGCCCTTTACGTCATCCTGCTTGATTTCGACCTTTTTCGCCGTGCAGGGTCCGATAAAGACGATACGCGCCTTTCTATCCTTCGCGCGGATGGCTCTTGCCATGGCAATCATGGGAGAAACCACGGTGGACACATGATCCATATATTCGGGGTGATTTTTTCTTACATATTCCACAAAGGCAGGACAGCAGGAGGTTGTTTTCCATTTCTTTTCCTCAATGGTTTCCACAAATTCCTTCGCTTCCTCAACGGAAACCATATCACCGGCAATCGCTGCCTCAACCACATCATAGAAGCCAAGCTCCTTAATGCCGGCAAACACCTGCCCAACCTTGATGCCCGTATACTGGCTGGCAACCGCAGGCGCAACCACGGCATAAACGTGGTAGCTTGTGTTGTTCCAGGAATCGCGCAGAAGATTCAACACGTTCATAACAAAGGATTTATCCACAATCGCACCAAAGGGGCACTGCTGCACGCAGGCACCGCAGGAAATACATTTATCATGGTCAGCGCACCACGTTCGTGAATATCACATCCGGCTTTTGCAACTAATATACGAATCTTTCTATCCATTTTCTATCCTTCCTGCCATGTTCAACATTCATTCTCAAGTCCCTGTACAGAATTCACTTCTGTAACTCTGCCAATAGACTCATTTTTGTTCCAATATCTGCATAACCTGCAACCAAACTTTCGTCGGAATGACCTAATGTCTTACATCAAATCCTGCAACGCTGTCTCCACATACTCCGGTGTCGGAATCATTTCAACCGGATCATAGTGCAAGCCATAAGCCAATCTGACCGTTCCGCACACTTCACCAATAGTCATGCCCGCCTTTCCGCCGTCAATGACTGCACGGGAAATATTGGCACCTGTCTTCGTATCTGTAAACAGTTTTCTGATGGCCTCTCTTAATCTTTCCTGATCTCTGGATGCTCTGAAAGCCTTGACTTCCGCAATCCTTTCGTTTCGAACTGTATCATCCGGAACCGTATAGGCTGCCTGCCCTACCGCCTGGTTAATCATGCCGTCTCCGCCACCGTTAAATGCATTATATCCGATAATCAGACGCTTTCCATTGGCCTTTTCACGCTGTACCACCAGACGGTCTTTTTCCATCTGCTGATAAAGCCAGCCACTTTCGAGGCAGGCAAAGATGCCGCCTTTTTCCTCAATCTCTTCCAAATATTCATTGGCCTTCTGCTCCAGCTCATTCGTCAAACTTTCCACATAGTAAGATCCGCCAAGAGGGTCCGCCGTCAGTGGAATATCTGCTTCATGAGCCAGAATATGCTGCATATCCAGTGTAAACATGCGTGCTTCATCCGATGGCAGACCCAGGGCCTCATCCATACTGCAGGCGTCAATAGAATTCACTCCTCCAAGAACACCAGCCAGTGTCTGAATGGTGATTCTAGCTGCATTATTAATCGGTTTATTGGCCTGAAGTGACAAACCGGATGTACGGATACCAATTTTTAGCTTCATGGTACTTTCTTTCTTTGCATAGAAACGTTCTTTGGCAATTTTCGCCCACATACGCCTTGCAGCTCTGAATTTTGCAATACTTTCAAAGAAATCTGACTCCGCATCCATGGCAAATACCATCGGTCCGAATTCATCAATAGTATGACCTCTTTTAACAAAATCATCAATAACCGCTGTACCTACTGCAATGACTTCCCCCAGTTCATGAACAGAATTCATGCCTGCCTGACATGGGTCAATGCCATTTGGTGCTACCGGCTTCCATCTCGGTGTATTTTCCAGACACCATTCTATATGATCTACCAAAACGCGACGTTCTATTTCCGTTGTCCAGGACGGATCGCCGTACACCAGTTTACTTCGCACAGGATCAGCAATATCCGAACCAAACAGATTGGCAATATTACCACCGCGATTTTCAATCATCCCCACTAGCAGACCATGGAAATAAATTGCATCCAGGACATTCATAAAACCGCCTTCGTAGACAACTTTTTCAAGAGGCAGTCCATCCAGCATACGCTCATACGTATTAATGGCATAGGATGCCATGCCTCCACAGAACATGGAATCAATCGCCAACGGATGATCAGGGTCCAGACCATTCTGTGTCGGAAGGTCACATGTCAGACGCAAATCATTCATACCATTCGCAATATAGGATTTAAATGCCTCGTTTGTTCTCTCTGGTGTATCAAAGCTTACAAGAAACGCTTTTAACCACAGACGGCTTCTGAACATTTCCGGATAGAGTCCTCGTGTAAAAGGATACGAACCCGGGTCAGCAATATTTTTCTCATAATCTGTGTCTTTCAGGTCTTCCGGGGTATATACAGGTTTCACATAAAGACCGCCCTGTGTCTTATCACGTACCACACTAACACTTGGGTCCTTTTCTATTTTCTCTATGCTCTTATCTGCCATATCTTCTCACTTTCTTTCCTATTCGAATTAGATTGATATTAATTCGTTCAAGTTCTGCTCTTAAATCTTAATTTAATAATACTCAAAAAACCCGGAACCTGTCTTTTTACCAAGCTTTCCTGCTCTTACCATCTTTCTTAAAAGCAATGCCGGACGATACTTCTGGTCTCCAGTCTCTCTGTGAAGTGTCTCCATAATCGCCAGAACAACATCCAGGCCCGTCATATCTGCAAGTGTCAGCGGTCCGATTGGATGATTCAGACCGAATACCATAGCCGCATCAATATCTTCCGCGGAAGCCACACCTGTTTCAAGCAGATGAATGGCCTCATTCTGAAGAGGTACAATCAGTTTGTTTACAACAAAACCCGGAGCTTCTGCTACTTCAATGACTTTCTTGCCCAGTTTCTCTTCACCTAATGTTTTAATAAAATCAACAGTTTCCTGAGGTGTATCGGCACCTCTGACCATCTCAATCAATTTCATGGCCGGTACCGGGAAGAAAAAATGCATGCCAATCATCGGATGCTTCAATCCCTGACCGATTTCTGTAATAGACAAAGCGGATGTATTAGATGCAAAAATTGTTTCCGGTTTACAAATTTCATCCAGTTTTGTCACCAGCTCCCGCTTTGTGGCCATGTCTTCTTTGATTGTTTCAATGACCAGGTCAGCGTCTGCTGCCTCTGTCATTTCATCTATAATAATATTGTTAAGAATTTTCGTCTTTAATTCATCTGTCATCTTGCCTCGCTGAATACGTTTATCCAGCTCTTTGGCCAAATTATCTTTATGTCTCTGTGCTGATCGAGGACTGCTTGCGAACATATAAGTTGTAAAATCTTTTTTCGCAAATAATTCTGCTATACCAATTCCCATAGTGCCTGCGCCAAATACTGCTATTTTCATGTTCTTTTCCTCCCCCGTAGCCGCATCAGACCCGGACTTTAAAAGCCCGAATCTGACGCCTGTAAATGGTAAAATCTGATATTGTTTAATATTTTTTAATTAGCTTAATAAGATATCTAATGGTAATTCAACAATGAATGTTAGTAAGATAGGTACAACAACTGTACAAACACCTACATATTTATAAGCTTCTTTGTGTTTGACACCACAAACACCAAATACTGTCAACAATGCACCACAGTGAGGTAGTGTATCCAGACCAGTGGAAGCCTGGCATATAATACGATGGATAAATCCAACATTGACGCCCGGAATATCCATAAACATCTCACCCAGTGTCTGAAGTGATAGATTTACTGCACTTGTTGCCGAACCAAGAATCAATGCGAAAATATTCGCAGAAAGTGCTGCCAGCAGATATGGATTGATAGTAGAATGCTGCACCCATTCCATCAGTGCTGTGTATAAAGGAGTTAAAACGACAACGGCACCGAAACCAACGATAACAGCGGTATTGACAAGAACAATCACGCCGGATTTGACACTTTCTTCTGTCATCTTCAACCAGTCTGAGAAGGACTGACACTTTGCAAACAGAATAATGCCAAGAATAATACCGATAAACAATGTTGCTTCTACCGGAATATGGAATACATTGAATCCAATAATAACGAACAACACAGGAATCAGTGACGGAAGAAGGCCCGGAAGCTTCTGTTCCCCGTCTGTCTGTTTTAATTCATCATAGTTGTCAAATACGATTCCCTGCTTTTTCAGACGTTTTGCTTCCCATAAGATATAAGCGGAGTCTATTAATGTTGCCAGAATTGCAAACACAAAACCCGGAACAGCACCTGCCATAGCATTTGTTCCAAAGATTTCTGTCGGCAGCAAGTTCAGAGATTGTGTAGAACCAGGCATGGCTGCTGCAACTGTCCATGTAACATAACAGAATACTGCTGGAAGAAGTCTCTTTGGAAGGTTTGCCTTCGCAAACAATTCCAGTGCAATCGGATAAATACAGAAAATCAGTACGAATGAGCTGACACCTGCCAGTGAAAGAACAACACCGGATACAATAATCGGAATCAATGCATTTTTTTCGCCGAAAATCTTAGCCAGTGACGTTGCAATTGTTGCCGCTGCGCCACTCACCTGATAAATTTTACCGAAAATTGAACCTGTTACAAATAATACAACCCATCTTGCAAAGTATGAACCTGTGGATACGGCATATGTATTCATGATGATATCATAGATATCCATCCTGGTAAAAATACAGATGATAATAACAGCCAGTGCGCTGTATACCACTGTATTCCAGTTCTTATATGCCAGATACATTAAAACCGCTGTCGCCAGAGCCAGACCGATAACGGAATACAAAACTGTTGAACTCATATAATTCCCCCTCTAAAAATATAACAATCAATTTCTGTGCTTATATGTTATTCAACTGCACCGCAAGCTCCTTCTGCTGCCATGGCTTTGATTTCATCCGCTGAATAACCGACACTCTCAAGGACATCCATGTTGTTCTCTCCAAGAACAGGAGGTGCGGATGCTTCCTGTAAAGGAATAATAGGAAGTGTTGTAATATTATGAGGGATTCTTGTCTGCAATGTCTTTCCTGTTAATGGGAAGTCACAGTATTCCATAAGACCTGTGCCAGATTTCAGAATGTAATCAATGGCTTCTGTCTTGTTGTTGACATATGTTGCACAAACATCATTGTCGCCAATCCATTCTTTCCACTCATCCAAAGTCTTAGATTTCATAAATTTCTCCATCTTTTCAAAGAATTCAGGATGTTCTTCTTCTCTTGCTTTCATATGGTCTCTCATTTCTTCGAAACCTGTCATGTCAATCCATGTATTCCAGAATTTTTCTTCATTCAGACAAAGGGCTACATGACGGCCGTCTTTTGTTTCCCAAATCCAGTTACCAAGGAATCTAAATGCCAAATCCGAATATTCGAATTTATTACCAAGAAACTGCCATCTCTCATCAATCTTAGCATTCCACCAAACGAGACAGTCAAACATACTGACATCACAGAAAGCACCTTCACCTGTTACAGAACGCTGGATTAATGCTGCCATAATATCCTGAATGGATACCATTGAACTAATCATGTCACACATATGAATTGGTGCATGACGTGGTCCGTTTAAGTACATATATCCGCATAATGCCTGGAAATTCAAGTCATGATAAGCCTGAAGGCTTCTTGGGTCATTCTGACCAAAGGCACTGATGGCTACATGAATGATATCCGGCTTGATTGTTTTCTCTGTTTCATAATCAATACCAAGACGTTTTGTTACGCCTGGTCTGAAGTTTTCAAATACGATATCTGCTTTCTCTAACAGACGATAATAAGCTTCTTTTCCCTTTTCACTCTTCAAATTCAGAGAAACACTCTTTTTATTTCTATCTAATGCACATGTATAATAGCTGACGCCATTAATCTTCGGTTCAAGTGTACGGCCGTAATCACCGGTTTTCATATTTTCAACTTTGATAACAGTTGCACCCATATCTGCAAAAACCTGTGTTGCATATTCCCCAAGAAGATAGGATGTATGGTCAAGAATTGTAATACCCTCAAAGAAATTTTTCATAGTCTCCTCCATTTTTCTCCCAGTCATAAACTTAAAACTTGAATTCAAAAAGTCCATGCTGATTACAGTATGCATATGCATAGTGGCCTCTTTTGCACTGATATTTGCAATACTTGCAGACATCTCTACCGCAAAAGACAAAAGCATCCTCATTTGCCAGCGAAAACATAGTCACTGATTTACCTTTTGCCGTCAGATATTTCATCTGGCCTCCCTGAAAAGTGCGTAAATAAATCCATTCAATGTGATGTTCTGCACTCATTGGATGACATCCATCATCTACAGTAATTCTGATTGTATTGTGGTCGAACCCGCCAAAAATATTGAATGCCATCTGATGTTCATTTGCCTGTCCTACTGAATCCTGCGGTATCAGAAGCCGCATCTTTTCTCCGCAGCAGCTGCATTCAAGAGTACTTGCTTTACCTGCGCATGGTATATATTGTACAATAACATTGTCACATATTTCGCAGCGGTAAAAAATCGGTTTTTCTGTCTTATACCCCGGTGATCGACTTCCCAGAAATGCCGTACTGTATATCTGTTTATTTTCCATGATAAAACCTCAGAACTTCATTTTTTGCTGTTTCTAATACAAAATGAGCGCTTATAAGCCACTTCTGAATCCCTGAACTATGACCTAAAAGCGCTCATTATCATCATTTAATAAATGCAGCTATGAACAGTTCAATTTTATTTATTTACCCTTAAGCTCTCTGGCAATGATAATTCTCTGTATTTCATTGGTTCCTTCAAAAATCTGGAAAATCTTTGAATCACGCATCAGCTTTTCTACCGGATATTCCTTGGAATAACCATAGCCGCCGAATACCTGAATGGCTTCCACTGTATTCTGTACTGCTGAATCAGAGGCAAATGTTTTAGCCATAGAAGCTTCTTTTGTTGCATCCAGTCCCGCATCCAATTTCGCCATACCAAGTCTGACAAGCTGTCTGGAAGCTTCTGTACGAATTGCCATATCTGCCAGTTTCATCTGAATCGCCTGGTGGTCAATAATCATCTTGCCCATAGACTCTCTCATCTTGGCATATTCAACAGCCGCATCAAGGGCTGCCTGACTGATACCTGTCGCAATTGCTGCATTGTACAATCTTCCAGGATTCAGTGCGCCAAGAGCCAAACTCAAGCCTTTACCTTCTTTACCTACCATTGCACTCAGAGGTACACGCACATCCTCCATTGATACTTCGCATGTATTGGACCAGCGAAGTCCCATTTTATTCTCATGTGCGCCGATATGTAACCCCGGTGTATCCTTTTCAATCATGAAAGCTGGAATACCTTTCGCACCCAGTTTCTTGTCTTTTGTTGCCAGCATCAGAAATAACTCTGAATATTCACCATTCGTTACGAATGTTTTTACACCATTTAAAACAACTGTATCGCCTTCAATACGATAGGTTGATCTTAATGCGGCTGCATCAGAACCACAACTTGGCTCGGTCAGTCCCAGAGCAGCAAATCCGCCCCGTTCCATCAGTTCAGACATACGGCGTTTCTGTTCGTCTGAACCTTCACGGAGAACCATTTCGATTGGTGTGCCATTTGCCAAAAGTGTCAGTGCAAAACCACTTTCCACCTGTCCTATTTCTTCCAGCAGAATACCCATTGTTGTGAAATCGAGTCCTGCCCCACCATATTCCTCAGGAATATGAAGCGCTCCAAATCCTAGCTCAAATGCTTTCTGATAAATTTCAACTGGGAATTCGCCGCTTTCATCGTATTCAGCAACGTGTGGTTTAACTTCGCCCTGCATAAAGGCTTTAATCACGTCTTTTAAATCTTTCTGCTCTTCGGTCAAAAATAAATCATTCATAGCTCATTTCTCCTTAACTACTAGGTGTAGTTATTATCTCTCATATCACCATTCTTGGCCATAACCTCACGGAATACAGTCAGTCTCTGGATTGTTGGAGGTCCCTCCTCAAGCCATAACGCACGACAATCTCTGTACATTCTTTCCAGTGGGCCATATGGGTTTTCTTCGAAATAACCAATACCACCAAAGATTTCAAGTGCCTGGTCTGTGACGTAACGTGATACGTCTGTTGCAAATAATTTAGCCATGGAAGCTTCCATATCGATTGGCTTACCTTCATCAAACTTACGACCCACATCGTGGCACAGCATACGGAGCGCTTGAATCTGAGTTGCCATGTTAGCAATCTTTTCCTGGATAGCCTGTCTCTGTGCAAGTGATTTGCCGAATGTAACTCTGTCGTTGATACGTTTAATACACATTTCAAGACATCTCTGGGAAAGGCCAAGCATACAAACTGCCATAGATGCACGGGAGATTGTCAGAGAGTCGATAGCAACCTTCAAACCATCACCAACTGCGCCAAGTCTGTAAGCATCAGGTACAACCATGTTTTCCATATGAAGAATGGCATGTCCAGTACCGCGGCATCCCATCATATGAGGCATATTTTCCATCACAAGCCCCGGTGTATTGACAGGTACTGTAAATGTTGTATGTGCGCCGCCGGATTTACGTTTGCTGTCATCTGTGATACACACAATATTAATGGAATCGCAAACATCTGTGAATGAAATCAGTGTCTTTGTACCATTGATTACCCAGTTGTCACCCTGCTTAACAGCTGTTGTTCTAATATCAGCACCAGTACCGCAGTCAGGTTCTGTTAATGCGAAAGCGATGAAATAATCACCAAGGCCAACCTTAGGAAGAAGTTCATTTCTCAGTTCTTCTGTACAGTTGTCATGAAGTAATTCCCACCCCATACCATTTGCGATGTGGAAGAACATACGAATTGCCTGATTACCACGACCGATTTCTTCAAGTAATGTGAAGAACTGTTCTTTTCCTAAGCCCATGCCGCCATATTTCTTCGGCAATGTCAGACGGAAAAGGTCATTTTTCTTGGCGATTTCCCACATTTCCGGTGGATAAACGTTTGTTTTATCCATCTGATCCCCCAGTGGTTCGAGTTCTTCTTCAACAACTCTTCTGACTTTCATTCTTAATTCTTCAAGTTCCTGCTCGCTGATTCTTTCAAATTCCATATATAAACCTCCTTTTATTATACAGCTTAGATAACTCCAGCTGATTTTAACTCTGCTATTTCTTCCGATGATTTCTTAAGAATTTCACCATATACGTAATCGTTACTCTGTCCGATGTCCTCCGATGCTTTAGGCTCTCTGAAAGGTGTTCGTGACATGTGGAACGGTGTCATTGTAACTGCGTATTTGCCGATTTTCGGATGTTCCAACTCAACAATTTCTTTTCTCATCTTGAAATGTTCTTCCTGGAAGCAGTCTGCAATTGTGTTAACCGGCATACAAGGAATACCCTGTGACTGGAAATAAGCAATCAGTTCTTTTTTTGGTCTGGTACTTGTGTATTCATTAATTAAGTCATCCAACCATTTCCAGTTTTCTCTTCTGTGAGTATTGGTATCTGCTCTCGGATCATCTTTCAATTCCGGATGACCAATCGCATCAAGAATAATTCTTGCAAATTTATCGGATGGGCAATTCATATAGAATGTACTTTTTCCCTCGACTGTGTCATAGCATCCTGTCATACCGATAGCTGCATGTCCATTGCCGCATCTTGGCATATTCTCACCTGTAAACGAATAATATGTAACAGCATTTTCATTTAAGTTAATCGCTGCATCCATCATACATGTATCAATGTGCTGTCCCTTACCGGAAATGTTTCTCTCAGCTAACGCTGCAAGTACACCGATAGTGCACATATAACCAGAAACCAAATCAATGATTCCAGGTCCGACCTTCATACCAGGCTGGTCTTCAAAACCATTTAATGAAATAACACCGCCAAACGCCTGCGCCACACCATCCAATGATGGATAATGGATATATGGACTGTCCTTCTGTCCGTATCCCGAGATTGAACCATAAATAATTCTCGGATTATACTGAGCGACTGTGTCATAATCTAACCCATATTTTTTCATGACACCCGCTGCGTTATTCTCGACAATAATGTCACATTCCTTAGCCAGTTCGTAGAAAATTTTCTGACCTTCCGGTTTTGTGAAATCAAGTGTTATACTATGCTTATTTCTGTTGAAAGCATGATACCAACCAGATTCACCGTTCTTGAAAGGTCCAAAGGTTCTACCGTCATCGCCCTTGCCAATTCGTTCAATTTTTAACACTTCAGCGCCTAAGTCACTGAGAATTTGGCATGTCGTCGGGCCGGCCAGGAACTTCGTTACGTCCAGTACTCGAAGCCCTTTCAGGCATGTATTCTCATACATTTGTTTTCCCCCTTCTTTATATGACTACCTCTTTGATGAGTTCATTATATAATCTCTCGTACAATTTGTACATTTACAGACATCCTAGCAAGTCTACATATAGCTATTTGCACATATCTTGTCCAAAAGTAGATGATTTTTTTGAAATGTCAATTTTTTATCAGCTTTTCGAGCATGCTTTTAAGTATTTTAAAATCATGTTTAATGCTTTAATAGAAAGATTATATCATTAGTTATGTACAGTAGTTACATAAACACAAAAATGGACCGCCAAAACATTTCCTCACTCTGTTCCGGCAGTCCACTTCTAAATAAAAGGGAGGGCTTTATTATGTAAAACTCGGAGAGTTTTTACCAATCTTTATGCGCTGCAATGTCACTTTGTACCAGAATGCATTGCAGCCAATATCTCTTGATAGCGACTGACAATTTCATCATAATTATCAGGTATATGTGGATACAAACATTTAGTGCAATCCTTATACCCATTGGGCAGATAGGTAAAATTGCCACCGCATCTATGACCTAAAACATACAATGGACAATAACAAAATAAACAATTGAATTTATCCGAATCGCTGATTTCATGACACGGAAAATATTCACATGCTTTATGATTAAAAAAAGCATACTTTCTCTCACTCATCATACATCTCTTCCTACTGTTATTTGCTCAATTCCCGCGCAACTACCTGTCTCTGAATCTGATTCGTTCCCTCGAAAATCTGGAATATCTTGGCATCTCTGTAAATTTTCTCTACTGGGTATTCTTTACTGAAACCGTAACCGCCTAATACCTGTACAGCATCTGTACCTGAGGCAACTGCAGAATCTCCGCAATATGTTTTACATATCGATGCATATTTTGTAATTTTTTCACCATTGTCAAATCTTTTCATGGCTGAACGCACTAACTGTTTAGATGCCTCCGCACGAATTGCCATATCTGCTATAATTGTCTGAATTTGCTGATGTTTGATAATTGGTTTGCCACCCTGTACACGATCTTTTGCATATTTCACAGCTTCATCTAATGCAGCCTGACAGATACCGGCTGAAATACAGGCATTATTCAATCTTCCAGCATCTAAACCTGCCATTGAAATATTAAATCCTTTACCTTCAACCCCCAGTAAACGATCCTTTGGAATCTTAACATCTACGAAGGCAACATCTGTCGTATTAGACCAACGAAGCCCCATTTTATTTTCATGGGTGCCAACCTGAACGCCAGGATCATCTTTAGTGATAAGAAATGCTGAGACGCCTTTTGCACCCAGATTTTTATCTTTTGTTGCAAACACAATAAAGACTTGAGCATATTGTCCATTTGTTACGAAGCATTTTGATCCATTAATAATATAACTATCTTCTGTTTCAACATATTTTGTTCGAAGAGAAGCTGCATCTGAGCCAGAACCAGGTTCTGTCAGACAAAAAGCACCCATACCACCTTCAGCAATCAATTCTGATACAAGCTGTTTCTGCTCATCATTGCCTCCAATCAGTACACATTTTAATGCCAGAGATGTGCACAGCATTGTAATAGCGAAACCAGGTTCATAATATCCCATGGTTTCCAGACATACACCCATTGTCTGATGATCTACACCAATGCCACCATACTCTTCCGGTATTTCTAACATATGGTATCCAAGCTCAAAAGCTTTCTGATAAATCTCAATTGGAAATTCGCCACTTTCATCTACTTCTACTCTTTTCGGTACAACTTCACCTTCCATAAAATCTGCGATTGTTTCAACGAGATCTAATTGTTCCTCTGTCATATAACTTTTATCAATCATTGTCATGCTTCCTTTCACGCTTTATTTATATCAACACTAACTATTTATTCGCCAATAAAATCACCATGTGGTCGTTTTTCTACAAATGCCGTTAACGCTTCTTTCGCATCCTTTGACACAAACAACGGTGTAATTAATGCAGATTCCAACTGAATCGCTTTTTCGATACTTGTATCCATTCCTTGAACAATGGTTGTCTTAATGGCTCTCAGTGCCAATGGTCCCCACTGTGCCATGCTGTCAGCCAGAGCAACCGCTTTCTCCATGAGCTCTTCTGAATCTGCCAGTTCATCCACCATGCCAATACGATATGCTTCTTGTGCCGGAACCATTGCCCCTGAAAGCATAATCTGTTTTGCTTTGGATACAGGAACCAAACGAGCCAGGCGCTGTGTGCCGCCAAAGCCTGGCATCAAGCAGAGTGTGATTTCTGGGAGTCCCAATTTTGCTTTTGTTGAAGCTACACGGATATCACATGCCAAGGCCAATTCACATCCACCGCCTAATGTATAGCCGTTTAATGCTGCAATCACAGGTACTCGAAGCCTCTCAATCTTCTCCATAAGTGCCGTTCCCCTTCGGCAGTATTCATAGCCCGTGATCAAAGTCTTCTTCAGTTCTTCCTTGATATCACCGCCTGCTGAAAAGGCACGCCCTTCTCCGGTAATGATGACCGCACGGATAGTCATATCTGCTTCAATGTCATCCAGTGCCGCACTCAAATCTGTCATTAATGGCGTATCAATGGCATTTAATGCTTCCGGTCTGTTTAATGTGATTAATGCTACAGAATTTTCTTTCCCTGTAATCTCAACTCTGATGTTCTCATAAGTTGTGTTCTTCATACCCTTCTCCTTCTTTCTTAATATAACATCACCGATTTTCTGGAATGTTTCCAACTCTTGATGGCTTTATTATATAACCTTCATTAACAAAACTGAATTTATAAAAACAGCAAAATATCTATAATTTGACTTTTGGGCACCAAATATCTACAATTTGACTTTTCATAGGTATTGTACAATTCTGAAATATCTGTTAATATACAACTAGATATTTTTAACAATTGAGGGGGCTTTTATATGGCGATTAATGTAAAATTACTTCTTGTTAATGCAATGCTCTCATTAAGCACCGAAAAACCAGTGCAAAAGATAACCATTGCTGATATCATCCAACGTTCTGGTACTAGCAGACAGACTTTTTATAATCATTTCATGGACAAGAACGATTTAATCTGTTATATCTTTCTGAAAACTCTTAAAGGTGAACGCACTATCATTGAAAACGAAGGTTACTACGCCTATCTTGTCAATTTACATAAAGAAGCGCAGAAATACTCAGATTTTATCAAACAGGCCTGTAAGATTACCGGACAGAATTCTTTGCGTGAACTCCTCTACAAACAAAATTATAAGTATTATCGAAATCTCATTGTTGAGCACTACGGTGAAGAAGCCCTTACAGATGAAATTGATTATGCCCTTCAATATAATGCTTATGGTGACTCCAATATGTACATCAACTGGGCACTTGCTGGTATGCCAGGCACACCTGAAAAACAAGCCTCTCTCGTTTACTCCTGTTTCCCGGATTGTATTAAAGAGATTTTGCCTGTTAATCCAAAAAAATCCCAACTATGAGAAACACGCTCTGCGAGTTTCTCAAGTTATCGCGGCAGTCGCCAAGGTCTCGTGCAAGCACGGACT
>ENA-OPDD01001809-OPDD01001809.1-human-gut-metagenome-genome-assembly--contig:-NODE-1809-length-13760-cov-2.307990_pt1 | contig 13760 bp, 10 predicted proteins | sample MGYA00241574_ERZ501499 | MGnify/ENA primary metagenome ERZ501499 (study PRJEB25962, sample SAMEA2042576) | human gut metagenome | biome: human gut; feature: human-associated habitat; material: faeces...
CTGAAAGCAGTTCCAATTAACGATTAGTCAATCTCATCTGCGCGTTCTTCGGGAAGGCGTTGTCCTCGTAGCGGTAGAGCAGGGTTTCGCCTGCACGGATCTCGATGCCGTATTCCACGCCGCGCGCGCTCAGCACCTTTCCGCCGTCGCTGTCGGTCAGCGTGTCGTTATACAGGGTGATCGTCTGTCCCGGCCCGGTCTCCAGCGCGGCGGGGAGCGTGACTTCGCGCCGCACGCCGTCCGTCAGCTGGTACCAGCCGATGCTGAGGGTGGAGAGCGCCCCGTCCGGCGCGCGCTGATGCAGTCCGGCGGCAAGGAATACCGCCATCGCCGCGATCAGCAGCAGGACGAGCGTCTCCGCGGCGCAGCGCAGGGTCCTGTGTTTCATGACTCTCCCTCCGTCCGGTCGTTTTCATGATGGCGCTGCTTGGTCTCGTACATCCGGCTGTCCGCCGCGATGCGCACCTGCGAAGCGCTGCCGTCCTCCGGATAGCAGGCGCAGCCGCAGCTGACGCCGACCGAAAGCTCCGTTCCGTCGAGGACGACAGGGGCGGAGAGCGTGGTCTGGATGCGCTCGCCCATGCGGGCGCGCTGACCTTCGTCCATGTCGGCGCTGACGATGAGCGCGAACTCATCGCCGCCGATGCGGAAGGCGTAGTCCCGGCTTCGGATGCAGCGCAGCAGCCGCGCCGCGATCTCCTTCAGCAGCCGGTCGCCCATCAGGTGGCCGTAGGTGTCGTTTATCGGCTTGAACCGGTCGAGATCGAGGTAATACAGCACGAACGGCAGCTTTTTCTCCTCGCAGATGTTCAGGACTCTGCTGAAATAGCGCTCGTTGAACAGGCCGGTCATGCTGTCCGTGTTCGCCATGTTCTCGAGCTCGATCTTCTGCCCGATGTCCTGCACGACCTGCATGACCTCATAGACCGTGCCGTCCGCGTGCCACTCGACCGGGATGACGGTCAGCACCATGTAGGCGTTCTCCGTGCGGCTGCAATACTCGATCTTGAGATTGTCGTCCGGTTTGCGCAGCACGCTGCGCAGGTATTCGGGCGTGATCAGGCGCGAGAGCTTGGCGTTTTCCGTTTCGGTCAGCGCGACATAGCGCCTGGAGATGGTCTCGACCATGTCCGAATACCGCCCGGAGGACGGATAGAGCGGCTCGCTGTTCCGCAGCTCGCGGTAGCGGTAGCGGTCGGTGTCCAGATTGACGATGGAATAGCGGTCGACGATGCGGCTCATGCTTTGCAGCAGGCGGTCGCTCTGCATCTTTTCGCGCTCGAGGCTCAGCCGCTCCGCCTCCTCGCGCCGCAGGCGCAGCTGGCTCTCCATGCCCAGCGCCAGCACCACGATGATGACGGCGAAGATGCAGAGCGCGCCGAGCGCGATGATCGTAGACTGCTGCACGCTGTGCATCGCGCCGTCCACCTCGTCGGCGCGGATGATGCCGACGAGCGTCCAGTCCGGAAAAGCGGTCGGGATCGCGACCAGATAATTCCGCCCTCCCTGACAGATGAACTGCGCGCTCCCGCTCCTGCCGAGCTGGACGCAGTCCCTGATGTCGTCCATGGTGCCGTATATCCAATCGGCGTGCGCGTCGATGTCGTACAGATTGGTCATGCCCTCGCACAGCTCGGTCTGCGGCTCGAGCGCGAGCACGATGTCGCCGTTCGTGCGCACGATATAGCAGTCGCTCTGACCGCCGTACATGCTGCCGTCGACCAGATCGTCGACCACGTCCGTATCATAGCTGACCGCGAGACCGGTATAGGTCACGCCGTCCAGCGTCATGTTCCGGCTCAGCGGCATGGCGAACACGATCTTGGGCACGCCGTAGCTCGCCGTGTAGGTGGAGACGATCGGCCCGCCCTCGCTGTACATCTCCTGAATCACGCCGCTGATGCTGTCGGCGCTGCCCCGGCGGCCGTCCGCCGTGAGGTACTGCGTGCTTTCGTTGAACAGATAGAAGTCGCTGTAATGCCACGACTCCTTGTTGGCCTGCATATCCGCCCCGATGCTGTCAGCATGGTCGATGTCTGCGTTCTTCAACAGACCGTCCCACTGACTCAGTACGGTCCAGTTTCGCTGCACGAACAGCGTGAAGGTCTCGGAGATCTGCGAAAAGCTCTCGAGCAGATGATCCGAGCTCTCCTGATAGATTTTCATACCGATGTAGCTGCTGTAAACGCCGATACCCGCCGCGAACACCATAGCAAGAAGCACGGTAAGCAGAGTGATGCTCGGTCGTTTTTTCATGTACATCCCTCCCTGATGATATTCCTCCATTTCCTTTCTGTACCATAATTATACTATTTTCCGAGCCAAAAGGGAAGGAAAGATTGAACTATATTTTCCCTCGCGCCGCCGGGAATAACGTTATAACGTCACAGCGTTTTGAAGTTATGACGTTTTAACGTTAAAACGTTTCGAAGTTACAGCGTTTTAACTTTCCTCTGCGGCAGGGATAAAAAATATCCTCTCCCGTTTTTCGCAGGAGAGGATATTGCGGTATATACAGAAAGCCGATGCGGTATCCCCGGTATAATTCATACAGAAAGGAAGAATATCATTGAATTAGGCTATAGATATTAGGGGGGTGTACTGCTCTCCGCGCCGGGTATGGCAAGTGGGTCCGGCGCGGGGAAAGGAGGGGATGGGTAATAGGTGGGATATAATATTTCATGCTTCGGGGAGGGGAATGCCGCGGGCTTTTTGTAACAGATTAGTCCTCCGCGAGCTTTTTGTAGCGCGCGTAGCGGGCCTTGACGTCCTCGACCTCCTTCGCGTACAGGGCGTCGGCCTTGTCCGGGAAGTTGTTCTTGAGGGAAGCGAAGCGGTTCTCGCCCATCAGGAAGTCCATGACCTTGTCGGTGTCCGGCTCCTTGGAGTCGAGCTGGAACGGGTTCTTGCCCTCCGCGATGCGGCGCGGGTCGTAGCGGTACAGATGCCAGTAGCCGCACTCGACCGCCTTCTTCATCTCGTCCTGCGAGGTGCCCATGCCGGCCTTGATATGCTGCTCAAGGCACGGGCAGTAGCAGATGACGATGGACGGGCCGTCGTAGGACTCGGCCTCGCGCAGCGCCTTGAGGGTCTGCGCCTGGTCGGCGCCCATCGCGACCTGTGCAACGTAAACGTACCCGTACTGCATCAGGATCGCGCCGAGATCCTTCTTTGCGACCTTTTTACCGGATGCCGCGAACTTTGCGGTAGCGGAAGTCGGGGTTGCCTTGGAGGACTGGCCGCCGGTGTTCGAGTAGACCTCGGTGTCGAGGACGAGCAGGTTGACGTCCTGATTCTGCGCCATGACGTGGTCGATGCCGCCGAAGCCGATGTCGTAGGCCCAGCCGTCGCCGCCGACTGCCCAGACCGACTTCTTCGCGAGGAATTCGCGGTTGTCGAGGATGTACTTGACCTCGTCGGTCTGCTCAGCCTTCTCGAGCGCTGCGATGAGCGCGTCGGAGACTTCGCGGGACTTCTCGCGGTCGTTCCAGTCTGCGAGGTATGCTGCTGCTTCCTCAGCCGCAACGCCTGCGTTCTTCAGCGCCTCGATGCGGATGAGCAGCTCCTTGCGGATGGCGTCCTGTGCATGGTAGAAGCCGAACGCGAACTCTGCGTTGTCCTCGAACAGCGAGTGCTCCCACGCCGGGCCGTGACCCTTGCAGTCGCGGCAGTACGGCAGGATCGGTGCGCCGCCGCTGATCGCGGACGAGCAGCCTGCTGCGTTGCCGACGTACATGCGGTCGCCGAACAGCTGGCTGAGCAGCTTGATATAGGTAGTCTCGGCGCAGCCTGCGCAGGCGGCGGAGAACTGGAAGTAGGGCTTTGCGAACTGAACATTCTTGACGCTCTTGTCGCTGATGACGTCCTTTTTGAGGTAGCTTTCATTCATGGCAACGTCGTCGAACAGCGGCTGCTCGGACTTCATCTCCTCGAACGGCGCCCACGTCAGCGCGTCCTTTGCCGGGCACGCGGTCAGGCACACGCCGCAGCCGAGGCAGTCATACGGCGAAAGCTGCATGCGGAAATTGTACTTCGGCGCGTCCTTGCCGAGGCCCTTTGCCGGAGCGGTAACGAAGGACTCCGGAACACCGGCCTTCTCCTCGTCGGTCAGCAGGACCGGACGGATCGCCGCGTGCGGGCAGCACATCGAGCAGCGGTTGCACTGGATGCAGGCTTCGGGATTCCACTTCGGAACCTTGGTCGCAACGCCGCGCTTGGAATAAACGGACGTGCCGTTCTCCCACGTGCCGTCGAGCACGCCGTACTTCTGGAATACGGAGACCGGGAGCTTGTCGCCCTGCTGCTTGTCGAGCGGCATGACGATGTCGCGGACGAACGGGGTCATGTTCTTCGGCTCTGCAACCGGCTCGTCGGTCGCGTCCGCCCATGCAGCCGGGATCTCGACCTTGACGGACGCCTGAACGCCGAGGTCGACCGCCTGGTTGTTCATGTCGACGATCTTCTGACCGGCCTTCTTGAAGTAGGAGTTGTAGTTGTTCTTCTTCATGTCCTCGATCGCGAGGTCCATCGGGATGACCTTGGTCAGCGCGAAAAACGCGCCCTGGAGGATGTTGTTGGTGCGCTTGCCGAGGCCGATAGCAGCCGCCAGCTTTGCCGCGTCGATGATGTAGAAGTTTGCGTGCTTGCGCGCGAGGTCGCGCTTCATCTTCGCCGGGAGATGCTCCTCGAGCTCCTCGACCGACCACGGGCAGTTGAGCAGGAAGGTGCCGCCGTCCTTGAGGTCTGCGGTGACATCGTACTTTTTAACGTAGGTTGGAGCGTGAACCGCGACAAAATCCGCGGAATTGACCAGATAAGTGCTGAGAATCGGCTCGTCGCCAAAGCGCAGATGGCTCTGCGTCAGACCGCCGGACTTCATCGTGTCATAGGAGAAATACGCCTGCGCGTACTTGCCGCCGACAAAGCCGATGGTCGAGATGGCGTTCTTGTTCGCGCCGACCGTGCCGTCGCCGCCGAGACCCCACAGCTTGCAGCTGATCTGACCCGGATGCGGAAGCTCGATCTCGGTGTAGTCGAGCGAGGTGTGGGTAACGTCATCGTTGATGCCGATGGTGAAGTTGTTCTTCGGCTGCTCCTTCGCGAGGTTGTCGTAAACCGCGATGAACTGGCCCGGGGTGGTGTCCTTGGAGGACAGGCCGTAGCGGCCGCCGACGACCGTGATGTCGTTCCGGCCTGCCTGATTGAGGGCGGTCACGACGTCGAGGTATACCGGCTCGCCGACCGAACCGGTCTCCTTGCTGCGGTCGAGAACAGCGATCTTCTTGACAGAAGCCGGGATTGCCGCCGCGAAGTGCTTGACCGAGAACGGGCGGTACAGGTGGATCTGCACCATGCCGACCTTGCGGCCCTGCGCGTTCAGATAGTCAACGGTCTCCTTGACCGCCTCGGAAGCCGAGCACATGACGACGATGACTTCCTCTGCGTCCGGCGCGCCGTAGTAGTTGAACAGCTTGTAGTCGCGGCCGGTCAGCTTGTTGATCTCGTCCATGTAGTGCTGGATGGTGTCGGGCACGATCTCAGCCTTGACGTTCGCGCCCTCCTTGCACTGGAAGTAGATGTCGGGGTTTACGTTGTTGCCGCGGTTGGTCGGGTGCTCCGGGTTGAGCGACTGACGGCGGAACTCCTGGAGCGCCTTCTGGTCAACGAGGCCGCGCAGATCCTCATAATCGAGGGTCTCGATGCGCTGCATCTCGTGCGAGGTGCGGAAGCCGTCGAAGCAGTGCATGAACGCATAGCGCGCCTTGATGGCGGACAGATGCGCGACGGCGGCCAGGTCCATCGCCTCCTGAGGCGAGGAGGACATCAGCATGCCGTAGCCGGTGGTGCGGCAGGTCATGAAGTCGGTGTGATCGCCGAAGATCGAGTGATGGTTGCTCGTGACGACGCGGGACGCGATGTGCATGACGCTCGGCAGGAACTGGCCGCCCATGGCGTACATCGCCGGGATCATCAGCATCAGGCCCTGCGAGGAGGTGAAGGTCGTGGTGAGTGCGCCCGCCTGCAGCGAGCCGTGGCAGGTGCCGGCCGCGCCGGCCTCAGACTGCATCTGAATGACGTCGACCGTCGTGCCGAACAGGTTTTTCTTGCCCTTTGCGGACCATTCGTCGACCTTTTCCGCCATCGGCGAGGACGGCGTGATCGGGTAGATCGCCGCTACCTCGGTGAACGCATAGGCGCTGTACGCCGCCGCCGTGTTGCCGTCCATAACAGCATAGTTCTTTTTCTTATCCATAACGATCCTTTCTTTTGCGCCTGCATCAGCGGAGCCGGACCCCGCCTGCGAAACGCAATCCCTGGTTTTTATGTAACAGGCATTGAATACAGCCGAACCTGTATCCATGCCTCATCAGAAGAATAAAACGGTATAAACTCGTTATTTCTTCGATTTATACATCAAATTCAGCAACATCGGCCTTTGCAGCCTGCATGAAGATATAAGTGTCGCAGCCGTAACCGATGAACTTTACACCCATGTCGCGCCACTTCTTGCCGCCCTCGACCGTGTCGGCAAAGCAGCCGATCTTTACGCCCTTTGCAGCTGCCTTTGCGATGATCTGCTTGATCGCGGCGATGACCTCCGGATGGTCGATTTCACCGACATGACCAAGCGAGCTGGACAGATCATAGGGGCCGACAAAAACTACGTCGATGCCGGGTACGTCCAGAATTTCATCGAGGTTGTCGATCGCCTTCTGACCCTCGGCCTGAAGGATGACCACGGTGTCCTGTGCACGGGAGAAATACTCGCTGCCGGGAACCGCGCCGAAGCCTGCCGAACGGACAAAACGGCAGGTGCCTCGCGTTCCGACGGGCGAAAACTTCGCGGCGGAAACAGCGGCACGCGCCTGCTCTGCGGTGTCGATCTGCGGGATCATGACCGCGCCTGCGCCGACATCCAGAGCCTGATCGATCCAGATATCGCTGCCGCGAGGTACGCGGACGACCGGGCAAACGCCGGTGACGTTTGCTGCACGGATCAGATTGGGGAGTTCCTGGAAGGTGGTGGTGCCGTGCTCCATATCGAGCAGCACGAAATCATATCCGGCATGACCTGCGGCTTCCACCATCGCAGGGTCCGTGCAGATCATGAACGGGCCAAGCGCGCCCCGGTCAGAATCCATTGCCGCCTTGAAACGATCCACGCTTTCCATCGTCGGCATAACGGACTTTTTGTTCATATGACCATCCCTTTCCACTATGCGGAAACGCATTCCGAATAGTTGGTAAAAATATTTACAAGGGCTCACCCTTGCCGTATAATTATATTATTAGACCACTATCGAAGGTTTGTCAAGAGGGCATTTGAAAAAATTTTTGAAGGAGTTTGTTATGGCTAGGGAGCATACCTCGAGCATTCTGCGCGCTTTGCAGATTCTGGAATGCTTTATGGATCAGGAAAAGGAATGGACGCTCAAGGAGCTGGTAAACCAGCTCGGACTGCCCACCACGACGGTTTTTCGTCATGTTTCCACGCTGATGGAACGGCGGTACCTGACGCAGGACCCGGTGCGGAAGACCTACCACGTAGGGCCGAATCTGCTTGCGCTGGCAGGAGCGATCATCGGCGGCTCCGATTTGTGCAAGATCGCCCGGCCGGAGCTTGAGCGCCTGTCCGACCGCGTCAAGGAGACGATCAATCTGAGCATTCTCGTCGATAACGAGATCTTCTATCTGGACAAGGTGGAAACGCAGCGCTCTATTACCTGCAGCACGAGAGTCGGTGGCCGTGTGGCCGCACACGCGACCAGCTGCGGCAAGATCCTGCTTGCGGACAGGGACGCAGATTTTCTCGCACAGTACTGTGAATGGATGAAAAGCGTTCCGCCGCTCACGCCCAAGACCATCACACAGCCCGACCGGCTGCTGAAGGAGCTGGAATCGGCGCGCATCAACGGCTACGCCATGGACGACGGCGAGGTAGAGCAGGGACTGATCTGTGTGGCGGCGCCCGTGCGTGATGCCAGCGGCCGTGTCATTGCGGCCGTGAGCATTGCCGGACCGGATTATCGAATGGAGCAGGATATGGAAATGATGATCCGCGAAATCAGGCAGACAGCAGAACGAATTTCCTATGCGCACGGCTTTTTCCGGTAGGATTATCAAAAACCATCATAAAAACAGCCCGGCAGCGAGCATATCAGGCGCTCGCTGCCGGGTTTTTCAATGCTGTATTCATGAATCTTGATAATATCATCATTTTTGTTGATTGTAATCACTCCGAATTGCAGCATATTTCACAGAGCACGACCGTGATTTTTTAGCAAAACAGCATTTATCAACAAAAACGATGCATCTATCAATTATTTTGATTTCAATTTTGCGTCTGAAATTGATATACTGACAGTACAAAATCACTCTTATGACGCAAGCTCAATCCGAAATCGGAAACAGTCCCGGCTGTTCCGGAAGGACGACGGTGTGCAGAAGCTCGATAAACCGTTCGATCATCTCCCGTTTGCAGGTATCCGGCTGATAGACCGCGACGATCTTTCTGGTATCCGGAATGCCCTTCATCGTGCAGTAGACGATCTTCGGCGCGAGCTGCTCGATCTGCATCCCGAGAAAGACCGGGCTGGTGAACAGATAGCCCATGTTCTGCGAAACGAGCATGGCCGCCGTCTGCATGGAGCTGACAGTCGTGACCGACTGCGGACAGATGTCGAAATGCTCGAGCGCCTGCCGGGTGATGCCGCCGATGTCATTGGCGGCCGAGGGCAGGATCAGAGGCAGGTTCTGAAGCTGCTTCGGCGTGATCTCATAGGGATTTTTCGATGAATTGCCGCTGTACGCCCAGGGCGGGACCAGATTGAACGAGCGCGGAACGATCAGCAGAAGCTGTTCGAGCGCAAGCTCAACGCTCGTCTCCTGCGAGCCCGGCGTCATGCCGCCGACAACAAGGTCAGCGTCATTCGAGCGCAGGCTCTGCATCAGCAGCTCATCTCCCTGCTCGATCAGGTTGATGCTGACGCTGGGGTAGATCTCATGAAAAAGCGGCAGCAGCGACGGCATCCAGGCCGCGCCGTGCATCAGACCGATGCCGACGTTCAGCGTTTCCTCCGGATGCGCCATCTGCTGGAGCCGGGCGGTCAGTCTGGCCTCGATCTGCCGGATCTTCTTCAGCTCTTCAATACACAGCGCGCCTGCCGGAGTCGGCAGGATCGGCGTCTTCGAGCGATCAAACAGCTTTATGCCCAGTTCCTGTTCCACGCGGTTGAGATACATCGTCAGCGTGGACTGTGCGACAAACAGCCGCTTTGCGGCGCGGGTCAGATTCTGTTCCCTGGCGATCGCAAAAATATAATCCATCTTGTCAATCATCATCGACTCTTTTCTCCTTTTCCCAGCAGATGTTTCAATCATGATGATATGGGAAAAACGGAAAAAAGGCAAGCATAATTTTTTCAACAGAAAGCGAGGCGGCGTCATGAGCATCGGCGAATATCTGAAATCCATATTCAGTCTGGAAGGAAAGACCATCCTGATCTCCGGCGCGACCGGCGGCATCGGGAGCGCGATCAGCCGCGGACTCGCGGCGGCGGGCGCTGAGACGGCGCTCTGTGCGAGAAACCAGCAGAAATGCCGGGAGCTGGCAGACGAGATCTCCGCGCATGGCGGCGCGGCGACGGCGCACGCTCTGGATATATCCGATCTGGACAGCATTCACCGCTGCGTAGACGAGGTCATGCAGCGTTACGGCAAGATCGACGTTCTGTTCAACGTGGCGGGCATCAACCGCCGGGAGGGACTGCTCGACGTCGAGCCGGAAACCTATGACCGTATCATGGATACCAATCTCAAGGGCGTGTTCTTCCTCAGCCAGGCGGTCGCGCGCGAGATGTACCGGCGCAGATCCGGCAATATCATCAATATCGGCTCTCACAACGACACCGGAATGCTGGGCGGCTGCTCGGTCTACGGCGCATCGAAGAGCGGCGTGGTCGCGCTGACCCGTTCCATGGCAGTCGAGTTTGCACAGTACGGCATCCGCTGCAACGCGATCAGCCCCGGCCATATCCTGACCGACCTGACGCAGGTGACCTGGCAGCATCCCACGCGGAGCGAATATCTGCGCGAGCGGATCGCCATGGGCCGTCCGGGAGAGCCGGACGAGCTGACAGGAATGGCCATTCTTCTGGCCTCGGATGCCTCCTCGTACATGACGGGGCAGGCGTATCATGTTGACGGCGGCTGCCTGTGCGGCGGCAGGCCGTGGGACTATGATACACAGTATTGAAATTAGGACGGCACCCCGCAAGGGGAAACGACGCTGTCTTGATAAATAATAAAGGAGGGGGAATTTTCCTGAGCCGGGGAGGGAACCGGCTCCACGCGGCAGGAATGTTCAATTCTTTGCCATCTGATTAAGAAAGGGAGTTAAAAACTATGTCTGCAACTGGATTTCTGGTTCTGCTGATCGTTTCCATCGCGATACTGATGGTACTGATCATGAAAGTCAAACTGCATCCGACCTTTGCGCTGTTCCTCTCTGCGCTGTTCATGGGTCTTGTTCTGGGACGCTTCGAAGCGGAGGGCTTCGGATTTACGGATATTCTGACGACGATCACCGGCGGCTTCGGCGGCACACTCGGCAGTATGGGTATCCCGATCATGCTCGGCGCGATCCTCGCAATGGGCGTTCAGGACACCGGCGCCGCAAAGGCCATCGCGAACTCCTTCATCAAGCTGTTCCGCGGCAAAAACCTTGAGCTTGCTCCGGCGCTGACCGCCTACATCGTATCTATCCCGGTATTCGGCGATATCACCACCATTCTGACCTCCAACATCGCAAACGTCCTGTCCAAGCGCAAGCATATCTCGATGGGCAAGATGGCAGCGTTCACCCAGACCGGTCTGAACCTGACCCATGCGATGGTTCCGCCTACGCCCGGTATCCTGGCTGTATCCATCCTGCTCGGCGCTGACCTCGGTCTGGTCATCGGCTGGGGCATCCTGATCTCTCTGATCGCGTTCGTACTGACCTGGCTGGTCCTGCGCAAGTGGACCGACAAGGAATTTGTCGAGCCGGTTCCGGAGGTAGTCGCTGAGATCGAGGAGACCTCCTCCAACGACGTCAAGGACATCCTGATCACCGGCAACGACATCCCGGCGACCTTCGCATCCTTCCTGACCATCCTCATTCCGGTCATTCTGATCGCAGGCAGCTCCTTCATCAAGATGGTCGTTGCCGAGGATTCCGCTCTGTACGCCTGGGCCAACATTTTCGGCGACAAGATCGTCGCGCTCGGCCTCGGCGTTATCTACACCATGCTGCTCGCAGTATTCCACAAGGCTTCCGTCCGCAAGAGCAACGCAGACGCTACCGGCAAGAACCCGCAGAGCTTCCGTGAAGTCGTTCTGAACAGCTGGATCGCACGCGGCCTGGAGATCGCTCTCCCCGCACTGCTGATCACCGGCATGGGCGGCGCGTTCGCAGCTGTTATCAAGGCAGCTCCGGCCATCAACGATCTGGCAGGTCTCATCGAGCAGTCCGGCGTTCCGGGTCTGCTGATCCCGTTCCTCATCGGCGCTATCATGTTCACCGCAGTCGGCTCCATGACCACCGGCGGCATGACCGCAGCAGGCGTTGTCGGCCCGATGATGGTCACCCTGGGTCTGAGCCCGATCTCCACCGTTCTGGCAATCGGCGCAGGCACCATGATCTTCAACCACGTCAACAACTCCGGCTTCTGGGTTATCAGCCGTTTCTTCAACCTCGACCTCAAGCAGGGCCTGAAGTACATCACCCTGCCCGACTTCGTAGCCGGCATCTTCTGCTTCGTCATGATCTGCGGCGCGGCTGCTGTAGGTCTGTTCTAAAGACAAAGCCGAAAAACATTTTCAGTCAAATAAGGTCTGCTGCCTGCTGATCCAGCGGGCAGCAGATTCTGTATTCCACCTCACTTTATTCCGAATCCGGAGGAAAGGACAAGATTATGATTCAAAAAAGCCATGACGACCGCATGCTCTGGGCGCAGTTCGACGCCCTCGAAATGGGCACCGGCTGGGAGGATACCGACATCCTCAAGCCGCAGATTATGATCGAGAGCGTATACGGCGATTCCCACCCGGGCAGCTATCATCTGAACCAGATGGTAGAGCAGGCGGTCTACGGCGTATATCAGTGCGGCGGCAAGCCGGCCAAGTACTACGCTACCGACATCTGCGACGGCTGCGCGCAGGGTCACGACGGCATGAACGTCGTTCTGGCGTCCCGCGAAGCCATCGCCAACATGGTAGAGGTTCACGCCTCCGCCGTGCCCTGGGACGGCATGATCCTCTCGTCGAGCTGCGACAAGTCCATCCCGGCGCACCTCAAGGCCGCAGCCCGCATGGACATTCCGGCCATCTTCATGCCGGGCGGCTCCATGCGCCCCGGTCCGAATATGACGACCTCTCTGGTCGCGGGCGACATTTCCCTGCGCCAGAAGCGCAAGGATGCCATCACTCCGCAGGAGGTCCGCGACTACAAGCTGACCGGCTGTCCGTCCGTCGGCGCGTGCACCTTCCTCGGAACGGCTTCCACCATGCAGTGCATGGCTGAGGCGCTCGGTCTGACTCTCCCCGGCGCGGCGCTCGTTCCGGCTACCATGCGCGACCTGCTCCAGTATTCGCGCTATGCCGGCCGCAAGATCATGGAGCTGGTCGAGAAGAACATCACCGCCCGCCAGATCATCACCGACGGCTCCATCCGCAACGCAATCAAGGCATGTCTGGCCATGAGCGGCTCGACCAACGCCGTCATGCACCTGACCGCCATCGCCTACGAGGCTGAGCTCGGCATCAAGGTGCTCGACGAGTTCGACAGCCTGTCCGACACCACGCCGCAGCTGGCGCGCATGAACCCGTCCTGCAAGTACAGCATCGTGGACTTCTACAAGGACGGCGGCGTTCCGCGTCTGATGGAGAACCTGCGCTCCATGCTCGAGACCGACGTCATGACCGTCACCGCGCACACCCTCGCGGAGAATATCGACAGCCACAAGTACCTGTACCCGGCGACCGGTCTGGTCAACCACACGCTCGATGACCCGTTCGGCTACACCGGCGGCGTCGCTGTCCTGCGCGGCAACCTCGCGCCCGACACCGGCATCACCAAGCCCGGCGCGTTCGACAAGAGCCTGCATCACTTCAAGGGCGAGGCCATCTGCTTCGACTCCGAGGAGGCCGCAGAGGAGGCTATCCTCGCCGGCAAGATCCATGACGGCCATGTCGTCGTCATCCGCTACGAAGGCCCGAAGGGCGGCCCCGGCATGCGCGAGATGTTCAAGGCCATGAAGTACCTGTACGGCCGCGGCCTCGCCAAGACCACCGCGCTCATCACCGACGGCCGCTTCTCCGGCACGAACAACGGCTGCTTCGTCGGCCATATCTCCCCGGAGGCGGCAGAGGGCGGCCCGATCGCCATCGTCCATGACGGCGACACCATCGAGATCGACGTCGATAACAAGCAGCTCAACCTGCTCGTGCCCGACGAGGAGATCGAGGCGCGTCTCAAGCAGTGGAAGCGCCCCGAGCCCAAGTTCAAGAAGGGCTGGCTCGGCCTGTACTGCAAGCTCGCGGCCTCCGGCTCTGAGGGCGGCGTCATGAAGTTCGACCACCTGTAAGCCGGGGTCTCCCGGCGGAGACGCCGTACCCACGGCGGAGGGCAAAAGGGGACAGGACACCAAGTATGGTTTCCTGTCCCCTCTTGACTCCCCTCACCTTCCTTTGCGCTGACACATCGGAGATGTGCAGCGAAA
>ENA-OPDD01001810-OPDD01001810.1-human-gut-metagenome-genome-assembly--contig:-NODE-1810-length-13753-cov-1.748649_pt1 | contig 13753 bp, 6 predicted proteins | sample MGYA00241574_ERZ501499 | MGnify/ENA primary metagenome ERZ501499 (study PRJEB25962, sample SAMEA2042576) | human gut metagenome | biome: human gut; feature: human-associated habitat; material: faeces...
TGAAGCAGGCACAGAGAATGCAGCGTCAGATGGAGGAGCAGCAGGCAGAGCTTGAGAATAAGGAATTCAGTGCGACAGCAGGCGGCGGAGTAGTTGAGGTAACTGTTACAGGTAAGAGAGAAGTATCTAAGGTTAAGATTGACCCTGAAGCAGTTGATCCAGATGATGTAGAGATGCTTGAGGATTTAATCGTAGCAGCTACTAATGAAGCTTTAAGAAAATGCGAAGAAGAGTCACAGGCACAGATGGCTAAGATTACTGGAGGACTTGGAGGATTAGGCGGAGGCTTATTCTAATGGACATCTACAGTGGTCATATTAACAGATTAATTGAAGAATTGTCGAGATTACCAGGGGTTGGGGCGAAGAGCGCCCAGCGCCTGGCATTTCACATTATAAACATGCCTGAGTCTGAGGTTAAGAGCCTTGCAGACACAATGATTGATGCAAAGCAGCATATTCACTACTGTAAGGAGTGTTTTACACTTACAGATGAAGAACTGTGTCCGATATGCCGCGACCAGAAAAGAGACCATAAGACAATTATGGTAGTTGAACATACAAGAGATATGGCGGCATATGAAAAGACAGGAAAGTACGAGGGCGTATATCATGTTCTTCATGGAGCAATAAGCCCGATGCTTGGAATCGGACCGGCTGATATCAGATTAAAGGAGCTTATGGTAAGGCTTCAGGGAGATGTTGACGAGGTTATTATCGCAACTAATTCCAATCTGGAGGGTGAGACAACAGCAATGTACATAAGCAAAATGATAAAGCCAACAGGAATTAAGGTGACAAGAATTGCAAGCGGAGTTCCTGTCGGCGGCGATCTTGAATATATCGATGAGGTTACTCTTTTAAGAGCATTAGACGGAAGAACCGAGCTTTAAATTTGGTGAAGAACCAAGCTTTAAGCTTAATGTCCTGGCGCACCGGGCATTAAGACAATATGTGTAAAATGCGTGCGCAGAAATGAAGAATACTATGGCAGAGAATATGACAGGTGATATCATATCGGATCACCGTGAACGAATGCTTAATCTGAAGAAATATTATCCTTTCTTCAGACTGATAGACACATCATTTTCTAATTTCAAGGATGGCAAATACGAAATCCTTGATATGGGCTATATAGTTATGGCGGTTCTCCGTTTCTTTATAGAGGAGAATAATTTTAAGGAAAAGGATGTTACATATCCCGAATATCTCGATTTCTTAAGGCTGATACTTAAGAGAGATTTCGGGCTTGATTTGAATGAACAGGACAGCAAGGAGATTGCTGATTATATATTTGACAAGATAAAGAATGATGGCAGGCCATTTGAATTCTCGTATTTTGATCCGGTGGACAGGAAAAAGAGAGTATCAAGAATGAAGATAATCGAGAGTTCGATAAGAGACAATACCGTGTGGTATTCGATAAGCCCTGATGCTATTGAATTCTATCTTGATACCAAGGAAATCAAGGACGAGAGCAGGATAAGCGTATCCCAGCTTCTTCTTGAAAAAATGATTAATTCACAGAACTTCCGTGGCGGAGTTGAAGTGGTTGAAAGAATCAACGAAGAGGTCAACCGTCTTAAGTTAAAGAAGAATGAAGTGCTGACAATTCTGTCGGGCGATGTATTTGCAGGAATAGAGGCTTATGAGGAATTCGTCAAGACGGGAATGAAATGGTTTGATGATGAAGAAAAGCTTTTTAAGAAGAACCGTGACCTTATTGCAAAATCAATTGAGAAGCTTAATGCATCGGGCAGCACAGGCGAAGGCTATTACAGGACGATGAACGAAATATACAGTCTTGAGACTCAGCTTAAGCAGGCAATGAACAGGCATAGCGAGTTGTTAAAGGATTGTACAGAAATGCAGAAGATGACCGATGACGCAGTAAGACGCGCCAAGCTTGGCAGATTAAGAAGCCATATGGATTTCACATCGGCACTTTCAGATATGATTAAGAGGGACAATGCAGATATATTAGTCACAATGTTAAGTCCGCTTCTAAAGCCGAACATAAGAAAGACATTTGACCTGATAAGCATTGATGATGCGCTTATGGTGAAGCCTCCAAGATATGAGGAGAAAGAGCTTATAAGCAATGAAAGACCGGAAGATATTGAATTCGAAGATGAGATTGAAGAAAAGAGAATTAAGGATAATTATGTATTCCTTATGAAAAATCTCATTGTGTGTTTGAAAAAATCGGACATTATAACACTCGGTCAGTTTGCAGATGCAATGAAGAGGGCGTATGGTGAGCAGGTTTTAAGAAATGCAGATTTCTTCTCTTTCTTTGTTAATCTGTGCCAGAAGGATGAGTACCAGCTTGGCGGTGATGCGGGAGAAGATACATTTCTTGATGCATACTTAGGGGAAGGCTTTAAAGATACGGAAAGCTTTACATTTGCAATAAGAAAAGGGCTTGGCGGGCAGGTTATATTGTCGGATAACTGTATGATGGCAGATGTTGAATTGATACGAAAGGAAGCACATGGAGAATAGAAATCTAGATAAGGCGCTGGACATAGTTTCCAAGCTTATCACAGGGGAAAATGTGTCTGAGAGGGGCGAGAATGCAGCTCTTTATCAGGAATACAATAATAATGCAGAAGTGTATGACATCGTTCATATGTCACTTAAGAAACTTAATCTTAACATATATGAATATAACAATGGTCTGTATGTGAGTGCAGGTGATAATAACAGGGTGTTTGGATATTCCAACGAGGAATTAAGAACTGTACTTGGATTAAGAGTTAATAAAGAATTATATCTTGCGTATTTCATAATCTACAACATAATAACAGAGTTTTATTCAGATACAATGAGTTCAACTTATGCTGAGTTCATAAGACTTGAGGACATCATTAAAAATGTTGATAAGACAACAGGTGGTATTGTCGATAAGAGCACAGGGCTTGTGCTTGATGAGGTTGAGGAGAACAGCTTTAAGCAGATAGCACTTACATGGGACGAGCTTCCGGTGACAACAGTAGAGGATCAGACAGGAGCGAGAGCAGCAAGAAATTCCAAGTCGGGTATGGTAAAGCTTGTGCTTAATTTCTGCGTTGCGCAGGAACTTTTAGTTGAGAGTCAGGACAGATATTATCCGACAGACAGATTCAGAAGTCTTATAGAGAATTATTTTGATGATTACAGAGGACGATTTGCCGAACTTATGAATGGAGGACGCGATGCCACAGATTAACAGAATCAGAGTTAATAATGTTAAATATAATTTCGGTACACAGGTGTACGACGATTTCGTGATGCGCTTCAACTGCCAGAATACTATATATGACCTTGCCAATGGCGGTGGTAAGAGTCTGCTTATGCTGCTTCTTATGCAGAATATGCTTCCTAACTGCACACTTGATGACAAGCAGCCTATTGAGAAGCTTTTCAGACAGGGAAGCGGTAATACATGTATTCATTCTTTGGTTGAGTGGAAGTTAGATCCATGTTATCAGAAGGATGGTTTCAGGTTCATGACAACTGGTTTCTGTGCAAGAAAGGGAAGAGGCACAGACGATGAGAATCAGGATGGACAGGAACAGACAGCTGCACCTACAGCAAGTGTTGAATACTTTAATTACTGCATATTCTACAGGGAGTTTGGCGATAACGATATTAAGAATCTTCCACTTGTAAGTAATGGAGAGAGAATTACATATAACGGACTTAAGGCTTATCTTCGTGACCTTGAGAAGGGCGGGTACAAATATGTTGTTAAGATATTTGACAGAAAAGGTGATTACCAGAGCTTCATAAGCAACTACGGAATATATGAGAGTGCATGGGAAATTGTGCGTGGAATTAACAAGACAGAGGGACATGTAAGAACATATTTCGAGTCAAATTATAAGACAAGCCGTAAGGTTGTTGAGGATCTGCTTATAGAGGAGATTATCCAGAAATCCTTCAATAACAAGCTGTCAGTTGATAATGATGAGGGCATGATGGCTCAGACTCTTATGGATATTAAGGACAAGTTAGTGGAGCTTTCAAAGAAACACTCACAGCTTGGAGCATATGACAGCCAGATTGCAGCTATCGACAGTTTTAAAGAATATCTGTCGACATATGAAGCATTTTACAACAGAAAAGAAGAAATAGAGAAGCAGCTATATAACCTGCTTCTTGTTGCTATGCGGGAAAGTGATAAGAAGGATAAGGAACTTAAGAGTCAGGATGACCTTATCACTAAGATGTATGATGAGCTTGCACAAGAGAAGGAAGCTATAGCAGTTGCAGAGGTTATGTCTGAAAAGAATTCGATGGCAGGAGTTGAGAGCCTTGTTAATGAGATAAGAAAGGCACTTGAACTCAAGAACGCTGCAATTGAAGAGGCAAGAGGAAAGCTTTCTTTGATGGAGTCTGCGGGTGATTATAAAGATTATGCAGAATACGAGAAGTCCTATAAAGGACTTCAGATTGCGATAGATAACAGATTAAGAGAAGATACTGATATAACAGCAGAGTTAAAGATACTTGCTGCAGGTTACAGAAAATTCTATGAGAAAGAGACCAGAAGACTTAAGGAAAAGCTTGATATAGCAGCTAACCGTGTTAAGGCTCTGGAAGTCAGATTATCAGAGGCTAAGGATAATCTTAGAAATGCTGACAAAGAGGCGGCAGGTCTTGGCAGTCTTTCGGATAATCTTGAGAATGAGATACAGGAATTACAGACACAGCTTGGAGTAGCTTTATCAGAGGCAGGAACTGTCGTATGTGAAAATGCGTCTGAAGAATATGATAAGTCATTCAGGGATAAAGAACTGTTAAAGAATGAAGAGACAAGAATGTCCGAAAAATTCAATGATGTGCAGCAGCAGTTAATGTCACTTAATGAGACAATATCTGCCAATAAAGCACTTATTGATATATTCACAGAGCAGTCAGAAAAGCTAGAAAAGGCTGATGAAGCTGGTAATGCTGATAACGAGCGCATGGGCAAAATCCGTGAAATATACAGTGCAGATAATGACGAGGCAATGCTTTCGGTTATTCTTGAGACTTACCAGAAGATGCGCAGTGATTTTACAGAAGAGTGTAAGGCAGCACAGGAACTTGAGAACTTTATTGACAATGCAAGAAAGGGAACATATATCTGTAAGAGTCCTGAGAGAGACAGGCTTAAGGAATACCTTGAGAGCCAGTACGGTTCAGATGTTGTTGAGGGACATGAGTGGTTTGCAGCCCTGAATGCAGGACAGAAAAGAGATGTGTTAAAGAGAACACCTTTCATTGAGTACGCATTTATAATAAAGAACGATTTCGAGAGAATCAAAGCAGATGAGATGCTTAAGGATTTTGGCAAGGGGGCGGCTGCTTATCCTGTTATAAGCGAGCAGGTGCTTATTGATACTAAGTTAGAGATTAACAAAGACCTGATTGTATTCGCATTAAAGGATATGTCGTTCCTGCGTGATGAGGCAAAGCTTGAGACACAGATTAAGCTTGCACAGGAGGAGCTTGAGTCGCATAAGGCGCAGGCAGGAAAGCTGGCCGACAGAATGGAGCTTGTGTGGAATGATTATACATTTGCACTTGTATATAATGCTGCGTCTGGAAAGGTGGATGCGTCCGAGGCAGAAGCAATCAGATTAAAGATTGCTGACAGCGAGGCTGCAATTATTGAGGCTGAGAAGAAGAGAAGTGTGTTAAATGAGGTTAAAGAGCAGCTTTCAAGGAACCTCGCACAGACAAGAGATGATATAGAAGAGAAGGAAACAGCATGCAGCCTGCTCTCGCGTATTATGGAGATGAATACTTCTATAGATAAAAAGTATGAGCGCTTAAAGGGACTGAAGGCTGATGTGGACAGTGCAAGAAACCGCATATATGAGTGCGAGGAGGCAGCAGCTTCTGCTAATTCTGAGTATGATACCGCGAGAGATTTCGAGGACAGTACAAGAAAGGCATATGATGAAATCATTAAGTCATGGGAGGAGCAGTACGCACCTTATTATGATGAAAATGTTTCAATAGAAATCGATGACGATACATACCGTCTTGATAAGGATGAAATAGAGAGCAGATTCACCGGATTAAAGACAGCACTTTCACAGAAGAACAGTGACTTTGCAGATAAGCAGGCGCTGATGAACCATCTGTCTGCATCTATGAACAAATGTCGTGATGCAATAGAGTACAGAGGTTATACATTTGACGATATTAAGGCAAAGTATGAAGCCGGTGAGATTATGGCAGCAGGGTCACAGCAGTTAAGGAATGCCAAGGATGCTCTTAATAATCTTGTGAAGAGCAGTGATTCTGTAAGGGAAGAGCTTGAGTCACAGGAAGCACTTCTTAATAGACTTGAGGGAAGTATCGCACATGGTATTAACCAGATTGAGAATAATTATGGAAGCTTTAATGAATTCCCATGCGATGACCCGGATGAATTCATTACACAGCACAAGGTACTTATTAAGAAGTTAGAGGATAACACCAAGGTTCAGGAAAAGACACGCAGACAGATGTCTGATTCATTAAAAGACATTCTTGTATGCAGAAAAGACCTTGAAAGAATCGTGTCTGATGCGGGCATGCATGTTCCAGAAGAATTCCGTCCTGAGGATGCACAGGGAATTACAGCTAATCTTACAGAATATGAGGCTGTTCATAAAGAATATGCTTCAATTACCAGATTAGAGTATAAGAAGGTTGATGAATTTAATAAGAATAAATCTAAGCTTATTGACCTGCTTAACGGATTTAATGCAGTCGAGCTTGCTGATGAAGTAAGGATATCACTTAATGTTCCTGAAAATGTGGCTAAGACCAGAAGTATGATTGAATCGTTAAATGAGACGAACACATTTATACAGTTAGAAAAAGACCGCATTGCCAAGGGTATAGAGGATATGCAGATGATTAAGGATAACTTTGAAAATCGTTGTATCCAGACATGCAGTAATATTAAGACTGAGCTTGACCGTCTGCCACAGTTGTCTAATATCAATCTTGACGGAGAACAGATTGCAATAATCAGTTTGCAGATTCCTTATATAAAGGAAGAATTATATAAGGAAAAGATGTCTGAATATATTGATGAAACTGTTTTTATGGCGGAAAGTTTTAAAGAGCCTGCGGAAAGACTCAAGTATATAAGAAACAGACTGTCATGGAAGAGACTTTTCTCAGTTATTGTCACAGATATGAATTCAATCAGAATTAATCTGTATAAGAGAGAGAGAATCAAGGACCAGAGCCGTTATTTAAGATATGAGGAAGCGGTTGGCTCAACAGGACAGTCACAGGGTATATATATCCAGTTCCTTATTGCGATTATCAACTACATATCTAATATGAATTCTTCAGGTAATGAAGGTGTTGAGGGTAAGACAATATTCATAGATAACCCATTTGGTGCGGCAAAGGATATATACATATGGGAGCCAATATTCAAGCTGCTTGCAACTAATCATGTCCAGCTTATTGTTCCGGCAAGAGGTGCAACTCCTGCTATTACAGGAAGATTCGATGTTAATTACATACTAGGTCAGAAGCTGGTAGATTCAAGGCAGCAGACTGTGGTTGTTGATTATTACAGCAGCACGAAGGAATCAGAATTGGAATACACGAGAATGGATTACGAACAGGCTACATTTGATTTTTTGTAACATATTTGTAACAATTCTGTGAACTTGGTTTACAATGAACTTAGGCTGTGCTAAACTTTAATGAGTTGTAAAATGCGATAAATAAATTATTCACAACATTCATCAAGTAAGCATTGGAATGAGGAATATATAATCATGAATAAATACGAATTAGGAATTAAGATAGACCAGATTAAGAAGCTGGCGGCGAAAAAGGAATACACAGAAGCGGCAGCCATAGCTAAGGATATTAACTGGACTAAAGTTAAAGACTGGCAGGCACTTGCCACAGCCATTAATGTACAGGAAGCAGTAGGGGACTATGAAGAAGCAAGAGACATGGCAATTCTTGCTTATAACAGAAACCTTGGCGGAAGAAAGCTGGTTTATAAGCTTACTGAATTCTTTATTAAAGTTGGAGATTTTGATAATGCTAACGAGCTTTATGAAGAATACAGAAAATCTTCACAGCATGATGTGAGCAGATTCATCCTGTATTATGACCTTAGAAAGGCACAGAATGCATCAGATAATGAACTTGTAGGAATCTTAGAGGATTACAGGGATCATGAGATTGATGAGAAGTATATGTATGAGCTTGCAAAGCTGTATTATGAGACTGGAAGAAAAGAAGAATGTATTAAGACATGTGATAATATTGTTCTGTGGTTTCAGGATGGTATATACGTTGAGAAAGCAGTACAGTTAAAGGAAAAGCTTGGTGTTGTTCTTACTAAGACACAGAAAGGTATCTTAGAAGATGTAAGAAAAAGAAAGGAAGATATAGAGGCAACTAAGGAGGAGCTTTTTGCAAAGCAGAAGGAACTTGCTAATCTTAAGAGAGATGAAGTTGAAGATGTTTTCCGTGAAGAAGATGAGAAAGAACAGAAATTAACTGGTAAACAGCCAGTGCCAGAGGTAAGTCTGAATGTTCCTGAGTTTGCTAAGGAACAGGAGGAAGGACCTCTTTCAATAGACCTTGTACAGAATGACCAGAATGATGATATCAAAGCATTTTTAATGAAAGCTCTGAATAAGGATGAAGATGCAGATAATACTAAGGACAGCTCTGTTGTTATGTCTAAGATAGAGACTCCTCAGGTGGAGAAGCCAGAGGTTTCTGAGACACTTAGCAAAGATGGAGAGAAGAATTTCTCAAGCGAGATTAATAAGGTAAATGTCTCACTTAAGGAGCTTATTGAGAATGCAAAGCAGAAATTAGCTGATAATTATGAGCAGATCAATAAAGAAGACGAAGCTGAACAGAGAAAAGAAGCTGAGGAAAGAATCAATAAGGAAGCAGAGAATATAGATATTAATGTTCCTGTACCTGAATATAACAATTTATATGATACAAGAAATCTTCAGGAAGAGCTTGCTGCCAAGATGAGTGACTTGTTCGGTGATGAGGAAGAAGATGCTGATGTTAAGACATTTGTACCAGCTTCTAAGAATAAGGAAGAACAGCCTGCAAAGGAGGTTAAGACTCCGGCTCCTGTAACTGAACAGGTTGTTAATGATGATGCAGAAGTTCAGGAGGATGATGACCAGATTGAAGGCCAGATGGATATAACAGAGTGGATGCAGTCTGTAAGAGAAGAAAAGTATGGCAAGCAGGATACTAAGGAATTCTCCAAGTCAGAGCTTGAGCGTTATCTTGATGAGAAAGACGAGAAAAGTGCAGCTTATGAAAAGCTTGTAGAGCAGAAGAAAGCAGAAGCACTGGCTGATGGTAAGGAGATTGATAAGGAAGAAGCAAAGAGAGCAGCTCTTGCACAGATGGCAGTTGATTCAGCGAGAATGGATCTTGCAATAAGAACAGGTAAGGCTGCAGCGAGACTAGAGCAGGCAGCAACTGCTATAGAGAATGAAGATATTCCTTTAGTTACAGCACAGATACCAACTGTGTCAGAATCAATGATTTCAGATATCAATTCAATTATGAATGAAGATATTGATAATAAAGACAATAAAGAAGAAGGTGAGGAGGCTGTTGTACTAGATGAGGTAGCTGCAGGTGTTGAGCCGGAAGAAACAGTAATTCCATTCACCAGACAAGAAGAAGAACAGCCATTGACTATGGAAGAAGAGATTGAAGAAACTGAGCAGATAGAGAAGAAGCTTACAGGAGAGCTGGCAAAGATATTCAGAAAGTACAGAGATATGCCAGGACTTGAGGAACAGTTAGCTGATCTTTTCGATACAATTGACGATGAAATGCAGATGAATTCATCAGCATCAGGAAATATTCTTATTTCTGGTAATTCAAGTTCTGATAAGACAGACCTTGCAAGAACTATAATTAGAGCTATTAATACTTTATATCCAGACCAGCCAAAGAAGATTGCTAAGACATCAGGAGAGAGTATTAACCAGAGAGGTATTGCCAAGGCAATGGGAAGACTTAAGGGAACAGCTCTTATCGTTGAAGGCGCAGGAACAATCCAGCCTAAGAGAATTAATGAACTGCTTAACTGTCTTGAACAGGATACAGGAAGAATGATTGTCATATTTGAAGATTCAGATACAGACATGAACGTTCTTATCAACTTTAATCCTGAGCTTACCAAGACATTCAATCACAGAATTGTTCTTAAGCAGTACACTGTTAATGAGCTTGTTGAGATGGCGAAGAGATTCGCAAGAAAGAGACAGTATGAGGTTGATGATGATGCATTACTGGAACTGTATCTTAAGATTGACAAACTTCATAACGTGAATGATAATATTAAACTTGATGATATCAAGGAAATTATCAATCAGGCAATTGTCAACTCTGAAAGAAGAGCATCAAGAAGATTCTTTGGTGGACTTAAGAAGAAGAGAAGCGAGAATGGTGATGTTATATTCTTGACAGAGGCAGATTTTAAAGACAGATAACTTATAATATTATGCACAGATGTGCTTACACAGGGAGGAAAATATGACTAACATCGATGAAATGTCAATTAATGCAATCAGGGTATTGTCAGCAGATGCAATCCAGAAGGCTAATTCAGGACATCCTGGACTTCCACTTGGAACTGCACCAACAGCTTATGAATTATGGACTAACCATATGAATTACAACCCGGCTGATCCAGAATGGGAGAACAGAGACAGATTCGTTCTTTCTGGCGGACATGGTTCAATGCTTCTTTATTCATTGTTCCATTTACTTGGAATTGGCAATCTTTCTTTAGATGATGTGAAGAATTTCAGACAGATGGGTTCTAAGACACCTGGACATCCAGAGTATGGTCATACAGTTGGTGTTGAAGCAACAACAGGACCTCTTGGACAGGGTATGGCTATGGCAGTAGGTATGGCTATGGCAGAAGCACATCTTGCATCTGTATTTAATAAGGAAGGATACAATGTAGTTGACCATTACACATATGTACTTGGTGGAGACGGCTGTATGATGGAAGGTATTTCATCAGAGTGTTTCTCACTTGCAGGAACATTAGGTCTTTCAAAGCTTATTGTATTCTACGATTCTAACAATATATCAATTGAGGGAAGCACAGATATTGCATTTACTGAAAATGTAATGAAGAGATTCGAAGCATTTGGCTTCCAGACAATCGAGGTTGCTGATGGCAATGATATCGAAGCAATCGGAAAGGCTATTGAGGAGGCTAAGGCTGATAAGGAAAGACCTTCACTTATCAAGGTTAATACACTTATCGGATACGGCTGTCCTGCAAAGCAGGGTAAGGCAAGCGCACACGGTGAGCCTCTTGGTATTGATAATGTTGCAGCACTTAAGGAAAACCTTAACTGGCCATGCAAGGGTGATTTCGAAGTACCACAGGAAGTATATGATCATTATAAAGAGATAGCAGCAAGAATGGCTGAGCCGGAAGAAGAATGGAATAAGCTTTTTGCAGAGTATTGTGAGAAGTTCCCTGAGATGAAGGAACTCTGGGATAAGTACTACAATGGATGTGATATGTCCGATTTGTTCAATTCTGAGAAATACCTTGCAAAGCCTGAGAAGGCAGAAGCAACAAGAAGTTCAAGTGGAACAATTCTTAATATGATTAAGAATGTAATGCCTAACCTTATCGGTGGTTCAGCAGATTTAGCACCATCTAATAAGACTAATATGAAGGATGCAGGTGATTTCTCTAAAGAGAATTATGCAGGAACTAACCTTCATTTTGGTGTAAGAGAGCAGGCTATGGGCACTATCGTTAACGGTATTGCACTTTACGGCGGACTCAGAGTATTCGCTTCTACATTCTTTGTATTCAGTGACTACTTAAAGCCAATGATCAGAGTTGCAGCTCTTATGAAGCTCCCTATCACATATGTATTTACACATGACAGTATCGGTGTTGGTGAAGACGGACCTACTCATGAGCCAATCGAGCAGCTTGCACAGTTCAGAGCAATGCCTGGCGTAAGTGTAATGAGACCATGTGACAGAAGAGAAACAGCTGCTGCATGGAAGTATGCAATGGAAAGCAAGAATGAGCCTGTTATCCTTGTTCTTTCAAGACAGAACTTAGCACAACAGGATACATCATCTGCAGACATCAGCAAGGGTGCATATATTTTACAGGATTCAAAGAATGAAGTTCCTGAACTTATCCTTATGTCAAGCGGTTCTGAAATCGGAATCACTGTTGAAGCAGCTGATAAGTTAAGAGCTGACGGCGTTGATGTAAGAGTTGTAAGTGTTCCATGTATGGATCTTTTCGAGAAACAGTCTAAGGAATACAAGGAAAGCGTACTTCCTGATGCTTGTAGAAAGAGAGTTTCTGTTGAAGCACTTTCAAGCTTTGGATGGGCTAAATATACAGGTCTTGACGGAGCAAATGTTGCAATCGACAGATTTGGTGAATCTGCTCCTGCAGGCCAGCTTTTCGAGCATTTTGGATTTACATCAGAAAATATCGTAAACACATGTAAGGATATTTTATAATCAGAATTTTTAACGAAAATATTTAAAATATATTCAATATTTAAAATGTTTAATATAGACGAAGAATTAAAAAAGCTTCCCGAAAAGCCCGGAATATATATTATGCATGGTGAAAATGATGAAATAATATATGTTGGAAAAGCCAAGATACTTAAGCGAAGAGTAAAGCAATATTTTCAGAACAGCAAAAAGCATTCTCAGAAAATCGAGTATATGGTCACTCATATTACGAGATTTGAATATATTGTGACTGATACGGAGCTTGAAGCACTTGTACTGGAATCTAATCTTATCAAGGAGCACAGACCGAAATACAACACTATGCTCACGGATGATAAGACCTATCCGTTTATCAAAGTAACGGTTAAGGAAAAGTATCCAAGGGTTATGTTTTCACGAGATGCAAAGCATGATTCCAACAAATATTTCGGGCCTTATACTTCAGCCTATGCAGTAAAGGAGACAATTGATTTACTGTGCAGGCTTTATAAGATAAGAACATGCAACAGAAGACTTCCTCAGGATATTGATAAGGAAAGACCATGTCTGGACTATCACATTGGAAAATGTTCCGCTCCATGTGCAAGCGGTATGATTACTGAAGAGGAATACAGAGCCCAGATTGATGAGGTTATTAAGTTCCTTAAAGGTAATTACAAGCCTGTACTGGATTCTCTTACTGAGAAAATGCAGGCACAGGCGGAAGCCATGGAATATGAAGAAGCTGCCAAAACAAGAGATTTATTAGATCTTGTTAGACAGATTACCCAGAAACAGAAGATTACCGGTGACAATAATGAAGACCGTGATGTTATTGCATATGCCATGAAAAATGGTGAATGTGTGGTTTCGGTATTCTTTATCAGATCCGGTAAGTTACTGGGCAGGGATCATTTCCGAATGGATGTGGCAGATGGTGATGACGGCAATATTATATTGTCTCAGTTCCTGAAGCAATATTACGGAGGAACACCTTATATACCGGATATCATTTCTCTTGAGACGGACATTGATGATAAGGAAGTTATCGAGGAATGGTTATCCGCCATAAGAAAGAAAAAAGTTGTAATTATTACGCCTAAAAAGGGATTTCACGAAAAGCTTGTTACCATGGCTAAGGAAAATGCTCTTTTAATTCTTGAAAAGGATGCGGAACGCATTAAGAGAGAAGAGGCCAAAACCACAGGTGCAATGCAGGAAATAGCTGATATTCTTGGGATTGACCATATTTC
>ENA-OPDD01001821-OPDD01001821.1-human-gut-metagenome-genome-assembly--contig:-NODE-1821-length-13712-cov-7.002490_pt1 | contig 13712 bp, 14 predicted proteins | sample MGYA00241574_ERZ501499 | MGnify/ENA primary metagenome ERZ501499 (study PRJEB25962, sample SAMEA2042576) | human gut metagenome | biome: human gut; feature: human-associated habitat; material: faeces...
TCAGACCGGCAGCGGACATCTTGATCTCTTGTGCCATTTGAGAATCTCTCCTTGTCTCTATTTGTGCTGTGCAGCCGCAAAGCCGCACAAGAATGCCATTTTGACTACATTATTATAATAGCAGGCGGCTGCTTTGTCAACAAAAAGGCGGCGGTAGGGCAGAAAAATGTGTCGGCTGGAGCAAATAACGGAACAGCCCGCTCTTCAAAAAAGGAGAACGGGCTGTTTTGATTCCATTGGGTGTTACTTGGTAGACGGTTTCATCTGCTGTGCCTTTTTCCACGCGCGAATGGCTTTTACGGTGGAGACCGGCACATGGGGGTCGAATTTGTCCGGATGCTCACTGCTGCGCAGCGTCATCAGCTCGTTTTCAATTGCCCACTGTGCAGCCTGCTGCGCATCGGTGTCGTCGGTGTCGATATCGGTATAAGCGGCTTCGGCAGCAGGAGCAGGCTGTCCGGCATCCTTCCAGAGCACTTCGGCCAGTTCGATGCGAGTTTCCGGGATGGCGGTACCCTTGGGCAGATGATGGATCAGCCACATCTCGGTGCCCAGCTGATGCAGCCCTCCCACCAGCAGTGCACCGCCAATGATCGTTACCGCAGTGCTGATGCCAGGGTCAACAGGGGCGTCGTCGATCGTGGGAGCGCTGGGGCGGTACTGTGCAGTCAGTGTGATGTCCTGAGCGGGCATGAGGAAAGATGTTTCGCTTGCAGTCAGATCAAAGTCCGGGTCAGTTAGTGCGCTGGCAGGGGAGACCACCCACTGTTCAAACTCCATGCCGTTCTGAGCCGGGGCAGCGGATAGAGAAACGGGTGTACCGTCCGGAACCTGTGTTGTAGGGGACAGTGCGGTAGTGCCGCCGTCGATGGATGCTGTGCCGGATACGACATTTACGAAGTAGCCGGTTCGCTTTTCAAGGTAGCGGTACTCGCTTCCATCCTCATTTTGTTTATAACCAATAATATAGTTGGGGTCTACACTTGTTAACTTCAGATCTTTCTGATAGCTTTCACCGTTGGTGAGCGTAGTAACGGGAAGATTCTCATCGGGTTCAGCAAAACCAACCGATGCCGTTCCCTTATAGTCGTCCGTGATCGTGACCCGCTGATCTATGCCGTGATCTTTTTTGTTCAGATAAATATCATTTACGTTATTTTCAAAAACAACGTTTCCTCCGACATTAACTGCTGTGGGGTTATAGCGCACAATTACACCGTACAGGCTGTCACGAATCGTCCCGCCGGTAATATTGATTGTTTCGCCGCCTTCACCTCCGATTGCGGCTGACTTGGGGGATTTCACAGTCCCGCTCTTAAAATTCAATGTTGTACCTTTACGTGCTATAATTGCAACAAGCGTCTGCGTACCCTCTCCCTCGAACAGAATGCTTTTGCCATTCTGCTCTTCAATGGTCACAACACCGCATGTGCCAAGAACTCGACCGCTTGACATGCTTTTGAACGTTCCGCCATGAATTTCTGCTTCACCGGAACCGTATAAGTTGAGCGTGGATTTGTTCCAAGCCTCAGTGATGAATGTTCCATCATTGATTACGATTTTATTATGGTTTGCCCCATAAATCACATGGTTTGCCTCAGAATAAAAATAACCGTCGTTAATTGTCAAAGTGGAACCGCCAGAGGTGTAAACAACATAGGTATTCGCGGTAGTGTTTGATGTGCAATAGTGACCGCTTCCATTCAATACTGCATTGCCGGCATTATTGATGATTTCCTCATTGCCTTCAAAATTTCCAGATTCAATAATCGCCGTGGCACCTGATTGAATCTGGATCAAGCCTTTGGCTGTCGAGTTGAAATCGATTTTGTAGTCCCCTCCGTTAAAAACAAGCGTGCCTTGCTTTACCTGAATAAAATAAGTAGAGAGTGACTGGATCGTAATGCTGCCTTTGAGATTGAGCGTCACAGTGCTTCCAGGGGCGTCAATCACAAGATGCCCCTGTGCATTTTTGCTGGGCAGCAGATCATAGGTGGCAGTCTCTGTGATTGTGACCTCAGTGTTAGGGGTGAGGTCGAGCTCATTACTGCCCGTCTCCGCCGCAAATGCAGAGACTGCCCCGACAGGCAGAAATGTCAGTGCCATGCTGAATGCCAGCAGCAGGCTGATAAGTCGCATTTTCATATAAATTCCCCCTTGATACGACTTTTGCGGGTGGATCTTGTCTGCGCGGATCGTGGACAAAAAAGATTCACCAATCTTTATTCTACCCCCCCAACAGAAATCAAGGATTTTAGACAAGATTGGAAGGATGCCTAAAAATGGCAGAGATTTTTAGAGGATCTGAGAAAAATAACAACAAAAATCCCCGCCGACAGAGGGAAAAAAGTGTCGGCGGGGGCTCAGGAAAATGTCAAATCAGGGGTTCAGAGCTCAGTCGTCTGCGGCCTCGTCCAGATTGCCCAGCTTCTTGGCCTGCTCCACAACGGCAGGCACCAGCATCTCGGGCAGGGTCTCATAGCGGGCAAACTCGGTGGTGAACCAGCCGCGGCCCTGCGTGGTCTGCCGGATAAAGGTGGTAAAGTTTGCAAGCTCTGCCAGCGGCACCTCGGCAATGATGGTCTGCAAGCCGTCCTCGTCCGGCTCCATGCCCAGCACACGGCCACGGCGCTTGGTCACATCACCCATGATATCGCCGGTGTTGTCGTTCGGCACATGGGCCTTCAGGGTGTGGATGGGCTCCAGAATGACGGGGCCGGCCTCCGGCATAGCAGCTTTGTAGGCCAGCTTTGCAGCCATGATAAAGGCCATTTCAGAGCTATCCACCGGGTGGTAGCTGCCGTCCAGCAGAGTGGCCTTCAGGCCGACCACGGGGTAACCGGCCAGCACGCCCTTTTCGGCAGCCAGACGCACGCCCTTTTCTACGGCAGGGAAGAAGTTCTTGGGCACACTGCCACCGAACACCTTTTCCTCGAACACGACCTGCTCGCTGTCGCAGGGCTCAAAGTTGATGATAACGTCACCGAACTGGCCGTGGCCGCCGGTCTGCTTCTTGTGGCGGCCCTGTTTCTGGCAGGCCTTGCGGATAGACTCACGGTAGGCGATGCGGGGAGCTTCCAGACCGATCTCCACGCCGAACTTGTTCTTCAGCTTGGCCTTGACCACGTCCAGATGCTGCTCGCCCAAGCCGCCGATGACCTGCTGATGGGTCTCGGCGTTGTTGATGTAGCACAGGGTGGGATCTTCTTCCATCAGGCGTGCCAGTGCGCTGGAGATCTTGCCCTCGTCGCCCTTCTTGGCCACGGTAACAGCCATAAACAGGCTGGGCTTGGGGAATACAGGCGCGGGCAGCTTGACCACGCGGTCTGCATCGCACAGGGTATCGCCGGTCTTTGCGCTCACCAGCTTTGCCACTGCGCCGATATCACCGGCACCGATGCCGTCGTTCTCGATCTGCTTCTTGCCAAGGACAGTCAGGGGCTTGGTGATCTTTTCCACCTCGCCGGTGCGGGCGTTGGTCAGCGGTTCGCCTGCGGTCACCTTGCCGCTGATAACGCGCAGATAGCTCAGCTTGCCCACGAACGGGTCGGCCACGGTCTTAAAGACGTAGGCGGCAGTGGGCTCATCCTCGGTGCAGTGCAGTTCCACCGGCTCGCCGTTGGCGTTCTCAGCCAGCGTGCTGGCCTCGTGCTCCGGGCTGGGCAGCAGCTTGTGCATATTGAACAGCAGCATATCCAGTGCCTGCATATTCACGGCGCTGCCGCAGAACACGGGGGTGATCAGGCCGTCCTTAACGCCCTTGCGCATACCCTCCACGATCTCCTCGGTAGTAAAGGGCTCGCCGCCGAAGAACTTTTCCATCAGCTCATCGTCGGTTTCTGCAATGGCCTCGCTCATGGCCTCGATCAGGCCCTGGAAACGGTGTCCGATGTCCGGCAGATCCACCTGAATCTGCTTGCCGCCCTCGTACTTGAAGGCCTTCTGGCTGAACAGGTTGATGTACACAGGGGTGCCGTCATCCAGCTTTGCAGGCACGACACAGGGGCAGATGGTGGAGCCGAAGCGGATCTTCATATCCTCAAGGATCTTGAAGTAGTTGGCGTTTTCCAGATCGCACTTGGACACGAACACCATGGTAGCCTTGCCGTTCTTGCGGGCCAGCTGGAACGCCTTTTCTGCGCCCACGGTAACACCGCTGCGGCCGGACACGCACACCAGCACGCTCTCGGCGGCGCGGATGCCCTCATACTCACCTGCTTCAAAGTCGAACAGACCCGGTGCATCGATCAGGTTGTATTTGATGCCCTCGTACTCCACCGGCACAACGGACGCCGACAGGCTGGCCTTGCGCTTTGCTTCCTCGGGATCAAAGTCCGAAATCGTGGTACCGTCCTCAACCCGGCCCATACGCTCGGCAGCGCCCGAAAAATAGACCAGCGCCTCGGTGAGCGTGGTCTTGCCGCTGCCGGCATGACCGGCAATCAGGATATTGCGGATGTTGTTGCTTGCGTATTTCATATCGGTTTTTCCCTCATTTCCGCCGCACGGAGCGTTCTCTCCGTTTTTGTGGCATATTTTACAAAGATAATACCACACTCGAAACGATTTTTAAATATATCGTTTTAAATTTTAGCAAAAGCGCCTGCCAAACTTCCGGGCACTGTTTTGTGCAAGTTGACATTGCGGTGCAGAAACCGTTTGCAAAAAAGGCAAAACTCCCGGCAGCGCGTACAGGCGCAGAACCGGGAGTTTTCGTTGCAAATATGCGGTTTTTGTGGTATGCTGTAAGTGCCGCTTCGGCGGTAAGGGCGTTGATTGCATAATCGGTGGTCTAGCTCCTTCCGGCTGCGCGCCAGAGGGGGACGAAAAACTTTTTGCTTCCCCTGACGCGAAAGCGGAAAGGGGGGATGCCTCATGACGTTCGAACAGGTCGTGCTGTTGCTCACGCTTCTTGGCGGAGCAATCTACATTACCTTCGAGATCGCATGGACGATTTCCAACGGCAAAAAGAAATGACCGCTCATGCCCTCAGAAAGCAAGCGGTCATTCTTTACGACTGATTAGCCGGATGAGGAGCTGACCATTGCAGTCAGCGCTCTTTCTATTCGCAGTATAGTCTATTTTTCCGGGTTTGTCAAGCCGCAGACCCGCCGGAAGAGGCAGGAGGTTTTACGCGATGAAACGCGAGGATTATATCAACTGGGACGAATATTTTATGGGCATTGCGCTGCTTACCGCCATGCGCTCCAAGGACCCAAACAGTCAGGTGGGTGCGTGCATCGTAAGCCCGGAAAATAAGATCCTTTCCTTGGGCTACAACGGGATGCCCATGGGCTGCAGCGATGACGAGATGCCTTGGGAGCGGGAGGGTGCACCTTTGCAGACCAAGTATATGTACGTCTGCCACGCCGAGCTGAACGCCATCCTCAACAGTGCCCACAACAACCTGAAGGGTGCCCGGGTGTATGTGACCCTGTTTCCCTGCAACGAGTGCACCAAGGCCATCATCCAGTCCGGCATTGCCGAGGTGGTGTACTACGGCGACAAGTACCACGACAGCGATTCCAGCATTGCGGCGCGGTTCATGTTCGAGCACGCCGGTGTCCGGCTGACCCCCTATAAGCCCACCGGACGCCGGGTAGAGCTGGAGCTGTAAGCTCCCTCTTGACCTTCCCGATGCAACGTATTATAATAGGATCAAAGCTTGAATAAATATTCAAGAGCGTTTGCATAGAGAGGGAAATATACAATGGAACTGAAAAATCGCAGCTTTTTGAAGCTATTGGACTACACCCCTGCCGAGATCGGGCAGCTGCTGGAGCTGGCCGCTGACCTGAAGGCCAAAAAGAAGGCCGGTATCCGTCACGACCAGCTGCGGGGCAAAAACATTGCCCTGATCTTTGAAAAGACCTCCACCCGCACCCGCTGCAGCTTTGAGGTAGCCGCCCACGATCTGGGCATGGAAGTGACCTATCTGGACCCCTCCGGCAGCCAGATCGGCAAAAAGGAGTCCATCGCCGACACCGCCCGGGTGCTGGGACGGATGTTTGACGGCATCGAGTACCGTGGCTACGGCCAGCAGATCGTGGAAGAGCTGGCGCACTATGCCGGTGTTCCGGTGTGGAACGGCCTGACCAACGAGTTCCACCCCACTCAGATCCTGGCCGATTTCCTTACTATTCAGGAGCATTTCGGCCATCTGAAGGGCATCCACTTCGTTTACTTCGGCGACGCCCGCTACAACATGGGCAACAGCCTGATGGTAGGCTGCGCCAAGATGGGCTTACACTTTACCGCCTGCGCCCCCAAAAAGTACCAGCCGGATCCCGCACTGGTGGAGCAGTGTCAGGCCATTGCCGCCCAGACCGGGGCGACCCTCTCCTTTGAGGAGGATCCCGTCAAGGCAGCAAAGGGCGCGGACGTGCTGTACACCGATGTGTGGGTGTCCATGGGTGAGCCGGTTGAGGTGTGGGCGGAGCGCATCCACGACCTTGCCCCCTACCAGATCAATCAGGATCTGATAAATATTGCAGGCCCGGATGCAGTATTTATGCATTGCCTGCCCGCCTACCACGACCACAAGACCACCGTGGGCAAGGAGATGGGCGAACGCTTTGGCCGCGACGCCATGGAGGTGACCGACGAGGTATTCGAAGGCTCCCAGAGCATCGTGTTTGACGAGGCCGAGAACCGGATGCACACCATCAAGGCGGTCATGGCAGCCACCTTGGGATATCAGGAATAACGAGATAAGCCCGGAAGGTTCGCAGACCCTCCGGGCTTATTCTATCTGAAAATAATTTTCCGCTTAGCAATCATTCCGAAACTGCATTCTGCAGTTTCAGCACGCCTGCCTGCGTCAGGCGCTTACGCAGCAGCGCACCCACGATGCAGGACACCACGATCTTTGCAAGATCCAGCGCAATGAAGGGGTAGACGCAGACGGTCAGCGCGTAGCCCAGCTCGCACTGCATCTGGAACACGAACCATGCGGTGCCCAGCACATAGCAGGCGGCATCGCCCAGCACCAGACCCACAGCGGAGACCACCGGGTTGCCCTTGCTCTTTTCAATGAACATCCCGCCGATGAAGGCCAGCAGCAGATAGCCCACCAGATAGCCGCCGGTAGGGCCTGCCAGCTTGGCAAGGCCGGCACCATAGCCGGAGAACACAGGAATACCAATGGCGCCCAGTGCCAGATAGATAACCACGCTCAGGGTGCCGAACTTCGGCCCCAGCAGCCATGCGGTCAGGCAGATAACAAAGTTTGCCAGCGAGATGGGCACGGCTCCGATAGGCACGGTCAGCGGGCCCAGCACGCACAGCACGGCAGCCATCACCGCGGTGACAGCCATCTGATAGGTAGTCAGTTTTTTGTCTTTCATGGTCAGTTTTCCCTCTGTTTTTTCGTTTTGTAAGGCATCTGTGCCCGAGTATACCGCACCGGTGCGCCGCAGGTCAACGGAAAAGTTTGCAAAGGGTTTACAATCAATAGATATATTGTAATCCGTCAAAAAATATGATATTCTAAGAATACGGCGCTGATTGCATAATCGGTGGTCATGCTTTCCCATCCCGCAGCACTGCTTCTTCCTGTACATGGAACGAACCAGCGGCTTGTGGGAGGAGAACTTTTTTGAGCCAAGCCTCCCCAAGCCCTGAAGGCGAAGGGAGGGATGTCAGATGGATCTGTCGGAGATGCTGAACCTGCTGATGGTCATTCTTACGCTGTTGGGATTGATCATTGAGGTAATTCGCCTGACCCTTGAGGTCATGGATAAAGCTTCGCAGAAGAAAAACGATGACAACAAAAAAGATTGACCGCCCCAGTCTACCAAACTAGCGGTCAATCCTTTTGACTAATGCGGGATGGAAAGCTGACCTTTGCAGTCAGCGCCCCTTCTGTTTATAGTATAATCGCACCATCGTGTTTTGTCAAGGAGGTTCCCATGGGTGGAGGTCATGTATCACGGCCAGATTTCGGGATGCCGCAGCCGGACGCGGCGTACCCGCTGACCGAGTTCTATCTGCTGGCGCAGCAGGCGCTGGAAAAAAGCGGCAGCTTTATGCTGCCCGCCCTCTACGCAGGGCTGCAAGCCCCTGCCCGGCGCATCTACCGGGAGGAGGCCGCCGGGTATTTACAGCTTGCGGCTGCTCCGGCAGAGGGCCTGACCCGGCTGCTCTCCCCTACCCGGATGCAGCTTTTATACAGCAGCTTGCAGGTGCAACCGGACGGCGCCCCCGCCGCCCTTTTGCTGACCGAGGAATGTACCCGCCTGACCGTGGCGGTGCAGCTGCTGCCGCCCTTTGTATGGGAGGACCCGCTGCCGCCGCTGCCGGATGTTCCGGCGGCGCTCACCCTGCAATTGACCATGCAGGACGTGGTAGCCATCGACACCGCCCCCGCCGCACTGGCGCAGAAACTGGTGCACAGCACCGATGGCAAATGCTGGCTACATCACCCCAAGGCCGAGACCTTTCTCTCCGAGCGGCTGGCGCTGCTGCAAAGGGTCTATAAATAAAGAAGGAGCACCCTCCCCCTCTTTTACTTTTTTGCGATTCCGTGGTATACTGACCGGTAAACCGACAGGATATCCAACCTCTGTCGGAGAACGTGGACGTGCCTTGCGGTCCGGTGCGTCCGGTACACAAAAAATGGAAGGAACCGGGTTTTGTTCTGCAATAATCGGGGATGCTGAGCCGTATATCAAGTGAACGTCCCCGTGAGAACCACAAACATTCCATCGAGAAGCCCGCTTCCGGGCATCCAAGGAGAGTTTATAACAATGGGACAGCTGACCAGAAACGAAGTATTTACCTTGGCGGTGCAGCGTTACAGCGACACCGTCTACCGCACTGCGGTACATAATTGCCGCTGCACAGCCGATGCTGAGGATGTGGTGCAGGATGTATTTGAAAAACTGCTGCACTACAACGGCATCTTTGAGAGTGAGGAGCATCTCAAAGCATGGCTGCTGCGGGTGGCCATCAACCGCTGCCGGGACCTGACCCGCGCCGCCCACCAAAAGGACACTGAACTGGACGAGAACCTGCCCGCCCCTGATGTTCTGGAGGAGGACGGCAGCGTGCTGGATGCCATCCGCACCCTGCCGGAAAACTACCGCAATGCCATCTATCTGCATTACTACGAAGGATACACTACGGCAGAGATCGGGCGGATGATGGCGGTGCCCACAAACACGGTACTAAGCTGGCTGCGGCGCGCACGGGCACAGTTACATACGATGCTGAAGGAGGAGATCGAAGATGAGGTGGTATGAATATAAGATGGAGGTCGATGACCTGACTGCCCCGGACGATCTGAAGGCAAAACTGCTGGCCATGACCGACACCCTGACTGCGGAGGAAAAGGCCGAGCCCATGATGGCTGCCCCTGCCCCGCAGACCGCTGCACCCGCAGCACCCCTGAACACCGAAGCCAAGAAGAAAAAGCCCATCCACTTCCCGGTAAAGCAGCTGGGCACGCTGGCTGCCTGTCTGGCCGTGTGCGTGCTGGGTTACAGCACCCTGCATTTGGGCATCGGGATGGGCAGCGCTAAAAGCAGCGCGCCCACCCTGTACGCAGCCGAAGGCTCTGCCGACAGCTCCGCTGCTTCTGTGGCAGCGGGCGGGTTTGACCTGCAGCACGCCGCGCTGGACAGCACCCCCGAGGCGGTGAATTACAGTCTGGAGGCAGACGACCGCTCTCTGGAAACGGAATACAGCGGCACCGGCAGCGCCGAGGCTGCTGCCCCTGCGGTGGACAGTGCCAAGATCATCTACACCGCCAACCTGACACTGGAAAGCAAGGACTACGAAACAGCCCGCAGTGCGCTGGACAGCGCTCTTGCCGAGGCGGGCGGCTATCTGGAATCCAGCAGCGAATATTCCAGCAGCGGTTCCAGCCGCTCCGTAAGCCTGACCTACCGGGTGCCGCAGGCCAACTATCAGAGCTTTCTGGATGCTGTGGCCGCTGCCGGTAATGTGACCTATCGCAGCCAGCAGGCCGATGATGTGACCACTCAGTATATGGACGTGTCCGCGCGGCTTTCTAATCTGCAGGCACAGCGCACCCGCTTACAGCAATTGCAGGAACAAGCCGAAACTCTTTCGGACTTGCTGCAGATTGAGGACTCCCTCACCGAGGTGCAGTCCCAGATCGAAAGTTGGCAGAGCCAGCTGGACTGGTACAGCGATCAGGTGCAGCAGTGCACCGTGTATATCGACCTGAACGAGGTGCAGACCTACACACCCGCCGACGAGGGCTTCTTCTCCCGCATCGGCACGGCCCTTGTCTCCGGCTGGGGCAACTTTGTGAATGGCTTGCAGCAATTTGTGGTGGCGCTGGCCTCCGTCTGGCCGCTGGCAGTGCTGGCGTGCGCTGCTGTTGCCGTGGCGCTTGCATGGCGCAAAAAGCACCCGAAGAAGTGACCCCATAGAAATCCATTTTCCGCATAAAGGCTTCCCCCGGCCGGGGGAAGCCTTTTGTTCAACCCTGCTGAAAACAACCACCCCTGTCCCGCCGGGCTGCTGCACCGGGAGACAGGGGTGATTTTTGTATATTTTGCAGTGCTTATTACACGCCGGAATAGGCCGAGAAGCCGCCGTCCACCGGCAGGCAGATGCCGGTGATGAAACCGGCTGCCTCATTGTTCAACAGGAACAGCAGCGCGCCCACAAGGTCTTTTTCACTGTCGCCAAAGTGTCCCATGGGGGTGGCGGCAAGGATCTTTTTGGTGCGGTCGGTGGGGGTGCCGTCCTCGTTGAAGAGCAGCTTTGCGTTCTGCTCGCTGGCAAAAAAGCCCGGGGCAATGGCGTTGACCCGGATGCCCACCTTGCTGAAATGTACCGCCAGCCACTGGGTAAAGTTGGTCACAGCGGCCTTGGAACCGGAGTAGGCAGGGATCTTGGTCAGGGGCAGGTAGGCATTCATGCTGGAAATGTTCAGGATGTTGCAGCCCTCGCGGCCTACCATCTGGCGGGCAAAGGCCTGCGTGGGCAGCAGCGTGCCGATAAAGTTCAGGTTGAACACCATCTCCACGCCGCTCTCGTCCAGATCAAAAAAGGTGACGGTGTCGCTTTCCAGATCGGCCATCTCAAAATATTCCTTGTCCGTGTTGGCGCGGGCGTTGTTGCCGCCGGCACCGTTCACAAGGATATCGCAGGGGCCAAAGTCTGCCAGCACATCCTCTGCTACCTGCAGACAGTTGGCCTTGTTCATCACGTTGCAGGTGTAGCCCTTGGCGGTGCCGCCTTCGGCCTCGATCTCGTCCGCAAGCTCCTTGAGCTTATCCATGTTGCGGCCCAGCAGCGCCACCTTTGCGCCCGCCCGGGCCAGCGCCTTGGCAAAAATGGAGCACAGCGTCCCGCTTGCGCCCGGTGACGACAGCCACCTTGCCGGTGAGATCGGTGTTCAGTACATTCTTTTCCATAACATCCTCCTGTTACAGCTGTATTCATTGGCTAGAGTATAACAGAAAAAGACGGTCTTTGCCAGAACGTTCTTATTATAAAATGGGAAAGTTTTATTCTTTTTGCCGGGCAACAAGCACGATATCCTCCGGATGCGGTGCAGACGCAATCGCGCAAAATTGCAAAAATGACCGTTTTTACCTTGAAAATCTTCTAACGCCTTCTGCGGCAAAGCCAGTATGATAAATGCATGACAAACACATACTACTTCGGCTGCGCTGCCCGTAGCGAGGGCGGCGCAGCCCACTTTGATGTGAACACAAAAAAGCAGGTTGAATTTAAAAAATTCAACCTGCTTGGTGGTTGCGGGGGCCGGATTTGAACCAACGACCTTCGGGTTATGAGCCCGACGAGCTACCAGACTGCTCCACCCCGCGATATTTACTTTTTTGCTTTTCAGCGGCTCTCGCTGACTGCTCAAGTATAATACCACAGAGCGGGTAGAATGTCAACCCTTTTTGAGAAAAATTTTCGTATTCTCCTGCCGCAGCTTTTAACGCACCATTGTCCGGTGCTGTGCGCGGTATTCGGTGGGGGTGATGCCGTACAGACGGCGGAAGGTTTTCAGGAAGCTGCTGTAATCCGGAAAGCCGCTTTCGGTGCAGGCATTCAGGACGGAAACGCCCTCTTCCAGCGCCTTGCGGCAGTGCTGCATCCGCAGATAGATCAGGTAGTTGTGGATACTCTCCATGGTGCACTCCTTGAACGCACGGGAAAGGTGCTCCCGGCTGGCGTAAAGCTCCTGCGCCAGCTGCGCGGTGGTAAGGGTCGGGTTCTGATAATGCGTTTGCAGGTAGACCACCGCGCGCGCGACCAGCACACTGGTGCTGCTGGGTGTTCTAAGCCCTGACTGTTCCGGGTAAAGCAACGAATACGTTGCCCCCATTTCTCTGAAGATATCCTGCATCTGAAGGGGAATGGGGGCATTTTTTATCAAAAATCAACTGAGAGGAGTAAAAGCTATGGAGATCTGCTCCCGTTTTACCGGCATGGAGCGCAAGAACGGCGCTTTCCTGCTGCATACTGATAACGCTAATGTCAAGGTCTGCTTTGTGACCGATGAGATCGTCCGCGTCCGCGCAAGCTTTGACCATGAGCTGGCAGAGGAGTCCTACGTCCTGATGACCACCGCATGGGAGGATCGGATAAAGCTACTTCCTGATGCAGCCCTTTACAGGTCTACACGCATCCACCACACGCCCGATTCTTACACCAAACGCGAACTTGTCGGGGCGGGCCCCCCCTCCATCTTGCTGCGCAAGACCGTTCGGTCGCTTAAAAGCCCCACTGGGGCTTTCATTGCTGCGCTACGCTTCGCAAACGCGAACTTTTTGAAAATACGCTACTTTCGGCAGATTGTGAGAAAATACTCTGAAAACTTTGGCGAAAAGAGAGAGTCAGATGGGTTCGTTTTGCTTATTTGTTTTTTACCAACAGCGCCTGATACGGCTCCAGCTCCACATCTGCCAGCCAGACGGAAGCGCCCTCCGGGGTGTGATACTCGCCGCCCAGCGCGTCAAGGCTTGCACCGGCAGGGTATTCGGTAAAGTTGAACAGACCCACCAGCGTTTCCTCGCCGCGCTTGCGCACCAGTGCCAGTACACCGGGGTTGTGGCTGTCCCATGTCGTGACCCACGCATCCGGGCTGAAGCACTCGTCTGCCCGCATCTTGCGCAGTTCTTCCATGCCCTGCCACAGAGCGTTTTGCAGCGTACCTTTCCGGGTGCGCTGTTTTGCGTTTTCCCAGTTGAATTTGCTGCGGTGCAGGTTGCGGCTGTCCTCCACACGGTCGGGGTCGTTTTTGTAATCCCAGCCGTTGAGCTGTGCAATTTCATCACCGCAGTTCAGCATCGGGAAGCCCTGCAAAAATGCCATTGCCGTGTGCAGGAGCAGGTCGCGTTTCACGGCGTAATCCAGTGCGATCGTATCATTCTTTTCCAACGCCTGCTCCACGCCGCACAGGCTGGCGGTGGTGCCGCAGCTCCGGGCATCGCCGGTGGCGGGGTCGTAGTTATAGAGTTCGCCTTTTGCCCAGCTCCCGGGGAAATTGCCCTCATAGAAGTGGTAGAGATACTCTTTGTGTTTCTGCGGGTCGATGCCCAGCTTTTCCTCTACGGCTTCGTCCAGACCCCAGCCGATATCATCGTGGCAGCGCAGATAGTTCACGAACCAGCAGTTTTTCGGCAGGGCGTGGAGGGCGTCCAGCTGCGCTTTCAGCAGCCGGGTGTCCCGGCTTGCCAGCGCGCTCCACAGGTTGACCATGGTGGACACGTTGTAGA
>ENA-OPDD01001827-OPDD01001827.1-human-gut-metagenome-genome-assembly--contig:-NODE-1827-length-13672-cov-3.776529_pt1 | contig 13672 bp, 20 predicted proteins | sample MGYA00241574_ERZ501499 | MGnify/ENA primary metagenome ERZ501499 (study PRJEB25962, sample SAMEA2042576) | human gut metagenome | biome: human gut; feature: human-associated habitat; material: faeces...
TTGACCTCCCTTCTTCAAGAAATCTTCGTTTGTGAAACGCTCCTTTTTTCTATCCTCTTATAGTGTAACCTTTCGGGTCAGTGACCACGTAGGAGCTGTGGCATTGTATAAGGTTGGGTTTCAACCAAAATCTCGTCTTGTTACTGCCGGAGCCGCCCACCACCAGCACGTTTTTGTTTCGGGCATTTGCCGGATTTTTGGGGCGATTGCCCATCATCAGTCGCTCCGTCCGGGTCAGAATCACATTGTTTGCAAACACCGGATCTTCAAACGGCTCGATGTCTTTCTGCGTTCCCCAACGAGCAGAACCATACTCCATGCCATGGCGATGCCACCTGTTCAAAGCCTTTCAAATCCGTTTTCTCAATGGGGATACTGCTGACTTCCTGATTCTGACCGATCAGTTCTTTAATGCTCTGCTTTCCAATCGGCAGCTGTGCTGTTTTCTGAGCCACTTTCGACTGATGGTGCCGTTTCCACGCATTATAGCCATTCACGATAGTGCGAAAGGTCAGTTTCGTGGTACTGATTGCCAGATTAACAGTACGATTTTCAACTTCTTCCTGCATGAATCTCCGCCTCCTTCCTTACAAACCGTCCCGGTCCGGTGCCGGTTTGCTCTTTTCCTGGGGCCTTGCAGCCTTTTCCTCCATCTTCTTCACCATGTCATCCGGGACCGGAATTGCCATGATGCTGCGCCCCATACGAACGAACATCTGGGGCTGATGGAACTGTTCCTCAAATTTCTGCATCTGCTCCGAAGTCAGAGAACCAAAGTCATCCTCTGTCAGCCCTACCACCAGAAAATCACCGGCATAAATCTCCTGCATATCCCCGTCTTCGGTGTAAATCGCACGGTTCAGCGGCAAACCATTGATTTTACCGGATTCATTCAGAATAATGGCCACTTCATCCTCAAATGGATAGGTTACTTCAATATCGCCGCCGACCATTGCCTGCAAATCTTCCAGCTCCGTGCCAACGCTGATTTTCTTCGGGTAGGCGTTGGGCTGCACCAGCAGCACATCCATTGTCCTGGTCTCCGTTAGTTCATGTTCTCCCACGGTCTTGAAGTCCACACCGGTGAAATCGCCGGAATCCAGAACATAGTCCTGATTGTTCCACGCCTGTGTCACCATGCGTTCTGCATCTTCCTGTGAGGCAGCTTCCACGGAAACCTTTCTCTGGAGAGTCTCTGTAATCTCCACATCAAATTTCTTCATAGGCACCTCCTTAGATCAGGCGCAGTGCCGGAACCAACTCGCCGCCAATGGAAACCACCGTCAGGTTCTCGTTCACATAGTCGATGGTGCGTTCCAGCGTAAACAGATTGATGCTGCATTCGTTGCCGTTCTGGTCGATTTCCGAAACTTCCGCAGCTCCCAGCAGATAGCGGGTTCTGTCTGTCTCGATCACATCGCTCTTATCATAATGGAGAAGCAGTTCCCCATCTGCCACCAGGTCAGCCTCCATCTCATCGTTCCATATCTCGTTGTTTACTTCGCTGCCACTTTTCCAGCAGCCGGATAATCGTGTCCTGCATCTGCTTCGGCGTATAGGATTTCGGGAAATACTTCCGAAGAACCTCGTTTTTAATCGTCACATGGTCAAGCTCATCCTTTTTGATTTCATTCATCACTTCACACATGGCATCCAAGGTACAGCCGCCCTCCTGCGAGAGCTTTTTCAGCCGCTGTGCCTGCGACAGGGACGGGGATGCCTGTGCATAGTCCATTGCCTCCAGAAATTCCTTCTGTTCAGATGGTTTCAGATAAGACAGCTCTACCGCCGGATTGAAGGCGATTTTCTTCTCATCCACCATGTCCAGAATTTCAGGAATCAGATTGGTAAGGCGGATAAACCGCTGAACCTGTCGTCCGCTTTCACCTGTTTGCTCTCCGATGGTATCCGCAGCTTCTAACTTCCCGACAACTTGTCGGGAAGTTGTTTCAAGGTCGTTTCTTGTTCCCTGATGTTTCATCGCCTCCAACTTCATCTTGTAGGAAAACGCTCTCTCGCTGGGAAGAATATTCTCCCGCTGCAAGTTGCTGTCCACCATAAAGATGATTGCTGCATCATCGTCCATTTCCTTGACGATGACCGGCACAGTCTCCAAACCTGCCAGCTGCGCCGCATGAAGTCTGCGGTGTCCTGAAAGAATTTCAAATCCGCCTTCCGGATCAGGTCGTACAATCAGCGGTGATACCACACCGATCTGCTTGATGCTCTCCACGGTCTGTTCCATCAGCTCATCGTCCAGCACCTTAAAGGGATGTCCTTCAAAGGGATGCAGGTCAGAAAGCGGCATCTCCGTCCGCTGCTCCTTAGCCGCAGCGTCGGCAGCTGAGCCACTGCGGTTTTCTGTTGTAATACTGGTTTTTGCTTTTGCCATTCAGATTCTTAACCTCCTTCCAGCGGTGATAGATGTCATTCTTACCTGCGAAAAACGCCTTTTTTGCCTTGCACTTCATAGATCAAGTACCTCCTTAACGACCTGCTGTTTCTCTTTTCCAATGCTCTTTCTACGGTCCTCTCCGCTGATTCGCACTGGCGTACACATTTCCAGAATCCTGCTGTAAATCCGGGCGTATGCCACATCCTGCGGATTGCGGATTTCAGCAATCTTCAGATTGGTTGTGATAATGACCGGAAGCCCGGACTTGTACCGCTCATCAATAACGGCGTAGACCTGCTCCAGCGCATATTCGGTGCTGCGCTCAATTCCCAGATCATCCAGAATCAGCAAGGAATAGTTGGAAAACGAAGCAATATACCGGAATCGTTCTTCCGAATACATGGCTCCCATCTGGTTCAAAATTTTGGAGAAATTCGTCATCAAAACTGGAATTCCCTGTTCCAGCAGCGCATTGGCAATACATGCCGCCACAAAGGACTTTCCTGTTCCGACATCTCCCCATAACAAAAGGCCAAGGTTTTCAGCCTTGACCTTTTTCCACTGCTCCACATAGCGTTTTGCCATCTGGATATCCTTGTTGTCTTCTGCAACGGCAAAATTCCATTCCAGAAGATGCTTTTCCTGAATCCCCGTTGCTTTCAACTGCCTGATTTTACGCTGCCGCTCCACCAGTTCATCCTGGCGTTTCTTTTCCGCCATCGCTTCCTGCTGGCATCTGCAAAGGCAGGGAACAATCTTGTCTCTGCCCCAGAGCTTTACCCTGCACTGCACCGGAGTATGACAGTTCCGGCAATACAGCAGTCCGTCCACGCCCTGGTATTCCTGCTCTCCGGGTTCTTTCGGCGTAAAGAGCGAATCCAACGCCGCATTCAATACTTCAGGCACCATGTCGCTCATAGGCTGTCTCCTTCCTCAAATGTGTAGTCTGCCGGGTTATACTTCGGCTTTTCTCTCTTTGCCCAGCTCCGGATTGTGGCAAGGTGATTTTTGTAGCTCCTGCCGGTGGAAGCCATATACTCAGAGAGCCGTTCCACCCGCATCTGATAATCTCCTGGGAACTCCTGCCGGAGCTTGCCGTATTCCGTGTCAGAGAGAAGGACATTTTCGTATGAGCCATACCGGTGCTGGATTTCCTTCTTCTCTCTTTTATTGATTGTTTCAGTACTTGTTCTATTAGTACTTAATTGCGCGGGATTTTCCGTAACCGGTGTGTCCGTATCCGGATTTACCGTATACGGCTTTTCCGTACACGGTGATTCCGAACACGGCTTTTTCCTTGGCATCTCATAGATCACATACTCCGCTCTGCCCATCCGACCGTTACTCTCACGCTGCTGGTTCCTTTCCAGATATCCAAGACGTTCCAGTTCTTTCAGAGCTGTAAGCACCCCATCTACGCCATCCGGTGTAATCGAAGATAATCCCCGTACCGAATAGTTCCATGTGTCCGGTAAACTAAGCAGCATAGAGAGAAGTCCTTTTCCTTTCAGGCTGAGACCCTGATCCCGCAGGTGGTAATTGCACATCGTTGTGTAATTGCTGTTTTTCTCAACCCTGAATACCGGCATGGTGCTCACCATCCTTTTTCGCAGGCTCCGTTTTTTTCTTCGGACATTTGCGCGAACGATCTTCGCTGTCCTCCCGTCGATGGTATTTGCCGGTATCCTGCATCATGCGTTCAAACGCCTGAAGGCGTCCCTCTGTAAAAAGCGTCATTCGATCACACCCCATTTCTTAAACAACTTGAAGAGATGATTCTTTCCCTTGCAGGTCACTCTCGTCTGCTGCACCAGTTTTCCGCCTCTGCCGTAGCAATCCCGGACAATAAAATAGCCCCTTGCAGATTTGTCTGCAAAAGGCATCAGCCAGCCACTCGGACTGCGGTACAGATAACGATGATCCAGTAAGAGAGCCACTGCCGTCTTCTCCGGGATTCCGATTTCCTTACAGAAATTCCGGATGCAGGTACAATCCTCCGAGTTTACAAAGGTGTCGAAGTAGTCTGCCTTGGGCTGTGCCGCATCCAGCTGTTTGCGGATACCCTCAAGCTGCTCCCTCTCGGCTACAAGCTCCTGTGCCAGGGTGTAGATGACCTCCGGATGCTGAATCACCTGATCCAAAATGGAATCGCTCATATACACTCCATGCTTGCGGATAGAAGGGAGAACTTCATCAAACACCCAGTGTTCAAATCGTTCTGCCGATGGCAGCTTGCTGTGAACGATCAGCCGGTAAACATCGCCTTCTGTGATAAAGGCGATTTCAACGACCTGCTCTCCAGCATCCCCATACTGATTCACCTTCTGAACGACCCCCTCGCGTTTCGTTAGGGGGCCTCTGCAATGGCGTTTCACTGCGGCGTAGGGATTAACATACCCCAACGCTTTCGCCACATCGCTTGCACAGAAGAAAGTCTTGCCTGCCTCCTGTAACAACCGGATTGAACCAAACTCCTGGTTCTCGAACACCTCCATCATCTGCCTTGACTGTCCGCCATGACTGCCCACATCGGTGTCATGGGTCTTCTGATTGAAATCCGTCATACCTGTTACCTCCTGCTCAAATTTGTCTCGCCGGATTTCGGGCGAAAAAATAGAGCCTCGACCCATTCTCGTTTTCAAAGAATGAGCCAAGGCTCTATGTAACAGGATACCTGATATTAAATTTTTGCAGAATTCGTCAGAACTCGCCAAACGAACCTGACACTGTTTTTCATTCCGTTTCAGCCGGATTTTTGCCGAAAATCTGTCAAGGATATGGGGCTAATTTCCCCTCCAAAATGGCCTTCTGTAAACCCATTTTCCCACCCATTAGGCTCAAAAATAGGCCGTAAACCCATGGTAAACCCATCAAAATGGGTTAATTTGAAGTCAAATTTCCTCAAATTTCACCATCGGAATCGGCGATTTCAGGCATAGAAAAAGCCCGGAAAATGGCGTATTTCCGGGCTTTTTTAGCATTATTAAGCTGTAGATTATCGCTTGCTGAACTGCGGTGCACGACGTGCAGCCTTCAGACCGTACTTCTTGCGCTCCTTCATACGAGGATCGCGCGTGAGGAAGCCGGCCTTCTTCAGGATGGTGCGGTACTCGGGGTTGACCAGCAGCAGGGCGCGGGCCACGCCGTGACGCAGAGCGCCGGCCTGACCGGACACGCCGCCGCCCTCGACGGTGGCAACGATGTCGACCTTGCCGAGTTCCTCGGTAGCGGCGAGGGGCTGACGGACGACCATCTTCAGGGTCTCGAGACCGAAATACTCGTCGATGTCGCGGCCGTTGATGGTGATAGCGCCGGTGCCGTTCTGGAAGAGGCGAACGCGGGCGACGGAGGACTTTCTACGGCCGGTGCCGTACAGATAAGGCTTCTTGGACTGATACATTCTTCTCTTCCTCCTTAGACTTCGTAGGCTTCGGGCTTCTGAGCCTGCTGCTCGTGGGTGTCACCAGCGTAGATGTGCAGGCGCTTCAGGGAGTCCTTGGTCACGGTGTTGCGGGGCATCATGCCGCGCACGGCCACGCGCATCGCAAGCTCGGGCTTCTCCTGCATGAGGATGCGATACTTGGTCTCCTTCAGACCGCCGACCCAGCCGGAGTGCGTACGATAGTACTTCTGCTCCATCTTGTTGCCGGTGAGGATGGCCTTGGAAGCGTTGATGATGATGACGTTGTCGCCGCAGTCGGCGTGCGGGGTGTAGGTGACTTTGCGCTTGCCGCGGAGCAGATCAGCCGCAGCAACGGCGGTCTTGCCCATGGGCTTGCCGGCAGCATCGATGACGTACCACTTACGCTCGATGTTGCCCTTGTTCGCCATAAAAGTGGACATGGTGTGTTTCCTCCATATTGATCTATGAATGAAAGCTTGTGCTTTACATTTATATTGTTCCTTGGTAAAATCGGAACGAATTTATTTATAGCATTTGGGCGCGAGAATGTCAACACCATTTTAATTTAGCGCAAGCAATGCTCGTAAATCCTCTCGTTTTCTTTGATTATCTCTCAATTTCTCAAATCGCAAAATCGAAATTCTTTTATTTTTCGCAAGGAGCTGTACCTATGCAGGAAATCTTGGGCCTCGTGCGCCGCTGTGTTACGGACTACGACATGATCCAGGAGGGCGAGACGGTCGCCGTCGGCGTCTCCGGCGGCAAGGACTCGCTCGTCACGCTCACCGCGCTCGCGCGCCTTTCCAAATTCTACCAGAAGCCGTTCAAGGTCGTGGCCATCACGGTCGAAACGGGTGTGCCGGGCATGAGCTTTGATGCCGTGGCCGACTATTGCGCGGCGCTCGGTGTCGAGTACATCCGCGTGAACGTGCCGATCTACGAGATCGTGTTTTTGGAGCGCAAGGAGAAAAATCCCTGCTCGCTGTGCGCCAAGCTCCGGCGCGGCGCGCTTTCGACCGCGATGAACGAGCACGGCATCAAAACGATCGCGCTCGGCCACCACTACGACGACGCGGTCGAAACACTTTTGATGAATCTCCTCTTTGAGGGCCGCATCGGCTGCTTCCAGCCCGTGACATACCTGAGCCGCTCGGACGTGACGCAGATCCGCCCGCTGCTCTATGTGAAGGAGCAGCAGGTGCGCAATGTCGCGGCAAAGCTCGATCTTCCCATCGTGCACAATCCCTGCCCTGCCAACGGTGAAACGCGCCGTCAGGAGGTCAAAGAGCTCATCGAGTCGCTCTCCGAGCGCTACCCTGACCTCAAGCAGAAGCTCTTTGGCGCGATGCAGCGGTATCCGCTGTACGGCTGGGATACAAAAAATTCGGAAAAGTGACGTTGTCACTTTTCCGAGAATATTTCACTGCGCTTTGTGCCTCGGTTGGCCGCTGAAAGAGGCCAATTCGACACACGCTTCGCGCAAAGTGTTTTCTGCCACGCGCATGTCGCGGCAGAAAACGATTAAAATCTTTTCGTGCCTATGGGCACGAAACTCTACGAGGCTTTTGTCCTATGTACATTAAATAAACACCAGCCTCAGCAAGATCAGCAGCGCGAGGCCCGGCACGCCGAGGACGGCGATGACGAGAGCGTTGAAAAGATTCAGCCCCAGCGAAAGCTTGGCGAGCACGCCGAGCGCGCTTAGAATGCCGAGCAGCGCAAAGCCGAGCAGCGTGTTGACGAGCAGCTTGCCCGCGAGCTTCAACGGCGCGGCGAACAGCCTGAGCACCGCGAGCAGCGCAAACACGGCAAACAGGACAAGCAGTATTTTTTCCGTTATCCCCATTTTGCGACCCCCTCGCTGCACGTTTTGTACACGGCTTCGCCGCTGCGCTCCTTGATCTGGCGCAGCAGGTAGTCATAGCGTGAGAGCTCGGCGTTGATCTCATACACGCAGGCGTCGACGAGCTCCGGCGCGCAGACCGCGTTGAAGCGCGCGTACGCCTGCGACAGCGCGACACGCGTGTCGCGCAGCTCGCTGAACAAGTCCTGCATGGATGCATCGCGCGCGACGTCACAGCGCAGCAAATTGACCTTTCGCATGTTTTCGCCCTCCCATACCTCTGCAATGTCAGTGTATGGAAAGTGTGGACAAATATTCCTCTTTTCAAACAAGGAGCCAAGTATGGAGCATGAAGATTATATGCGCGAGGCGCTGTCTCTCGCGCGCGAGGCCGCACAGGAGGGCGAGGTGCCCGTCGGCTGTGTCATCGTCAAAGACGGCGAGATCATCGGCCGAGGCCGCAACCGGCGTGAGGAACTGCAGCGCACCTCCTCGCACGCAGAGATGGAAGCCATCGCACAGGCAAATGAACGTCTGCGCTCCTGGCGGCTCGACGGCTGCACGCTCTACGTGACGCTCGAGCCCTGCCCGATGTGCGCGGGTGCGATCGTCAACGCGCGCATCCCGCGCGTCTACTATGGCGCGCGCGACGAGGCGATGGGCGCCTGCGGCGGCGTGCTGAACCTCTTTATGGAGCGCTTTCCCTTCCGCCCCGCGCTCGTGGGCGGCATTCTGAAAGACGAATGCCGCGCCGTGCTGGCCGATTTTTTCCGCACGCTGCGTCCGTAAAGTGATTTCGCTTTCGTGCGTCATTTGACCGCCGGTCAGGAATTGCTACTGCGTCATTACTGCGTCCGAGATATAGACAGTTTGGCACGGTCTTGCACAGTCCCGTGCAAGCTGCAAACGACTGTGGCGCAAGGATTTTCCTTGATTTGCAAGGGTTTCCGGATTTTCTTTCTATTTAACACTTTTGTAACACTTTCCCTCGAACTTTGTTAACATGCGTCCTTTATCTTAATCCTTGCAAGAGACAATAGCTTCTTTTCATCCAATCTTCCATCTTATAAGAAAAGGGACGCCGTGAGGCGTCCTTTTTCGTTATATTCTGATGTAGGATGGCGTCACGGATCGAAGTCCGCCGCCGCGCCGATACCGAGCGCGATGCACGCGCCGCCGGCGTAGAAGAGGATCTCGGCAAGCGTCGGGCGCGCGGCCAAGGCCGCCGCGCAAAGGATGACGCTCATCGTGCTCGCGGGCATCAGCAGCCGCGGCGCGCCGCCGCGGAAAGCAAAGGCCGCAAATTCGAGCAGCAGCACCGTCAGCGCCGCGAGCGCCAGCGTTTCGACATAGTAATGACGCAGAATCGGGTCCGCCGCGTGCTCGCGGTAGAAGAGGATCAGCGCAAGCACCATCGCGCACACAGGCACGAGCAGCGCAACGCCTGGGAACTCCGCCTTGCGGCGCAGCGCGGTCGTAGCGTACAGCAGGCATGCCGCGCCGACTGCCAGAAAAACGGACAGGATCATCGTAAGCGTCGTGCGGAGCGAGAACACCAACGAGCACACCGCCGAGCCGATCAGGGCAAAGCTGCCGAGCACCATCAGCAAGACCGCAAGCGTCGAGCGGTCAAAGGCGAAGTAGAGATCCATGCTGCCGCACAGCTCGCGCTGAGCGGGATAGCGCCGCGCCATAATGACCGCGATGACCGCTGCGACGACGAGCACCGCAGGCAGCACCATCGTGTTTAAGTCCATCGGGACAGGAAGTCCGTCCGCGTCAAAGCCGACTGCCAGCAGGCGGAGGCGTGCCAGCGCCGCTGCCGCAGAAAAAAGCACCAGCAAAAGCCAATGAAGAATTTTCACAAAACCGAACCCTTTCTTTTTCCGGAATACGGCGCGCACAGCGCCGGAAAACATCTATTTATTGATGATAGCACACTCATCCCCGTTTGTCCATGAATCATTTTGCGGACAAGTCGGTCATACACTGATAAAAACACTGTCACTTAAGCATCGCGGCCGTGGGCCGCAGGGAGGAACACGCCTTGAAACAGCTTCTTCGCATCACGATATTATTGATCGGCCTCATCTGGATCCTCGCCTGGGCGGCGGCAGGCCGCTTTGACGACACGCCGAACACACAGGACGGCTCGAAATCTCCCCTGCCGAGCGGTGAGATCGCCGCCCCCGGCGAGCGCGACAGCGCAAAAACGCTGCGCGTCCAAATTCAGGGCGAGGTCCAGGAGATGGACATGGGCACATACCTTCTCGGCGTGCTGCGCGCGGAAATGCCCGCCTCGTTTGAGGAGGAGGCGCTCAAGGCGCAGGCCATCGCCGCGCGCACCTACACGCTCTATCGCATCCGCGGCGGCGGCAGCGCGAACCACCCTGACGCCGACGCCTGCGACGATCATACCTGCTGCAAGGCGTACATAAATGCCGAACAGGCCGCAGCCAACTGGGGCAGCATGGCCGTCTACTATGAGGAAAAGCTCGCCCGTGCCGTGAGCGAGACGGACGGCGAGGTCATCTTGTACGACGGCGCGCCCATCCTCGCCGTGTTCTTCTCGTCCGCCGACGGCAGCACGCAGGGCGCAGGCGACGTGTGGATGAACGATCTGCCGTATCTCCAAAAGGTCGATAGCCCCGAGACGGAAGAGCTCGTACCGAACTACTACTCGGTCGCAACGTTCACGGCAGCGGAATTCAAGTCTCTCATCCTCGCCGCCAAGCCGGACGCCGACCTCTCCGGCAGCCCCGATGGATGGATCCGCGATATCGTGCGAAACGACTCGGACTACGTCGCCTCCGTCACGGTCGGCGGCGTCAAGCTGCGCGGCAATGACCTGCGCACGATTCTCTCGCTGCGCTCGCCGTCGTTCACCGTGGAATGCAAGGACAATGCCTTTACCTTCCACGTCACAGGCTACGGCCACGGTGTCGGCATGAGCCAGTACGGCGCAAATATCCTCGCCAAGCAGGGCCTTTCCGCCGAGGAAATCGTGCAGCACTATTTTTCGAACACCACCGTCGGCTATTATGACGGCTGAGGCATCGCGGATATTGCAAAGCGGCGGAAAAATTGCTATAATATTAAGATAAAATACGCAAGGAGGCGGGAGAAATGAAGAGCAAGCGTTTTTTGTGTCTGCTGCTTGTATTGCTGATGGTCTTCTCCCTCACCCCCAGCGAAACGAGGGCCGAGACGACTGTCTATTTCACCGCCGTCAACGACCAACTTTTGCCCGATCTGAGCGATGAGACGATGCCGTTCTGGTCGGGTGGGCGGCTGTATATCCCCTCCACGGTCATCACCGGCACGGACTTGGGCCTTTTCTACTCCCGCAGCCGCGACAAGAGCACCGCCGTCGTCTACCGGCAGGGCAGCGCACTGACGTTCAACTTCGCCGCCGGCACCGTCGCCGACCAGAACGACCGCCAGTACAGCGGTCCTGCCATCGTGCGCAGCGACGTTGTGTTCCTGCCGCTCGACCTTTTGACGCAGTTTTTCTCGCTCGATTATAGCTACACGCGCGTGACCTATGGTTACCTGGTCCGCGTCAAAAGTGATACGGTCGTGCTTTCCGACGCGAAGTTCATCGACGCCGCAGCTATGTCCATGGAGCAGCGCTACAACGAATATATGAAGACGCACAGCGAGTCGAACGATCCCGGCAACACACCGGATCAGAACACCGACGGTGACCGCGACCTTGTCTGTCTCGCGCTGCGTGTGACGGACGAAGAGAGCGCAAACGCCCTGCTCGACACACTCGCAAGCAACAACGCGACGGCGACGTTTCTCTTCTCGGAAGAGCAGCTTTCCTCGCTCGGCGATCTGCTGCGCCGTGTCGTCATCAGCGGCAACGCCGCCGCGCTGCGCATCGACGCTTCCGGCGGCAGCTCACGCACGGTCAGCGCGATCGAGCGCGCAAACAACGCGCTATGGGCCGCGTGCAACGAAAAAGCGCGGCTCGTCGCGCTCTACGGCGCGTCGGACAAGACGCTGCGCGCCGTGCGCGCCGCGGGCTACTGCCCCATTGACTTTGACCTGGATTACAGCGGCGGGCTTCCCCCCACCGCGGCGCAGGCCGCCAGCAGCATCGCGCGTCAGGCCCGCTCCGGCGGGTGCATCGCCTATCTCGGCGCTGACACCGCCGTGCAGGCAGATTGGAGCACGCTGCTCTCTCGCCTCCGCTCGTCCTCGCGTCTCATCACGGCGCTCAACGAGCTCGCGGTCACAAAGGACGCGTGACGGTTTTACAAATTGTTCAGGAAACGCGCACAGTTTTGCGTATAATAAACAATAACACAGAAGAAAGACACACGCTTGTGTGAAGGAGGAAACCAGCATGGCACGCAATATTCTTGTCGTGGAGGACGACAATAATATTTCCAACCTCATTAAGATGTATCTCGACAAAGAGGGCTTCGACGTCCGCATCGCCGCCGACGGCGGCAAGGCCGTGGAGGAATTCAAGGAAAAAGAGCCCGACCTCGTGCTGCTCGACGTGATGCTCCCCGTGCTCGACGGCTGGGGCGTATGCGCCAAGATCCGTGAGACGTCCAAGTGCCCGATCATCATGCTCACCGCCAAGGGCGAGGTCAACGACCGCATCCACGGCCTTGAGATGGGCGCGGACGACTATGTTGTCAAGCCCTTTGAAATGAAGGAGTTGCTTGCGCGCATCAACGCCGTGCTGCGCCGCAGCGAGATCCCCGAGGACACGCACAAGCGCCTCACGTTCGACAAGCTCATCATCGACCTCGACTCCTATGAGCTCATCGTCGACGGCAAGAAGATCGACACGCCGCCCAAAGAGCTGGAGCTTCTCTATCACCTCGCCGCCACGCCGAACCGCGTTTACACGCGCAACCAGCTGCTTGACGAGGTGTGGGGCTTCGACTACTTCGGCGATTCGCGCACGGTGGACGTACACGTCAAGAGGCTGCGCGAAAAGGTCGAAAACGTCAGCGACCAGTGGGCGCTCAAGACCGTCTGGGGCGTCGGGTATAAATTCGAAGTGAAGTAAATTCAGTATGCCGGAAGAAAACAAAGAGAAAACACAGAAAAAGCGCTGGACGCTCAAAAAGGTCAAGACCCGCTGCCGCACGATCTACTGGCAGAATTTTCTGCTCACGGCAAGCGTCGTCATGCTGACGCTGGCGCTGCTCGGCAGCGCGTTCTTCGCGCTGACGTATTCCTACGCCATCGATGAGCGCAGCGAGCAGATGCAGAGCAAGGCGACGGTCGTGTCGCACATGGTGTCGTCCTACATGGAAAACGGCTCGCTCACAGGGCTGCGTGAGCTGGCAGACTTTGCTTCGAACGTGACGGATGCAGAATTTCTCATCTGCAACTCGGACGGCAACCTGCTGCTGACGACCGATACAACTCTCGTCAACCGCGTGCTGACCGTGCCGCAGGACGTGGCCGAGGGCGCGATGAGCGATGACACCTACGCCGTGCGCACCACGCTCGGCGACATCTATGAGGACACGCACTTCGTCGTCGGCGTGCCGATCGTGAGCGAGGGCGCAACCGTCGGCTTTGTGCTGGCGGTGACCGGCGCGCGGGCGCTGACGACGATGTGGCGCACGTTCATCGGATTGTTTTTCATGACGGCGGTGACGGTGCTGCTGCTCTCGTTCGTCGTGAGCGCGTGGGTCAGCATGCGCCAGTCGCGCCCCATCCACGAGATGGCGGAGGCGACACGCCGCTTCGCCGAGGGCAATTTCGACGTGCGCATGCACAACTACGAGGGTGTGACGGAGATCTCCGAGCTCGCCGAGTCGTTCAACAACATGGCGGACTCCTTACAGGAGACCGAACGCCAGCGCCGCGAGTTCATTGCGAACGTCTCCCATGAGTTAAAGACCCCGATGACGACCATCGCAGGCTACACTGACGGCATCTTAGACGGCACGATCCCGCCCGAGCAGGAACAGCAGTATCTGCGCATCATCTCGGATGAGGCGCGGCGCCTGTCCCGCCTCGTGCGCCGCATGCTCGAGGTCTCGCAACTCCA
>ENA-OPDD01001832-OPDD01001832.1-human-gut-metagenome-genome-assembly--contig:-NODE-1832-length-13655-cov-2.186471_pt1 | contig 13655 bp, 7 predicted proteins | sample MGYA00241574_ERZ501499 | MGnify/ENA primary metagenome ERZ501499 (study PRJEB25962, sample SAMEA2042576) | human gut metagenome | biome: human gut; feature: human-associated habitat; material: faeces...
CATCTCATAAAATAAAAATCTTTCAAAATGCCAAGGGAAGCGCCGACTTCCTTGCCCAGCCCCGGAGAGGTCAGACGGTATGCCGCATTTTCCACACATTCTTTCTTTCCAGCAATATATCCGCCGATAGGAGCCAGTCCGCCTCCGGGGTTCTTGATGAGAGATCCTACGATCATATCCGCACCCACGTCGGAAGGTTCTATGGTCTCCACGAATTCTCCGTAGCAGTTATCCACCATGCAGATCACGTCCGGCTTAATACCTTTAATGAAGGCGATCAGTTCGCCGATCCGCTGTACGGACAGGGTGGGTCTGGTCTGGTAGCCCTTGGATCGCTGAATCGTTACCAGATGAGTTTTCTCATTGATATTCTCACGGATTTTATCGTAATCAAAGCTTCCGTCCGGCAGCAGATCCACCTGGCGATAAGTCACACCGTATTCTGCCAGCGATCCCTTCGACGGGCGGATACCGATGACTTCTTCCAGCGTATCATAGGGTTTGCCTACCGGGGACAACAGTTCGTCTCCAGGTCTTAAATTGCTCATCAGAGCCAATGCCAGTGCATGCGTGCCGCAGGTGATCTGAGGGCGCACCAGTGCATCCTCCGTATGGAAAGTCGCTGCATAGACAGCCTCCAGGGTATCTCTTCCAAGATCGTTGTAGCCGTAACCGGTAGTGCCCAACAGGCAGGCCTCACTGACCTGATGCTGCTGCATGGCATTTACCACCTTTAACTGATTGTATTCCGCGTTACTATCCACTTCATCAAAGCGGTCTCTTAAACTTTTCTCAATGGTGCAGCCGTAATCATATACGGTCTTGCTGATTCCCATAGACAGGTAGATCTCTTCATTACTGCTTCTCATAAATCTCTTTTTCTCCTAATTCTCTGATCATGTATTCCAATATTTTCTCTTCGTTATAATCAAACCGGCCCTTGTCGATCCAGGTGACTTCACTCTCTCTGCGAAACCATGTCAGCTGTCTCTTGGCAAAATGCCTGGTATCCCGTTTCAAGGTATAGACCGCATCTTCCAGGCTGCATTCTCCATCCAGATATTCCAGAATCTCCTTGTAGCCCAGTCCCTGCATGGACGTCATGCCCTTACGGCATCCCATATCCTTCAGTTGTCTTACCTCATCCACCAGACCCTGTGACATCATTTCATCGATTCTGTCCTCGATCCGTGCATACAGCTTTTCCCGGTCGTCCGTCAGCACAAAATAGCTGAAATTATAGGGACTTGTCCGTTCTTTTTCCCTCTCGTTGTGTACAGAGATCGGTTCTCCTGTCAGTTCATAATATTCTAAAGCACGGATGGTTCTCTTGATATTATTGGCATGAATATTCTCCGCCGATACGGGATCGACCTTCTTCAGCATCTCATGCAGACTCTCCGGTCCCTGTTCTTCTGCCAGAAGTTCCAGTTTTTTTCGATATTCGGTGTTCTCTTCGTTTTCCGTAAAATCAATGCCCCGAAGCACCGCCTGAATGTAAAATCCGGTGCCTCCCACCAGAATAGGGATATGGCTCCTGTCATATATCTGCTCCATACATTCCAGACAATGTTTCTGGAACACTACTACATTGAATTCTTCCCAGGGCTCCAGAATATCGATCAGATGATGGGGCACCCCCTCCATCTCCTCCGGACGGATCTTGGCAGAACCGATATCCATATGTTTATATACCTGCATGGAATCTGCCGACAGGATTTCTCCGTTTATGGCTTTTGCCAGCGCGATGGACAGTTTTGTCTTTCCCACAGCTGTCGGCCCGGTCAGGACCACCAGTGGTTTCTTTTTATTCTGTATTACCGACATTATTTTTTCCTTACTCTTTTTATCCTGCTATCCGTTGTTCTGGGTACAGTTTGCTGCATCGATGGCGATGACCAGCATCAGACCCTCCAGTTCATCCTGTGGATCGGAGAAATTAATAGTATACGTATCTCCCCAGTGAAACAGTTCTTTAGAGATATGGATGATACTGCTGCATCCATTGTATACATCATAATCCCATCCCAGAAAATCTCCCTCCACGCGCCAGCCGTTATAGTCGATCTCATATCTGGGCTTGAAAAAAGAAAACTGTTTGCGGATTTCACCACGGACCCGGCCACCGATCTCGATTTCAAAGGCCGGAAGAAAGGTAAGCAGCCGCTGTCTGATCACTCCCAGTTCATGGTTATTTCTGTCGTATACATGCAGCTGGTGTCCCAGGGAGAAAAACTCCGCTTTTACAAAATATTTTGGATTTTCATTTTCATCATAGACATCATAGGAATCTGTCCAGGAAAACACTCTCTGTTTGATCAGTAAACGCATTATACTATCCTCTTAAATTTCTTCTCCAGATCTGTCTCCGTCATGGTAATAATAGTGGGTCTGCCGTGGGGACAGTTGTAGGGATTATCCAGGGTCAGAAGTTCGTCGATCAATTTCTCCGCCTCCTGAAAGCTCAGACGGTTATTGCCTTTGACCGCCGCCTTGCAGGACATGGATGCAATCTTTTCCTCAATGACCTGAAAACTTCTGCGATTGCCGGTCTCCTGGGACAGTTCATCCAGCACTGCCAGGAACAGTTCCCTCTCACTGCATCCGTAGAGATCCACTGGTACACTACGGAGGGCATATTCGTTGCCTCCGAAAGCATCAATCTCAAATCCCAGCTGTGCAAAAGCATCCTCATAGGTGTGCAGAATGCTTTCCTCCTGCCCTGTCAGGCTGACAATAATCGCCGGCATCAGACGTTGGGACACCACACTCTTTTCATAAAACTGTTTCATCAGGCGTTCATATTTTACCTTTTCATGAGCCGCATGCTGGTCAATGATGAACAATTTGTCTTCAAACTGGATCAGCCAGTAGGTATCAAAGACCTGACCGATAATCCGGTAACGGCTGCGATTCTGCACGGACAACAGTTTTTCCTCGAACAGATTCAACTGCTGGGTATTTTTGATCTCCGGTTCCGGGGCGGCAGCTGCATCCTGCGACGATGCCGTGGGCTGTCCGGAAGCAGTTGTTGTGGCCATCTGTTCCTGTACCGGGTTCTTCCTGTCTTCCGGCGGCACTGCCTCCACGAAGAAATCATCTTCCTGCGGTACGGCTGTGGTGCTGACTGCTTTGGAAACTTCTGGTGTATTACCGTACAGGACGGACTGCGTTTTTTTCACCGTCACAGTTCCTGCAACACCCACTGTGGAGTTCTCTATTAGCTCCGGCTTGCGGATACTGGTCTGTACCCCGTCATGATTTTCCTGCCAAACAGGTTTCTGTATAAATTCTCTCCGGTCCCTGGAAGCCGCTTCATATTTTGCTGCCTCCATGACACGATAGCTTTCTTCTCTCTTTTTTTCAAATACTTCCGGTGTGTGTTCTTTCCAGGAAGCTCTTCTCTCTTCCTGTTCTTTCTTCTGGATTACCTTTTCATCCTCCAGAGAGGCATCCGGGATCATCTCCCGGTTCCGCAAAGTGATGGCGATCTTCTCACTGAGCATTCTGGCAAATGCCATGCCGTCAGAGAACCTCACATCCATTTTGGAAGGATGTACGTTCACATCCACCGTCTCCGTATCCATGGTGATATGCAGTACGCACAGTGGAAACTTATGCTGCATCAGATACTGCTTGTAGCCTTCCTCGATAGCCTTGGCGATCACACCGCTGCGGATAAAACGACCGTTGATAAAATAGATCTCGAAGTTACGGTTGGAACGCACCAGTACCGGTTTGCCCAGATATCCTTCGACTTTGATGCCGTTCTCTTCGATCTGGATAGGCACCAGCTCTGCGGCAATCTCCCTGCCGTAGATCCGGTAAATCACTTCCCGCAGGTCACCGTTTCCGGAGGTATGGAATCTGGTCTGGTTTCCCAGTACGAATTTAAACGAAATATCCGGTCTCGACAATGCCAGATGTTCCATCAGATCCGTGATATAACTGCCCTCTGTGGCAGGCTGTTTTAAGAACTTCCGGCGTACCGGCGTATTAAAAAACAGGTTCCGCATGAGGAACGTTGTGCCGTCCGGTGCACCGATTTCATCAATGGATTGCTCCCGCGCCCCTTCCAGTACCATGCGGGTACCCGTGAGATTTTCCTTTCGCTTGGTAATGATCTCCACCCGGGAAACTGCCGCGATACTGGATAAAGCCTCACCACGGAATCCCAGACTCGCAATATGGTTCAGATCATCCGCATCCTCTATTTTACTGGTGGCATGGCGCAGGAACGCGGTAGGAAGCTGATCTCTCTCGATACCGCAGCCGTTATCCGTCACGGTGATGACGACATCCGCTCCCACTCGCCGCGCCCGGACGCGGATCTCGCCGTCCGAGATGCACTCTTTCAATCCGTGCAGCATGGAGTTCTCCACGAGCGGCTGGAGGATGAACTTCGGCACCGTGACGCGCTCCAGTCCCGGTTCGATGCGGATTTCTGTGTGAATGCGGCCGCTGTACCGCGTTTCCTGCAATTCGATGTAGTCCTGCAAAAGCTCGACCTCACGCCCGAGCGAGACCATCTTTTCGTCGCTCTCGAGCGAGTAGCGGAAAAAGTTCGACAGGCGGATGATCAAGTCCTCGGACAGCGGTGCGCCCTCCTCTCGCGACAGCGCCGCGATGGTGCTGAGTGTGTTGAACAGAAAATGCGGATTGATCTGGCTTTGCAGATGTGCGAAGCGCCCCTCCTGAAGCGCACGCTGCATCTGCGCTGCCTCCGCTTCCTTTTTTCGCAGATTTTTCTCCATTTCGGACTGTTTTTCGAGGGCGTGAATGGTGCTGCGTATCTCCTGCTGCATCAGATTGAACGATCTGGCGGTTCGTCCAAGCTCGTCCCGGCCTCGTATCTCGAGCGGCGGCGCATCATACTGACCGACACTGATGCGGTCGGCGGCGTGACCAAGCTCGGTGACCGGCCGCAGCACGCTTCGGACGAAGATCATCAGCACAACACAGACCATCAGCGTGATGATGATGAGAAAGGTGAGCAGCTGACGGGTGCGGTGCCCGTTAGCTGTGGAAATCTGCTGCCACTGCCGTCCGCCCTGCTCCATTCGAGTATGCAGCAGATCGCGCGTATAACCGTCGATATAGGCCGACTGCGTTTTCATAGAGAGATACTGCCGCATTTTCTCCTGATCGCTGTCCATCGCAAGCAGTTCATTTTGAGACTTTCGGTAATAGATCATTGCATTGCTGATTGCCTGCTTTAGAACGAACTGTGTCTGACCGTCCACACGAAGATTCGGTATCAGTTCACGCAGACATTGATCAGTTCGGGTGCGCGATTCGATATAGTCTTCGAGCGCGTTTACCGACAAACTCGGACGAATATAGGTTTCAAGCGCCACGTTTTCTGCCGAAAACGCATTCATGAATCCTGTAATATCCATATATTCGTTCATGATAACGTCGGACTCTGCGCTGAAACCGCGCAGCTGCTGTGTGGCGAGGATAACCAGCGTCCACAGAGACACCAGCATAATCCCCATCAGTAAAATGCTCTTGACCCAGATGGATACGTCTGTCCATCGGCCGAGCAGATGTCGAATGCGCTTCATTCTCCTTCTTCCCTTCTGCGCCGCGACTGCCGCGGCAATGCTTCTATAGTATAGCGCAAATGAATGGAATGCGCCACAGAAAAAGTCGAAAACGCACATTGTCAATCGGTGCAGCATATTGCCTTTCGACAGCTGAGTCGAATTTGAACCCATCCACTGTCATTCCTGTCAGATCGACCAGAAAGAAAACAGACAATCCCACTTGATACCGTACCTGGCATCAAGTGGGATTGTATCTGCGCAAATGTTTTTCTTATCCAAACACCGGCGGTGAGACCTGCCGGTTTCCGTGTTCCCTGCTTTTTAGACTGTCCTGCTGTTTAATCGGCCCAGACTTCTTCTGCAATCTCCTTGACGAGCGCCAGCTTGCTCCACTGATCCGCATCGGTCACAAGATTGCCTTCCTCGGTGGAAGCGAAGCCGCACTGCGGGCTGAGCGCCAGCTGCTCGAGCGGCACATATTTGGAAGCCTCGCGGATACGCGCGATAACGTCTTCCTTGTTCTCCAGCTTGGCATCCTTGGAGGTTACCAGACCCAGAACGACCTTCTGCTTGCCGATGTAGCGCAGCGGCTCGAAACCGCCTGCACGGTCGCTGTCGTACTCGAGGAAGAAGCCGTCCACGTTGCAGTGGCCGAACAGGATCTCCGCTACCGGCTCATAGCCGCCGGTGGACGACCAGGTCGAGCGGAAGTTGCCGCGGCAGATGTGCATGGTGATAACCATGTCCTCCGGCTTTGCTTCGAGGACCTTGTTGAGCACATAAACGTACTTGCGGCCGACCTCATCTACGTCGATGCCGCGCTCTGCATATGCCTTGCGCTTCTCAGCCGAACAGAACTCGCCCCAGGAGGTATCATCAAGCTGTAAATAACGGCAGCCGGCAGCGTAGAACGCCTTTACCGCCTTCTGGTAAGCCGCTGCCAGATCATCCAGCAGAACCTGCTCGTCCTTGTAGCGCTCGATCGGCTGGTAGTCGGTCGAACGAACACAGCAGATCAGATGCAGCATGGACGGAGACGGAATGCACTGCTTGGGCTGTACGAGGTCGGAGGCCACGCTCTGCAGGAACGCAAAGTGCCTGAGGAACGGATGATCATCCGGGAAATCCAGCTTGTCCACGATCTTTACGGTCTCAGCCTTTGGCTGGAAGCCCTTGAATGCGACGGAGAAGTGCTCGGACTTGACCTTCTGCGTACCGGTCAGACCCCAGAGGAAGTCCATGTGCCAGAAGGAACGGCGATATTCGCCGTCGGTAACGGCGTGCAGACCGACATTCTCTTCCTTCTTTACCAGACCGGTGATCTCGGCATCTTCGACCCTGGCCAGTTCTTCAGCGGAAATTTCGCCGGCTTCAAACCTGCTGCGAGCTTCGTGGATAGCCTTTGTGCGCAGGAAGCTGCCGACAATATCGTAACGATAAGGAGCGGGATTTTTCATGGGATGTTGTCCTTTCTGATCTATGCAATGAGCGGTGGCTCGTTTATTTTATGATATTAGTATAAAGGCTGATGGCCCATTTGTAAAATACGAGAAACTCGTCATTGTCCATAGTTTGAAGCTATAGACAGCGATTCGACGCAGGTATTTATTGGATGACGTATAATCAAGTTTTCAAAAGTGAACAGGCAATAGACAAGCCATCCGGACTCTGAACTGCACCCCATTTTAGCAGATGAGGACTTTCAGGATGCAATCGCGAATACTGTGGATGAATTTTTGGGCAACGCACCCGAAGCCGATATATTCTGATTTGTGCACCGTCGTGCGAACAATGCGCAAAAGTAAAGGGCGCTCCTGCTGGAGCACCCTTGGACTTGTGAGAAATTATGCAGTTGGCTTAACCGTCGCAAAACCGGTGAATTTATCACGGTTTGCGGTGATGAAATCTGCATCTGCGCCGGTCAGGTCGAGCGTGCCGAACGAACCCTTGTTGACGCTGGCCTTATATGTGCTGTAAGAGCCGGTGCTCATCGTCGGCGCGCCGCTGATGATAAGCGTCAAACCGCCCTTTACGGTGCCGCCGCTTTGTTCGCCGAGGAACTGATTCAGCTTGACGCCGTCTGCAACATGGAACGTTACATCGCCGTCCAGTGTCGCGCCCATGTATGCGCCCGCGAGGTTGACATCCGCACTGCCGCCTACGGAAACGTCCACGTCAGCCTTATGCGTCGTGCTGCCTCTGCCGCTGGCGATGACCGCAAAATCCCCGGCCTGCACGCTGATGTGCTGCGTGCCCGCAGCGGTGCTGTCCACGGTACTGCCTGCATACAGGTTGTAACCTGTCCAGCTCCACGCAGTCTCGACATCGTTCGAGACCGTGAGATCATGCCCGTTCGCGTACAGATTTCCGAGCGCATAGGAGATGTTCGACAGGGTAAGATCGGCGTTCATCGTCATCGGAGAGCCGCTCAGCCTGTATTTGGTCTCGCCGTCTGCCGAACGGATGGTGCACGCGACATCCGGGAGCTTGTCCTCCTCGGTCAGCTGCACATCATCATTGAGCACGATCGTGCCGCCTTTCTTGACGGCGGTAGACGCCGCAGACCAGCTCTGATAATTCGTCCCGTCCACCACGAAGGCGTTTTCCTTGACGCCCTTGGCGAACGTCAGATCCTTGCGAACGATACCGGACCATTTGCCGTCCTTTTTCGCCGCCGCACGGATGTACAGCGTTCCGCCTGCAATGTCCCCGATGGACACCGAGAGCGGATTCTCGTACTTTGTGCCGGTTTTGGTCGGGTCGGAGAGCGTCGAACCGGTCAGGGTGTTGCTGTTGTCTACCGTGTAGTAGATTTCAGCGCCGTCGGTCGGGCATTCGAGCGTTACCGTCACTTTATCGCCGTTGTCGTAGGTGGTTTTCTCCGGCGAGACGGTGAGCGTCGGCTTGGAAGCCGTCAGCGCCTTACTCAGTGCCGCCTGCACTGCAGCGAGCACGGCGCGGCTTTCATCCTCGTGGCCGGAGATGGGCTGAACGCCCTCTGTGGTCTGTGCAAGATAAATGCGGCTGAACAGCTTAGGGAGAAAGTCTGCGTACGTTTCGCTGTGTTCCTTATCGAGCGTCAGGGAGGTGATATAATAATTATCATCGTAGTTGGGACTTTGTGTTACAGCGGTTGCAGTAATGCCGTCAACGGTTGCGGAAATGCCGCTGTACTGTGCGGTATACGCCGCGTTGCTCAGCGGATTGGCGAATACATAGAACTGCCGAACCACATCCGAGCGGTTTCCATCCTTGTCAAAGGCGGCGGCGCGGACTTCGATGACCTGACCCTCCGGATGGTTCGTCAAATCCGGTGTCAGCTTCACGCCGACGTCTCCAGACCAGCCGATTTCCGCCGCTTCCGGGCTGTTTTTGTCCGGGTCGGTGCCGTCGAGTGTGTAGCGAATCGAGGTATCCTCGTCGGCGGACATGGCAACGTCGATATACTTATAGGAAGCATTCGGTACGCAGGTCTGTGCCGTGAGGGTCGGGGCGAGCACGGTGGATTCGCTTTCGCTGACAGGCGCGGAGCGCAGTGCCGCGATGGTGGCATGACGGATGGCATCCGACCAGACAGTAGCGCCGGAAACGGCGTCTACGTTGTGGTCATCGTCATCCGGTACGGTCTGCATGTTCAGTACATTTTCCAGCGACTTGCCGCGCAGCTTGGCGGGCATACCGTCGGATTCCATTACACCGTAACCGGACCAGAACGCATGGTCGGAATCATCGTCAATGCTGCCCTTGGTGCCGTTGTCCTGCACACGGGTGATCTTGCCGTTGGTAGTTGTTACGCGGACACTGACCTGATACGGGCCGCCGGACACACCGCCGTCCGTTACTGTACCGATGTAGGTGCGCGTGCCGGAGGTCAGACTGGGGATCGAGACAAACTGCACGGTCTTTTCGGTGACATCGGAAGCCTTGCCGTCCTTGACGGCGATGGCCTTGACGGTAACGGTGCTGTCTGCGCTGCTGTTCGGCTGAATGGTCAGCGTTGTGCCTTCAAGGGTTTTTGCAGTGTTCCCGTCTACACTCGGAGTTCTGCCGTCGGTGGTATACCGGACGATACAGCCATCCCCGGCCGAAACATGAAGTTCCGCCGGGGATGTTGCTGCATACAGCAGCTGTGTCCGAGCGTCTGCCGCTTTCAGGGCTGGCGCAGAGGGCGACTGCTCGCTTTCCTAGTTGTTGGAGAGGGCATCGACAACGGCACGACGAATCGCATCCGAAGAATAGGTTGCACCGGAAACGCCATCGAACGTTTCGACTTTAGGATCGGTGGTATTCATAGCCGAAACCTCGTCCTTCGTCTTATTAAGGAATTTGGCGAACATAGCAGTTGCGCTGTTCCAGAACGAAGAGTTGGTGCCGGGATCAGTGCTATTGTCCTGCACATTGGTGATTTTACCGGTAGAAGGATCATAAGTAACAATGACCTGTGCGGTATAATTGAAATTGTTTACTAAAGCAGAACCGGTTTTAGTTGTCGCATTTCCCGCTTGTTCTTCCTGGACGGCCTGAATCAGACCCGGCAGCTCGCTAATCAGTTCGGTTGCATGATCCGAGGTTGCAGCTTCATTTTCCAGTAGTGCAACGGCTTCATCATAATGAGATTTCAAAAGTTTCAGAGCAGAGGAAGCGGTATCCTCGTTGTAATCGGTCAGCAATGCACCGGCTTGCTCTTTCAGTTCCGTCAGCTGCGTTCTCTGAGCGTCAGTCATGGGGAATGTTACTGTAATATCAGCATAATTGCTGCTGGAAATAGTCACGCTGTAAGTACCGTTGGAGGTATCCGCCGGCCAATTTTCTGGCTGGGTTAAAGTAACCGCAGTGCCTACTTCCGATACATTACCGCTATACAGCTGGTAAACATCCGAACCGTGACCATGCGATTTCGGAACCGAAAATGCAACCGTCATCTGCGCATTTCCAGACCTTCCGGTGCCTTGTTCAAAGTAAAGGTAGTGTGGTCTGCGTCAAAAGAGCCGGTCACGGCATCTGTGTAGGCAGGCTTGATATAAATACCATCCGCAAAGGTGTATTCATATACATTTTCCGGAACGATATAAGAAATCTTATTGATGGTTGCACCAACCAGTTCAGGGATTTCATCTGCATCAAAGGCGAATTCGTAAACCTGAACCCAAATGTTCTTCATATGGCGCAGACCAACCCGAATGATTTGACCATCCTTAGTTGCCTCTACTACGATGCCCTGAATGTTTGCACTAACCGGCCAAGTACCTTGTCTGCCGTTTCGGAGGTAACCATTAGGGTCAGTTACGAGCACCATATAATCACCCCAGTGTGCATTAGTCTGGAGTACTGCAGTAGCATTGGAAACCTGTACCGGGTTGGAAGCCGTGATAGTGCCATAAGTGCCGTCAGCATTCAGAGTTTTGTACCAGCCGGGAGCGGTGGTAGCGTTTTCGTTCAGCGTCAGATTAGCAGCGGTCGCATAAGCGCCGGAAACAGAAGCACCAGCCGTTTTCAGGATGAATGCCTTTACATACTGCTCGCCCACAACCTGAACGGACACATTCGTGACACCGTTAATCTTGTAACCCTGATTGTCGCCCTCGGAAACCAGCTTAGATTTGTCAGTGTTCTCAAACATTTTGTATTTGCCGGTAGTAGCAGAGGAAACGGCATCTACCTTAGCAGCACCGGTATCAGCCTTGTAGAAATCAGTGTAAGACAGAGCCGTAGTACCATACAGACTTTCTGGCAGATTAGATGCTGTATAGTAATATACGTTGGTATCATCAATCTGAGTAGCTTCTACCGCAGTGCCATTTGCAGTAAAGTTTGCAACAAACTTCTTGGTAGTCGGATCGTAAACAGCAGTACCGTACCAGTAAGTGTTACCAGCAATTTCGATGGAAGTCATAGCGATGCTTTCAGGTACATCCTGCACCGGTGTAGTACGCGCAATGTCACTGAAAGTCAAGTCGATAGCACCATCAACCGATGCAATCGGAGTACCAACATAGCCTGCCGGATAGTAACGGCCCAGGATGACATTCATAGCAGTCATATCATTCTCGCTGTCGGTTTTGTTGGAGTAGGTATTGTCGGCAAGAACAGCGTCTACATTGGAGTAAATCTGCTTGTCTTTCTTACCGGCAGAAACGCCATCGAAAATGTAAATATCATCAGCACCGGTAGCCGCTTCATTGCCTTCAAAAGTACAACCGGTTACAGAAAGGTCAACGTTGCCGTCTGCGGCAATCGCACCGCCGTAAGCGGCCTTGTTATTCTTGAAGGTAGAGTTCTTCACGGTCAACTTCATAACAGCGGTATCTTCGGTAACAGGATTGCGATTGCCGTGGTTTGCATAGATTGCACCGCCGCGACCGGTTGCGCCTGCTGCACCGACGTAGTTGTCCTCAAAGGTACAACCGGTTACGGTAACATTAGGCATACCGCCGCCGTGCTTGTTCAGGCAGATTGCACCACCGCCATTGAAAGCACCGGTGTTGCCAGCGTTGCAGTTTTTGAAAGTCACACCGTCAAATACCACATTGCCGGATTCTACAAAGAATGCACCGCCAACCTTTTTGCTGAACTTGCCGCCGTCTACCGTCAGATTCTTAACTGTGGTAGTACCGGTGCTGTCGCCGGTATTGATCAGGAAGCAATAAGTGCTGTTCGATGCAGCAGTAATGATATGACCGTTGCCGTCCAAAGTAAATGCCTTACCTGCGGTAGCGCTTTCCATCGGCAGAGTTGCCGAAGAAACGCCATCAATAGCAGCTGTATTGGTATTACCTGCGTCGGAAATATCCGTTGCCAGCTGAATGGTACCGCCATCCTCTACGCGCTGAACAGCAGCTCGCAATTCAGACCAGCTGCTGACACGGATAACACTGTTGGACGAGCCGCCGCTCGACGAACCGCCCGACGAGCCGCCGCTCGAAGTCGAAGCAGTACCGACGGTCTCGGTCTTGCCAGCTTCTACGGCCTTATCGCCCGCCTTGACGCCGGAAACGCCGCTGCCGGCTGTTACCTTGGCACCCTTGCTGGTGACGGTAACATTGTTCGCGTTGGCCTGTACGTTCGTTACCTTGCCGTCGCCCGTTACCTTGGAGCCTGCCGCAGATACGGTGACAGTGCCGACGGATGCGTTCTTTTCGATGGTCAGGGTAGCCTTATCGGTAACAGCAACATTGCTTACCGAGCCGGACAGGGACAGATCGGACTTCGCGGTCACAGTGCCGACGCTGCCGCCCGATACCGAGATCGCCGCCGCGCCGTTCGGGCTGCTGACCAGCACGCCCTTTCCGGCCGTGGTATTCTTGATGCCGACCGCGTCCGCACCGCCGCGGATGACGATGCGGCCGGTAACTTTGACGTTATCCAGCGACACCTTGTCCGCGCTGTCCGCGATGATGAGGTCGCCGTTGATGGTCTTGCCGGCGAGAGACGCGCCGCTGCTGCGCACGATGACGTTGCCGTCTACGGTATCGGACAGGCCGTTATCCGCGAACGTGCTCGCCATGCCGCTGATGACCTTGGCGAATTCCGCACGGGTGATGCTGCTCCGGGGATTGAGTTTGCCGTTCGCGCCGTTGACGAAGCCGCTGTCGATCAGCGCGGAGACCGCGCTCTTTGCCCACGGGGAAACGCTGCCGCCGTCGGTGTAGTCCGACAGAGCGGAAGCGTCGCCGTCCAGACCGAAGGCGCGCGCCAGTACGGCAAAGGCTTCCTCACGAGTGATGGGAGACTCCGGGTTCAGCTTTCCGTTCGCGCCCTGGAACGCGCCCATCGCGACAGAGACCGCCATATCATTGTGGTACCATGCGTCCGGCCGGACATCGGTAAATCCGGAGAGGTCAGCGGCTTTGTCCGCGCCGAAGGCGCGGTTTACGATCGCCGCGAGCTGGGCGCGCGTCAGCAGACCGTTTCCATCGATCTCGCCGTTTGAGCCGTTCAGCAGACCGTTCTGGACGGCGCTGCGCAGACCGGCGGCGGACCAGTCGGTCGGGAAATCGTGAAAATCCTCGGGGGACGCGGCGAATGCGTTCGGTACGAGCATCGCGCCGGCCAGCAGCAGAGCGAGGGTTTGTTTCTTCTTCAAGGGTCATATCCTCCTTATCGGTT
>ENA-OPDD01001836-OPDD01001836.1-human-gut-metagenome-genome-assembly--contig:-NODE-1836-length-13641-cov-3.122553_pt1 | contig 13641 bp, 14 predicted proteins | sample MGYA00241574_ERZ501499 | MGnify/ENA primary metagenome ERZ501499 (study PRJEB25962, sample SAMEA2042576) | human gut metagenome | biome: human gut; feature: human-associated habitat; material: faeces...
ATGGGAATCGAACCCACACGACCAGCTTGGAAGGCTGGGGTTCTACCATTGAACTACACCCGCATTTCAACGGCGAGTTATATATTACCATAAAACTCGCCGTTCGTCAAGCAGATTCTTTTGATTCGTTTAAAAAAATTTATAGTGCATTAATTTTCAACTGATCGCCTTCGGCAAAGAGATCAATTCCCAGAATCTGAGTGTCCTCCGCATCAATAAAAGCGGTTGTAATCCGATCCTCTACCTCTCTACGCACTAAATTTCTCAAATCTCTAGCTCCGCTTTTTCCACCGATAGCATGATGAGCCAGCCACTGGCAAGCGCTGTCCTGGAAGGTAAACTGCACGCCCTTTTCTTTTAGGCTATCCACATATTCTGAAAGCATTAAGCGCGCAATGCTGACAAAATCATTTTCCTCTAAGGGGCGGAAAACGATAACTTCATCAATTCGGCTCAAAAATTCCGGCCGTAAAAACTCAGAAAGAGCCTTTAACGCCTTTTCCTTGCTGATTTCAGATTCGGTCTTCGCAAAGCCCAGAGCAGCGTCTTTGCGGTCGCTGCCGGCATTTGAGGTCATAATGATCACAGTGTTTTCAAAATTGACAGTTCTTCCGTGAGCATCTGTGATTTTTCCCTCATCCAAGATTTGCAGCAAAATATTCATTACGTCGGGATGTGCTTTCTCAATCTCGTCGAACAGGAGCACAGAATATGGACGGCGGCGCACCTTCTCTGTCACTTGTCCGCTTTCGTCATAGCCAACGTAACCCGGAGGAGAACCGATGATGCGGCTGACAGAATGCTTTTCCATAAATTCCGACATATCCAAACGAATCAAGGTCTCCGGCGTGTCAAACAGCTCTTGCGATAATACTTTCACCAATTCTGTTTTTCCTACACCGGTAGGACCGACAAAAATAAACGAGGCCGGCCGTCTTCTGGGGCTGATCTGTACACGGCTGCGGCGGATCGCTGCGGAAACCGCTTTCACCGCCTCGTCTTGCCCAATAATTCTGCTTTTCAGCTTATCCTCAATCGAAGCAAGCTTTTTCAACTCGTTTTCCTTAACTCTAGAAGCGGGGATTCCAGTCCAAAGCTCGATCACCTTAGCGATATCCTCTTCCGTCACCTGCGCGCCTAAAGCCTCCGGCGCAAGCTCCTGCACCTTATTTTCCAGGCGGGCAAGCTCACAGCGCACCTCGGCTAATTTTTCATAATCAATGTCTTTTTCACTGGCCAAAGCGTCTTCCTGCTTTTTCAGTTCGCCGCATTGAGTGCTTACCGCGTCATATTCGTCCATTGCCGTGTTCCGCAAAGCCGCGCAGGCACAGGACTCGTCAAGCAGATCGATGGCTTTATCCGGCAGGAAACGGTCTGTAATATACCGTTCAGACAGGACTACTGCTTTTTTCACCAGTTCATTGGAAATTTTCACCCGGTGATAATTCTCATAATAGGGTTTAATCCCGATCAATACGTCTACGGTATCCTGAATGGAAGGCTCCGACACGGTCACCGGCTGAAACCGGCGCTCTAAGGCACTGTCCTTTTCAATATACTTTCTGTATTCCGTAAAGGTAGTGGCGCCTATCACCTGGATTTCCCCACGGGAAAGCGCCGGCTTTAAAATATTAGCCGCGTTCATAGAGCCTTCCGCGTCGCCGGTGCCTACCAGATTATGAACCTCATCGATGAAGAGAATTATATTGCCGTCGGCTTTCACTTCATCTACCAAGCCTTTAATTCTGCTTTCAAATTGTCCCCGGAACTGGGTTCCGGCTACCAGGGCCGTTAAATCCAGCAAATGGATTTCCTTAGTCCTTAGCCTTGCCGGCACGTTGCCCGAGGCGATCCGCAAAGCGAGTCCCTCGGCAATCGCGGTTTTACCTACGCCGGGTTCTCCAATCAGACAAGGGTTGTTTTTTGTCCGCCGTGAAAGAATCTGCACCACCCTGCCGATTTCCTTATCACGGCCGATAATAGCGTCAAGCTTTCCATCTTTTGCTTTTTGCGTTAGGTTATAGCAGTAGGTATCCAAATGCTTCCGTTTTGGACGCTTTTCCGCCTTCTGCTTTTTTTCCGCAGACTTTTGAGCATTGGCGTTCTGGGCGGCATTGCCTCCCGCTTGGAAAGAGTCCCCAAAAATATTTTGTAAAAATGGAAATGTCGCCGCTCCTCCCGGCGTAAACAAGGCATCGTTGTCCTCTTCTTCCCTGTCGGCTGCGCCTCCAAAAGCCTCTCCCAGCTCCTCAGGGTTCATGAGGCCTCCGAACTGCTCCTGCATCGCTTCCAGCTGTTCGTCATCAATGCCCATTTTATCCATTAAATCCGTTACCGGCTTAATACCCAGCTCTTTCGCACAGGTAAGGCATAATCCCTGAGTATTCGAACTATTGGTATTGGTGGCGATAAACACCACCGCAGGTCTTTTTTTACATCTTGAACAAAGCATAGTGTTTCTCCTTTTTAGCGGCTTCGCCGCTGTTTACAGTATACACCTCAAGCCTTAATGATTTGTTAAGGAATGTTAAATTTCTAAACCCTACGCAGGAAAAAACAAAGAGGACGGATTCCAATCATAAATCCAGCGGAATAAAAACGTCTGATCAATGGTTTCTCTTGAAAAAGCAGCCGGCATGGGGTCCATAGACGACACTGCCCAATGCAGCACTGTAACAGCCACCAGCAAAAACAGAATGCATTGCAAAACGCCTACGAAGAAGCCTATAAAGCTGTCGATTTGCCGCAATACCGGCAGCCGCAGTACCGGGCGAATGACCAAACGGTAAATCAAAATAAAAATCACAAAGAACACAATCATCAGGATCAGGAAAAATACGATCACTAGGAAGTCCACCATAATTTTAGAGATCCCAGCCATAATAGTTTCCGTTGCCTGAGCCGCCGCCCACTGGGTTCCTTGCTGAAAGGAAGCGGCGTCAAAACCGCCTTTGACCAAAATAGAGGAAAGGGGCCCCGGCAAAGACTCCAAAATCCTTTCCGCCGCTACGGTAAGGTCTTCTCCTGCCGCTCCCTGAAGGACTGCGCTCACCTGCTGGTGTAAGGAGTTCTCTAAAAACGCGGAATAAAAGCCCTGAGAAATCACAGTTGAGAGAGAACTGGCTCCCCAAACCGCCGCCACGGCGCAAACTAAGCCGATTAAGGAGCGGACGCCTCCCCGCCGGATTCCTCCGTAAATAAAAAAGATTAAAATGACCAGTACAATGGCGTCAAGAACATAATTCAAATAAAATTCCCCCTTGCGTTAAGAAAAAAACACCTGCCGGATTTCGCTGACCCCCAGCACATAGGCTTGGCTGTTGGAATACAGCAGAATTTTCTTAGCGTCGTTGCCGGCATCATAAGCGCCGGTTTCTTCTCCCAGATCTGAATAGGTGTAAATCCTTCCGGAAGAAAGAATCCCGGCAACTCCGTTATTATATCCGATGGAGGTGACCTTTCTTGCCACGGGATACTCCATCGCTGTTTTCCCTTGATTATCGATTCTCACCACAGTACAGTTCCTGCCGTCCTCAGACTGTGCCAAAGCGAGCACCATCCCGTAATACGGATCCAGCTGAAAAGTGGAAAGGGTTTTCCCTTGATAGTCGTAATCGATTTTTTCCTGGGCAGCAGGAATCATGATACTGGCGCCCCGATTACCGATCGCGGCGACATTACCGCTTTCCAGGCACCGGATCGACAGTAAAAGGTTATCGGAAAACTCAAATTTGGCCTTAGGCTCTTCCTGATTAAAGTCAAAAATATAAACCACCGATTTCACCGTCCCATCCTGGGCGGCAATTCCCGTCACAGCGCCCCAGGTACCATCGGCGCTCAGAGATATATCTACCGGATACCACTCGGAAAAATAATACTTATACTTTTCCGTATCATCACTTAAATAAACGGTAAGCTCTCCCAGATAGTTTTTCGACTGGGTCAGAGCGGCGTAAACGCCCGACGAGGAAACGGACGCTGAAATGATTTTTTGCTCCAGATTTCTGCTCGTCAAGGTTTCCGAGGCGCTTTCAATCCGGATTCCCGTGCCCTCCTGATGATAAACAACCGCCAGGCTGCCGTCTGTTCGCAGTACCGGAGAGCTAAAGCTATGCTGACGCTGGGCCAATTCTTTAGCGCTGTCATTGTATAGGGTAAAAGAGGTATCGCTGACCACCACTGCGTCTTGATAATCCAAAAGCTGAAAATTCCCCTCCTGGACTTCGCTGCCGGAAATCGGCGTGGGATAACCGCTGCCTACTCCCATCCCCAGCAAGGTGTTCTGAAACCAATTGCCCACCCGCTGGGGCGAAAGAGACTCCCGATTAGCCCACAAAATCACCGCCAGACTGCATAAAACCAAAATCAGCAGTAAGCGGATCACTTTTTTCGGCGGCCTTTTCAGTTTGATTTCTTCCTGGTCATACTGCTCTAAAGGCACATCCTCATAGCTGAGGGCCTTTCGCTCCTTTAACGCCCGCTCCCGGGCCTTTTTCTGCTTTTCATACCGTACGGGTCGTTTGGGCATTTATAGGTCCTCCTCATAAAACACACGGTTTAAATACAATCCGCAGGCCCGGGCTGTGGGCCCCGCCTTGCTTCTGTCCTTCGCCTCAAGAATGGCAGGAATCCCATCCTCCGGAATTTTCCCTTGGGCGATTCTCAAAAGAGTGCCGACCATAATGCGCACCATGTTATATAAAAAGCCGTCAGCCTCCACACGAAACGTCACCAATGGCCCTTCCCGGCTCACGGAGCAGCATTTCACCGTCCGCTCCATATTGTCCCTCTCCCGATGATCTAAGGTGCAAAAGGAGGTGAAGTCATGCTTTCCCACAAACGCCTGTGCCGCCTGGTTCAGCATATCCGTATCCAAAGGATACCAATAGTGAAAAGCGCGGCCGTCTAAAAAGGGGTTCCTCACCGGATCGTTCCAGATTAAATACTGATATTCCTTACCCTTACAGGAATATCTGGCGTGAAAATCCAGGGAAACCGAGCGGCATCCTTTTACCGCCATATCCATCGGCAAAAAACGATTTAAAGCGGCCACCAGCCGCTCACAAGGGATTCGATGCCCAGTTTTCAGGCTGATGCAGTATTGGTTCGCGTGAACGCCGGAATCTGTACGGCTGCATCCCTTTACATCAAAATCGTCTCCGATCACCTGGCGCAGAGCGCCTTGAAAGACCTCCTGCACGGAAAGAGCGTTCTCTTGAATCTGCCAGCCGTGATATGCACGGCCGTCGTACGCAATAGTCAGTAGTAAATTTCTTTTTTCCAAAAGAATCTTCCCTCCCAGCCGCTTTTCAGGTCTTTGTCAAAATCACCGGACCGCAGCCGGTAAAAAAACATTGCACAGCACTACTCCAGCTAAAATCACGCACATCCCGACGATTGCGTATCCATCCAGCCGGGTCATGTGCATGCTTTTCATTCTGGTCCTTCCGGAGCCCCCTTGATAGCATCGGCATTCCATTGCCATCGCCAGCTCATAGGCGCGGCGGAAGGAGGACACAAACAAAGGGATCAAAATCGGCACCAGCGCTTTGATACGCTGGAACAGCCCGCCGCTTTCCAGGTCTGCCCCGCGGGCCTTTTGAGCGCTCATAATCTTATCGGTTTCCTCCAGCAGGGTGGGGACAAACCGCAGAGCGATCGTCATCATCATAGCAATTTCATGGACGCTGATATGAAGCACCTTCAGCGGCTTCATCAAACGCTCCAAAGCGTCAGTCAGGTCGGTCGGCGACGTGGTAAACGTCAGCACCGAGCTGATAAATATCAAGGAAATGATCCGCAAAGCGATAAAGACCGCGTTGGTAATGCCCGCTTCGGTAATGGTCATAAAGCCAAACTGCCAAAGAGGCTCCCCCCGTCCATAAAACAGGTTCAGCCCGGCGGTAAGGATCACCACAAAAATAATCAATCTTAAGCTTTTAAAATAAAGCTTAACCGGCACATTGGAAAAAGCCATAACCCCGAGAACGGAAACCACCACAATCCCCAGCGCGGGGTAATTCTGGCCAACGAATACTAAGACAATAAAAGCAATGATTAAAACAATTTTCACTCTGGCATCCATGCGGTGGAGAAAGGATTTCCCCGGCACATACTGTCCTAATGTAATATTACTGACCACGGGACTCCTCCTCCCTGTCTAATATACGGAGAATCTCCTGGACGCCCTGCTCCACCGTCAGCACGCCGGAGGAAACCGGATAGCCCTTTTCCCTCAGCATAGTCATAATTTTAGTGATTTGGGGCACCCGCAGTCCCATTTGAGACAGCCGGGCGCTTTGAGCAAACACCTTGTCCGTTTTTTCAAACATAGCCACCTTTCCGTCATCGATCACCAGTACCCGGTCCGCGATTCTGGCGATGTCCTCCATGCTATGGGAAACCAGCAAAACAGTATTGTTCCTTTGCCGGTGATAATCCACAATCTGAGAAAGAAGCACATCTCGTCCCATTGGATCAAGTCCGGCGGTAGGCTCGTCTAAAATCAATACCTCCGGGTCCATCGCAATGACCCCGGCGATCGCGGCGCGCCGTTTCTCGCCGCCTGATATCTCAAACGGAGACGCTCCAAGCAAATTATCCTTCAGCCCGGCGAAAGCCGCCGCCATTTTCACCCGCCGCTTGATTTCTTCCTCGGAAAGCCCCATATTTTTTGGGCCGAACGCGATATCCTTTTCCACCGTTTCCTCAAAAAGCTGGTGCTCCGGGTATTGGAACACCATCCCCACCTGGAACCGGATGGCCCTGATTTTCTTTGGCTCCGCCCAGATATCCTTTCCCTTTAAAAGCACCTTTCCTGAGGTTGGCTTCAGAAGGCCGTTGAGCTGCTGCACAAAGGTAGACTTGCCGGAACCGGTATGGCCGATCACGCCAACCAGCTCCCCTTCCTCAATCTGAAGACTGATATGGTCGACGGCGGTTTTCTCAAAGGGAGTTCCCGCGCCGTAAACATACGTTAAATCCTGCGTTTCTAAGATGGGCATCTTTCTGCCTCCAAAAGCTTCTCTAAAATCCCGACACATTCTTCCGCATCCAATATTCCCAAAGGCACCTGACAGCCGCAGGCCCGCAGCCGGTAGCAAAGCTCCGTCGCCTGCGGCACATCCAAATGATGCTGCTTTAAAAGCTCTACCTTGGAAAATACTTCTTTCGGCGTTCCTTCCGTAAGAATCCTGCCGCTGTCCATGACAACCACACGGTCTGCGGTTACCGCCTCATCCATGTAGTGGGTAATCAGAACAATGGTGATCCCCAGTTCCCGGTTCAGCTTATGGATCGTATCCAGCACCTCGGTCCGGCCTCTTGGGTCCAGCATTGCGGTAGGCTCGTCCAATACAATACACTCAGGCTGCATGGCAATGATACCAGCGATAGCGACCCGCTGCTTTTGCCCTCCGGAAAGCTTATAAGGGGCGGCCAGCCGGTAATCATACATTTCCACCGCCTTTAAGGCATCGTCGACCCTTTGGCGTATCTCTTTGGGAGGCACACCCAGATTTTCCGGGCCGAAGGCTACGTCCTCCTCTACAATGGACGCCACCAGCTGATTGTCCGGATTTTGCAGGACTAACCCCACCCGCCGCCGGATCTCATATTTTAAAGCTTCCTCTGTGGTATCCATCCCAGCCACAAAAACCTTGCCGCTGGTTGGCAGAAGCATAGCGTTAAAGTGCTTTGCCAATGTAGACTTTCCACATCCATTGTGGCCTAATAAAGCCACAAATTCTCCCTTTTCCACGGCAAGGCTTACCCCAGACAAGGCTTCCTTCAAGCTCAAGGGATCGTCGGTTCCATATCGGAAGGTTACATTTTCAACATGAATAAAGCTCATATCTCCAAATCCTATCTATGAAGCGCCAATTTTAAGGCGATACTGTCTATCAATGTTTCATTACTCTACGTCTTTCCCTGTCCAAATAGCTGTGGAGCCGCAAGGAAGCACCTGGCCGGTGCTGGTCACCGGTAAACCGATTTCATCCGAGGCCACTCTGCCGCCCATGGGCTTTTGCAAAAGCACCCCCAGAAGATATTCCATCACCGAGGGCGACAGGCCCGTGGTATAGCTGTTCAACAGGAAAAACTTAGCGTCGGGAGACAGTATGCTCCGGCACAATTCCACCAAAGAAAACAGCTGCTCCTCCAGCTTCCACACCTCGCCGCCGGGACCTCTTCCATAGGATGGAGGATCCATGATAATACCGTCGTACCGGTTTCCTCTCCGCTGCTCTCTCTGGACAAATTTAATGCAGTCATCCACCAGCCAGCGGATCGGCCTATCTGAAAGGCCGGACGCCGCGGCGTTTTCTCTGGCCCATGCCACCATCCCCTTCGACGCGTCCACATGGCATACACTGGCGCCCGCCTGGGCGCAGGCCAGGGTAGCGCCGCCGGTATAGGCGAACAGGTTTAATACCTTCAAGGGCTTTGGGGCATTTCGAATCAAATTCCCGGTAAAGTCCCAGTTTACCGCCTGCTCCGGAAACACACCAGTATGCTTAAACCCCATGGTTTTCAATTGAAAACGCAAATCACCATAACTGATTTTCCAAACAGGCGGAACCTTTTTGAGAATCTGCCACGCCCCGCCTCCTGTACTGGAACGGCGGTAGCGGGCATGAGCCTGTTTCCACAAGGCCAGTTGCTTTGGCGTATTCCAGATGATCTGCGGATCCGGGCGAATCAAAATAACCTCACCCCAACGCTCCAGCCTTTCTCCAGCGCTGGTATCCAACAGCTCATAATCCTTCCAGTTGGCAGCTCTCAAAACAGTTCCTCCCAGTTGTCGTATTCGCAGCCGTCCGGAAAGGGGGAAAGCCTTTTCCGGACGGCTGCGGGTTTTCATTCGAGTAACCCGCTAAGGTAAGGGCTCACAAACGATTGATCTGATTAAAACAATCCATAAAAATATATTTTCAGGCCATTGCAGCTCGGCCTCCCAGGTTCAGCGATGCCGCTTACCTATCATCACCACAAAGCTCTACAGCTGCCGCAGGCTTTAAGGCTCCGTAAAAGAAAGCCTGTAATCTTTCCAAATAAAAACTGACAGGGTTCGCTGAATATGCTCAAAATTTAAAAACAACCCGGTTCCCTTTTAAGGGAAATCCAATTCCACTATACCAGCTTCTCCCGGATCACATCCGCTACCTCGTTTGCCAGCCGGTTGATGGTTTCTTCCTGCTCGCCCTCTACCATGACCCGGATCAAAGGCTCCGTGCCGGAAACCCGCACGACGATCCGTCCGGTCTTGCCCAGCACAGCCTTGGCTTGTTCCGTGGCGGCCTTAACGTCGGCGTCGGTATAAAACCGAAGCTTCCCCTCCGGGCTGACCCGGACGTTGACCATTACCTGGGGATACCGCTCCATCAGGGTAGCCAAGCTGGAAAGCTTCGCTTGGCGCCGCTTCAGGATGCTGATCAGTTGAGCCGCAGTCAGCTGGCCGTCTCCTGTGGTGCCGAAATCCAAAAAGATCACATGCCCCGACTGCTCGCCGCCGAAGCTGTATTCCTCCAGCAGCATTTCTTCCAATACATACCGGTCGCCCACCTTTGTGGCTACAAAATTCATACCGTTTTCTTCACAAAAACGGATAAACCCCATATTGGTCATAATGGTGCCTACCACCGTGTTTTTAGCAAGTTTCCCCCGGGATTTCATATCCAAGGCGCAAATCGCCATAACAAAATCGCCGTCTACCAAGTTTCCCTGATTGTCTACCGCAAGGCAGCGGTCCGCGTCGCCGTCAAAGGCTACGCCGGCATCCAGATGGTTCTCCTTAACAAAAGCCATTAAGCTTTCCATATGGGTAGAGCCGCAGTTATCATTGATATTCACACCATTGGGCTGATCCGACAGCATGTAGACCTGAGCGCCCAATTCGGTGAACAAGCGCTCCGCCGTTCTGGAGGCCGAGCCATTGGCGCAGTCCAAAGCGATCCTCATGCCATCCAGAGCAAAGGGAACCGTAGCTTTAATGTGGTCAATATAGTCTTTTACCGCGTTTTCCGCTACAGAAACCCTGCCGATATCCCCGCCCTCCGGCGTCAAATAAGGCGCCCTATGGTCCAGAACGATAGACTCGATCTGTTCCTCCAGGGCATCCGGCAGTTTATAGCCGTCGCCGCTGAATATTTTGATGCCGTTAAACTCACAGGGGTTATGGCTGGCGGAAATCATGATGCCCGCGTCCGCCTTATATTTCCCCACCAAAAAAGCTACCGCCGGAGTGGGAATCACACCTAAACTGATCACATCAGCGCCCAAGGCCCAGCATTGGAATCTTTTGCAAAATCCACCGCAACACATCCCAGGCCAACCAGAGCACGAAAAAAAGCAGAATCAACCGGCAACACGTAACCGCCGCATGGAGGATAGTATAACCAAAAATCCCACGGCACAGACCCACACCGGAAATGAGCATCTGTTGGACAGAAGTCAAACCAGACGTCACCAGATCAGGAAAAGAGGGCAGAGACACGACAAACACAGTCGAGAAGATCGTAAGCGCCAACTGACCCAAACCATAGATAATCATTCTTCATGCCTCCCTCGAATCCACTCTATTAACGTCTGACCACCCACGAACGCATAAAAAGCATTTTCCATGCTATGAGCAAAAGCCAAGACCAAGACAGCCACCACAAACGGACTTGCCGCCGTCTGAATAGTCGATACCACCTCATTGTCGGACAGGTCAACCGTGATAGGCTCATCCCACAAAGACACACGCTCACCGGCAACCTCAAACACCGGAAAGGCAGGAATCGTAAAAGCAACATCACTATCCGGGTTATCACAGGCATCAAAGACAGCCACAACAACACCATCAACAAGAGACGCAGCTTGATACACAAAACCTAGTTTAGTTTCTAACAAGTTATTAAAGCCCGTCTTAAGCTCCTCAATTTGAGCATCGGTCGGGACAAAAAGACCCTTGATAGCATCGGCAATTTTAGAGGGTAACTGAGTGATGCTATTGATCAGATTGCTAAAACCCGAAGTGACAGATGTAGCAACGCCAGTTATACCATCCCGGATATCACCCAGCCAGGAAAAAAGAGAATCAAAAAAACCCTGCTGAGACTGGCTAATATTGGTATTTACGTCACCTTGCCAAAACAACAAAGACCGATAACCAGGACTAGCACCCTCGGTAAAAGCGCCCAGATCGAAAAACGATGCATAATAATAACGTACCGCAAAAGATGTAACAGACTCGCCGACATCCAGAGTCTCGGTGTACTGAAAAGTACCCCGATTAATATACTCGGCAACCACATCGCCATTAACAAGCAGAGCACATTTATAGGGATATGTATTCAGACGACCACCAACAGACCAAGCAGCTAAAGTGCCATCAAAATCACCCCAAAACTCAACAGACTCAACGCCAGGATAAGACCCGGACACGTCAAACGATACGTCTATATAAGTACCGCTATCAACAGACAAATATAAAGAGCCACCGGGGTCAGGCAGTGTAGCATCAGCCAACGTATAATGGTCGGTATTGGTCAAAAATCCACTTGTCCACGTTGCAAAATTTGACCCGCTAACACCATAAGAGACAGACTGATTAGCAGTAACAGTAGTAGAATTTGCCACAGCAAAAAGAGATACACCATCAGTCCGCAGATCAACAGAGGAAATCACCTCATTGGCAACAGGAGCAAACTCATAATCAGCCGCCGAAGCACCGCCACACAATACGGCGGAGCAGATAAAACACACCATAGCCAACGAGACAAAACGCCGTAATCTTACCATAAATGTCACCCCCTGTCAGATCAGGATAAAGGCCCAGATTAGACCATACCAAACTATCACCAGCAGACAGCCGGAAACCAGAATCTGAGCCAAACGTATACGACGGCTCATCATTCCAACTGGAATTGGTGTTATACGTGATAACATCCACATCGTCAGCGCTGAAAGTAGTGCCGCTAAGGGAAAGGTCAGGTCCATAAGCAAACTTATAGACATACTGGGAATCCCTCCAATACACATAATTTACGCCAAAAGGAAGTTTCTGAGCGACTCCGGCAAAGATTGATACATTATTAGTACCAACCCCATAATCACCAATAGCAAGAGGAGAGGGGGCATCCTCCGTATCAACGCCCAGGTCGACGCTTTCAGTAACCAGGTCATCAGGAATCACCTCCACAACTTCATCAGACGCGGCCACGGCGGTACTTGACATTCCCACCAGAATCATAAATATTAGGACGAGACGACCCACTTCTTTCCCTCCATTCCTTACTATAGCGGTGCATCTTAGCATAGGTGTCATAGGAATCATACAGCGCCGGAGAATGGAACCAGATATAAGAACCAGCACTGTCACAAACCAGCTTTCCGTCCTCTTCATGAGCCGTCGTACCATCAATCAGAGTGTTAATCTGGACATACCGAGCAAAAGAACGGCAAAGAACAACTTGCCGAACCTGCTCACGAAGCGGCTTTGCAAGTCGCATAAATACCTGGGACGTTCCTACAATGTGCTTGCGCTGTTTCCGTTGCTGGGCGAACTCAGTCATTTCCTCAATGGAAATATTCTTACTTTCAAGGCTATTCCACTCCAAATGAATCTCATCAATCAGGTACAAAACACCGTTATACCCGTTTTGCAGATCAGAAAGAGATTCAATACCCCGGTACTCAATCGTACGGTCTTCGAGGCCCTTAATAGCCACATTGGAGCAGAAAAGCGCCGCCGGATAACGCTCCAAAATCTTCTTACAGTACTGGACAGCCGAGAGAGTTTTACCAGAACCCTGCGGACCGGAAAAAACGAGGAGACCTTCCGGATCAAAGTAGTCAGGATGCTCCTTACGAAACTCACGGTTGTACTCTACACAACCGAAAATATTGTTGGGCGAGATCTGACCACGCAAAAACTTGTTACGCACGGAAAGTCAGCCTCCCCCCGAACGCCGCCCGGAGAATCGTACCCACGCACAAATCACCAAGGCCAAAGACCAAAGCAACAGGCAGAGCAACATTTACGATATTTACATAGCAGGTCACAATATCCTCAATAGGCATACATTCACCTCCCTAAAAAAAATAGGGGAGGGCCAAGCCCTCCCCTGCCCGGAGAATCACACGGAAATCTTGCCCTTGCGAGCGGAACCCATGACCATGGCGGTAACCTTGCGGACACCCCACCACAGGAACACAAACGTAATGGCGATAGCCGCCGCCGCCGCAAGTACGGCAACGATGTTCTCCACGCTGACCTGACCGAGAATTGCCTCGATAACACTTTTGAAAGTGTTATAGGTCACAGTAGTAGCGGCACTAGGCTCAGGCTGACCCTCCTTTCATTTAGATTTATGGTTGCGGGGGTAGGAGTCGAACCTACATCTCAGGGTTGAGAGCCCTGCCAGCTACCATTACTCACACCCCGCCATAGGGCGGCATTACTGCCGCCAGGAGATACCATGCATACGGAGCAGATCAACAAGGCGTTGATTAACAACGACCTCTTGCCGATACAAGGCCGAAACCCGCTCCAACTCCATACGGAGCGCCCGCAGCTCGTCACGATAACGCCGGATAGTTTCGGACGGCTCGAGCATCACATGAACCTCAATAGGGGAGGACAAAAGCATCACCGCC
>ENA-OPDD01001844-OPDD01001844.1-human-gut-metagenome-genome-assembly--contig:-NODE-1844-length-13620-cov-2.336307_pt1 | contig 13620 bp, 15 predicted proteins | sample MGYA00241574_ERZ501499 | MGnify/ENA primary metagenome ERZ501499 (study PRJEB25962, sample SAMEA2042576) | human gut metagenome | biome: human gut; feature: human-associated habitat; material: faeces...
CAGCTCTTAAAGCTCTTGAAGATCCATCATCAGAATGGGGCGATAAGATTATGGAATTAATGGATACAGTTGATGATTACTTCCCAGATCCAGAAAGAGATACAGATAAGCCTTTCTTAATGCCAGTAGAAGACGTATTCACAATCACAGGTCGTGGTACAGTTGCTACAGGTAGAGTAGAAAGAGGAACACTTCACTTAAACGATGAAGTTGAAATCGTCGGTGTTAAGGAAGAAACACAGAAGACAGTTATCACAGGTATTGAAATGTTCAGAAAGCTTCTTGATGAAGCTCAGGCTGGTGATAACATCGGTGCTCTTTTAAGAGGTATCAACAGAGACCAGATTGAAAGAGGTCAGGTTCTTGCTAAACCAGGTTCAGTAACATGCCATAAGAAATTTACTGCTCAGGTTTACGTATTAACAAAGGATGAAGGTGGACGTCATACTCCTTTCTTCAACAACTACAGACCACAGTTCTACTTCAGAACAACTGACGTAACAGGTGTTTGTGAATTACCAGATGGTGTAGAAATGTGTATGCCTGGTGATAACGTAGAAATCACAGTTGAACTTATTCACCCAATCGCTATGGAACAGGGTCTTGGATTCGCTATCCGTGAAGGTGGTAGAACAGTAGGTTCAGGTAAGGTTGCTACAATTATTGAATAATCAATAATAAGTATCAAATATATTCCGCAATCCCTTATGATTAAAGGGATTGCGGTTTCTTTTTGCCCCAAAAGATGGCAGAACGATAATGGTACGTGCACTTGTCCTGCACTTGGGAAAATAGGATTTGATACACTTTTGATACACATTTAGAAGGGAACCGAGTAGCAGATACGCTACCCCAAAGTCTAGATAAAAAAATCTTGTAGATTGATATGAAAAAATCGGCACAGATTATGTGCCGAAGTTCTCTAATCATTATGAGTCCAATTGATTTTCCATTCAAAGTATTCTTCTTTGGTAATCTTACCCTTAGCCAATTCATCTTTTTTCTTCATCCATTTGGATAAAAAGTCATCAAGTAAAGAATAGTCAAAACCTACGCATATATGTGTCTCCTTTGTTTTCTTGTCTTTTACTTCATATAGGGGCATATCGTAATGCTCGTCTAATTCAAACAGAGTGTACATCACATCTTCTGCAGCATATAGAGTAGGTTCGTAGATGGAGCGGTAATTGCAGTTAAGGGCAGTTGCCAGTTCCTTAATCATATCTTCCTTTGGTGTTCTGTTTCCGATTTCATATTGGCGTATTCTGACGTCGGATAAGCCGACGGCTTCGCCAAGCTGGGATTGTGTCATTTTTCTGAAATTTCTGATTCGTTTGATTCTTTCACCAATAGCCATAAGTTAATACCTCGTTTCGTTGTGAGTCTGAACGATTGCTTCAGATGGAGGATTACATTGTAGTGGAAACACATACAATGTACATTCTATTTCTTAATCGTTCAGTAAAAATACAGTAACGTTATTGTTTCTAAATATAAGATAACATAAATGTTACTGTATAACAAGAGAAAATTGAAACGACAACACACATCCATTGTCAAAAAACACACCATAAAGTGGTGAATTTTAAAAGAAATCTATACTGATATGGTGGAAATAGAAACAGGTATTGACAGAAACATATATGTTACGGTATAATTGAAATGCAAAAAGAGTAACATATATGTTTCTGGAATAGGAAAATAAAGTGAGGCGAAAACAGATGAATCAGATTTTTATGGATGTGAAAGAAGTATCTGAAAAACTCGGAGTATCCAAATCGAAAGCATATAACACCATTCGGGAATGGAATGGCGAATTGAAATCCATGGGATATTTCACAAAATCGGGAAGTGTCCCAAGAGCATTTTTTAAAAAGAAGTGTTACGGATATGAAGAGCAGAAATAAGAAAGAATTGAGGATGTTGCTCCGGAAATAAACGGAGTAGCAAATCCCGATTTCATTAAAATATGTACATTGAAAATTGAAAAAGGAGGACAAAGTTATGCCAGCATATAAAGATACGGTAACAGGTAAGTGGTATTGTAAATTTAATTATAAAAACTGGTTAGGTGAGAAGAAAACAAAGTTCAAGCGTGGATTTGTCACAAAGAAAGAAGCGTTGGCATGGGAAAGGGAGTTTCTGATGACAGAGCAGGCGGATATGAACATGGAGCTGGAACCGTTTGTGGAAATTTACTTTAAGGATAAGAAAGGCAGACTGAAAGAGCGAAGTGTTATCAGTAAACGGCAAATGATTGAGCAGAAAATACTTCCATATTTCGGGAAAAAGCGGATGAAAGAAATCACTCCGGCAGATATCCTAAAATGGCAGAATGAAATGATGACAATGGGATATAAGGAAACGTATCTTAGAATGATACAGAATCAGATTACAGCATTGTTCAATCATGCTGAAAGGTATTATGGTTTAAAAGTAAATCCATGCAAAAAGGTTAAAAAGATGGGACGGTCGAATGCAAAGGAACTGAACTTTTGGACAAAGAGTGAGTTTGATATCTTTATCGGTAGTTTTGGAGAAGATGAGGGGATGTATAAACTAATCTTTGAAGTATTATTCTGGACAGGATGCAGGTGTGGAGAGATGCTTGGAATATTTCTAGAAGATTTGGATTTTAGAAATAATACAATTAACATCAATAAGACATTCTACAGAAGGAATAAGCAGGATTATCTGACTTCCCCAAAAACGGAAAGTTCCAACAGAAAGGTAACAGTTCCAGATTTCTTGATGAAGGAGTTGAAAGTCTATACAGATTCTATTTATGGAATCAAGCAGAAGGACAGAATATTTGAAATAACGGACAGAGCCATTCAGAAAAAATTGAAGAGCAAGATTGAAGCATTAGGTCTTACACCGATTCGTATTCACGATATCAGGCACTCGTCAATTGCTTTTCTCATAGAGAAAAATGTACAACCTTTAGCAATCGCTCAAAGAGTAGGACATGATTCCGTGAATACAACAATGAATATTTATGGCCATCTCTATCCGAATAAACAGAAACAGATAGCAGATATGTTAAATAGTGAGGCGACAGGTGAATCGACAAGTAAGGTGATAACGTTTGAACAGAATTATGGAAGCAGAAAGGCAGGAGGGATGTGGTAACATATTCCTTGCTGTCTTCGGACGAAAGGAGCAGTAATGATAGTTTATGCAGAATACAATCAGTGGCATAATTGTATTGAGATTAGAAATATTGATATGGGAATTATATTCCGATTGAATTGTAATGAATGGGAGGATGGACTAAAGACTACACTGAACTCGCAAGGAGCATTAGATGCATTAGCAATAGATGAACCACTGGAGTATGCGAGAATTATGTTAGATAATGAGGCACAGGCTTGGATTGATGCTCAAGATGATATGAGTGTGTGGTGAGATAATGATAAAATAGTAGTAAATATGATTGTGGGATTGATGAAAAACAATAGAATTGGTAAGTAATTGCTCATAGGAAAATGAATATAAAATAAGAAATGGAAGCAGTCAGAGGTAAAACTTTGGCTGTTTCTTTTTATGTAGTGTATTTTGGCTTTTTGACCAGAAACTATACGGAAATTTGGTAGTGGGAAATTCATTGTTGTATGGTTTTACTGTATGGTCGCAAAATTTGGTACTGTAGTGGAAATTGTAAACCGTGCAGAAACTATACGGAAATTTGGTAGTGCAAAATCCATTGTTGTATGGTTTTACCATATGGTTGCTAAAGTTTATTAGTAGCGGAAAATGGGAAACCGTATGGAATCCGTGCGGAAAATTTGTAGTGGAAAATTCATTCTTGTATAGAAATGGGTATATTTCCATATGGAATAGGGGTATTACCCACTTAAAGTGATGAGCGTTTTTAACACAAGGTGTCCTCGGCAAGATACGCACTTTGTAAAGCAAGTGCTTCTTGTTAGGGGAAAAGCCCCCTAACACCCCTAATAATTATTTTTGAAAAGTTATGAAAAAATTGGTGTTTTACAATAACCTTTCACATATTTTATTTTATGTTATGAATCTTATTATGAAATGCGTCGGAAAGTTATAACAAAATGGAAGAAAGTGTGTCGGAAGTTCATAACATAAAAAATATTTGTGTTATGGAACACATTATGAAGTGCGTTGGAAAGTTATAACAAAAGGGAAGAAAGTGTGTCGAAAGTTCATAACATCAAAAATGTTAGTGTCATGGAACTCATTATGAAATGTTATGAAAAGTCATAACAGAATGGCAAAAAGTATGTCGGAAAGTCATAACATTCTGGTAAATTTGGGGGCTTTAGGGGTCTCCCTAACAAGAAATATCGTTTTGTACGTACAAAACGAGTATCTTGCTATTCTTAGGGGCAAAAAATAGGTGTATTTTTGGGGAAAATTACTAGAGCAATAAAACTGGAAAATGGAGATGAAAGTTTGGAAAAATTAGGGTGTGAATGTATTAGTGCGTGTGGTAGAATTGAAGCAGTGAATATGGAAAAGTTTTGAATTATAAAAGGAGAATTACATATGTGTTTAATATGCAACAGAATAGAGATGATTAAAAAAGAAGAAAATCCGTACTTTGTAAAAGAATTGGAAACAGGATATGTTGTGATTGGTGACAATCAGCATTTTTATGGATATGCACTGTTCCTTTATAAAAATCATAAATACTCAGAATTGTTCCAGATGGATATGGAAGAGAGAACAAAATTCATGCAGGAAATGACGATTGTGGCGGAGGCGGTATCTAAGGCTTTCAAACCGGAAAAGATGAATTATGAATTGTTGGGAATGGGGGATGCACATCTTCATTGGCATTTATATCCAAGAGTCGAAGGGGATATAGAAAACTATGGTAACCATGGACGAGGACCGGTGTGGTGGTACCCGATGGAAAAAATGTATGATGATGATTGCCGACCTTCAGAAGAAGAACTAAGGGACATGAAAGAGAAGTTTCTGGTGGAGTTGAATAAACTTATTTAGTAAAATCATTACATAGTATTGATATAAAGGAAGAAAAATGAGTAATTTAGAGAGAATCAGAAAAGCAGAGCGCGAGTCTCATATAGAGATGTATAACAACAACGAACTTTTTACAGAAGGAAGCTGGTTGGCAAGACCGGTGAGAACCATTATGGAGTTATTACCATTCTATGAAAACTATAGTTGTATAAATGTTTTGGATTTGGGTGCAGGAGTAGGGCGTAATGCGATTCCGATAGCAGAAAGATTTTCGGATAGAGAGTGTAATGTTGATTGCGTTGATTTGTTAGATATTGCCATCAAGAAGTTGCTGGAAAATAGTAGGAGAAATGGAATTGAAGAGCACATCACAGGAATTGTTCAAACGATTGATGATTTCAAGATAGAAAAGAGTGCATATGACCTAATTATTGCAGTATCCTCATTGGAGCATATGGGTTCTAAAGATTCTCTGGAAAGAAAGTTGAATGAAATGAAAGAAGGGATTCGTAGTAACGGAATCATTTGTTTTATTATGAATTCCGAAGTAGTAGAAATCGAAAAAGAAACAGGAGAAGAATTAGCTCCACAGTTTGAAGTGAATATAAAAACGGAAGCACTGATGTCAATGTTGGATGAAGTGTATGGTGACTGGCAGTGCATCAAGAAAACCGTTGTACCACAAAAATATAATATTCCACGAGGAGATAAGATTGCAGAATTGTCCACTAATGTTATTACATATGTTGTGAGGAAAGAAAAAGAGGTTGAAAGTGAGTAAGCAAGAGAAAGCATATGAGATTTTGGGAAGATACCAATTAATTGATAAACTTGAAAAAATAGGAAAAACATCTGTTATTGGCAGTTTGAAAATGGGGCTAATGGTTTCAAATGATATTGATACTGATGTTGATAATGCGTCAATGTCGATTGAGCAGCTTTATGAATTTACAAGGTATGTGTTGAAAGAATTTCATCCAACTTGGTATGAAGCAAAAGAAGAAATAAATGATGTAGAAGAAAAAGTTTGGTTTCACGGATTCGAGGCGATTATTGATGGAGAACTATGGAACTTTGATATTTGGTTTCTCAATCGTGAAATAATTAAGAAGGCAGAAAGATATTGTGAGCAGATTATAGAACAGGTTTCTGCTAATAAAGAAGCAAAAGAACGTATAATTCTTTTAAAGGAACAATTAATTGCAAGAGACCTATATTCATTTAACAAATTCACTAGTATAGATGTATACAAAGCTGTTTTAGAAAATGATGTTAGTGATATAGAAACATTTCTTGAGAATGGAAAGAATTAGTTTGTTATATGAATATCTGAGCAAGGAGGTATTTTTGATGAATATCAAAGTGTGCAAACTCACAAAAGATATGGCAGATGATTACATTGACTATTTTGAACATAGAGCATTTTCCGATGAAAACATTCAAAAAGGATGTTATTGTGTCTGACATCATTGGACGGATAAGCACGAGCAGGAGCGGAGTTTAATGCCGGAGAATGAAAGACCGTATTGTAAAAGAGATTATGCAAGAGGAATATAGAAAACTTGAATTGTCGGATGAGGAAAGGGATATTATTGAGAAATACATGGATGCAATGTATGAAAATGATATAGCCTATGGGCATTGTGCATACAAGATTGGATTTCTAGACTGTCTGGTGATATTGAAACAGTTAGAGCTTATTGGGGAGTGATTCAGGGATATGATTTTGAATATGTGTTTAGAGAAAGGGTAAATATGTTTACCTTTTCTTTTTTGTAGATTTTTTAGAAAATCTTAATAAGACAAATAAATTTGTTAAAAAGACAAATATTTCATTAGTTCAAGAAAAAATATGTTTTGAAACAAAAATAAATATTCATATATGTTGAATAAGCAAGAATTTTGTTATAATATAAAATAAAAAGAGTTGGAGGGGGAAGTATGTTTAATATACCATACTATATGAATAAAGACGAATATTTGCAAATTCCTATGTTACGAACTTTTTGCAAGGAACATAGATTAAAAACTACAGAAAATAAGCCTGAACTATTAAATAGCATATGTGATTTCGCAAATGAAGACGAAGATAACCGAATGAAAGTAATAGAATGGTTTTCGCCTAAATTGAAAGAAGGTAGTAAAGAGTTTTGTTATAAAAAGCTATATGATATTAATCCTATATTACATAACAAGGATATTGTTAAACAAAAAATAAAGGATAAATATCCAGATTGTTTACAAGAGACTCTTTTTACTTGCAAAAATGAAAAAGAACCAAAATGTATAAATTATGAAATTATTACAAATGATAATAGTGGTGTTGAAAAAATCTCCTTTGTTTTTACAAGATTAGTTTTAGAAGGTGAACGTGGAGAGGATGGAGATGTAACGGTATATCCGGTTTTTATTGATATATATTTAAAAGACGGATTTATTGTTGGCAGAGGAAAAGCAAAGTCGACTTTATTTAAATATGCTGAAGATAAAGTATTGTATAAAGACAATCATATTGACACAAAAGGATATATGCTTGAACTAATGGATGAAATCATTAAATTATTTGAATTGAATGTTGAAACTAATCCAAGAAAATTGAAAGATCAAAATAGTCAAATGTTATATAACCTCTTTGATAAATATTCATTCACACCTGATATCGTTCAAAAAAATATAAATTCAGTCGAGAATATAAGTTCTCAATATTGTATGGATATTTTTAATAAATTAGGATTATCGATAGCAAATGCAGAAAAGGCAAAAGTGGATCTTCGGATTTTTGTGGAAAAATATGTATCAATAAATGGGAATAATGAGAATATATTTAAAGAGGATAGAGATGCTTATTTGGTGAGAATGTCATCTGATGATGTGCAAGATACAACACGAATAGATACGGCATCATCTAAAGAGGTACCTTTACAATGTACAGAAGCTTTTTTTGATAGTAAAAAGTCTATTATAAATAATAAAAAATGTAGAAAAATAAATTTATGTTTTAAAAGAAAAAATAGAAAGTATTATGGAAACAAACCATTTATTGTTCAGTTTAGTACGGTTAAAAATTGTGGAGTATTTAAAATAGCATATTATGCAGAGGAGGTTGATATTCAAAATGTTTTACAAACAATTTTCGAAAATTACTAATGCATTAAATAGTGATTTTGTAGAAGAATTCGATTTTTGGTTATCAACATTACCAGACAATAGACAAAAAAATATAACGGCATCTCTTGTAGCAGGAAAGTTTAATGTTACTTATTCGCAAGCAGATATAATTCTTCATTTTTCTGAAAAAGAAAAAATTTTACAAGCATATTATTTAGTTATTTGTCCAAATGAAGAATGTTCTATGATTATAAGAGAATCCACATTGGATGAATTGTCGGATATTTTGGGACATAAAGAATATTGTCATATTTGTGAGCACGAGAATATTATTTCTCCAAATGATATATGTATTGCTTACAAAAGGATTAGGAAACCGGATGCTTCTGATGAAGAAATAAAAAGGAGTTTATTAAAAAGGATAACGGACGATGGTGATGAAATAAATTTTTCCACGGCTGATTTTTTGGGAAGTAATAGTAGAAATTTGTACAAAGTGTATTATAGCCCCGACGAATCAGCATATAAAGAAATGGCAGAGATGAAGAATCATCTTGATGATAATTTTCCGAATACTACAGAAAAAGGAGCTGCATTGGAAAGATTAGTCTTATATATGTTTAAATTGATAAAATATGTATCTGGAACGAATAGTCTAAAAACATATACAAATCAGTTTGATTGCACAATGAAATTTCCTTTTTCTGGGCAAGGCTATCCAAAGGTATTGGAATATTTAACACCATATTTTATTATTGAATGTAAAAATGAAAAAAGTTCGCCATCAAATACTTATTTTCATAAAATATCTGATATAATGAATGGAAACGAAGCACAGCTTGGTATCGTGTTTTCTAGGAAAAAGGCTGGGAAACCAGCTTTAGATGTAGCGAGAGAGACATACTTATTGCATGCTAAAACTAATAAGAAAAGAAATCTTATTAGTTTTTCAGATGAAGATTTGAAAAAAATAATAGATGATAAGGAAAATTTATTAGAGTATTTGGAGTGGAAAATAATCACTCTTACTACGAATGCTAAGAATAGTGAGTTTGAAATGTTTAAGTTAAGGGATGATTATGTAGACGGCAGTACATAAAAGAAAAAATGGGATTTTTACGTTTTAGGAATTTTTATTGACCAATAGCATATACTATGTTATATTCTAATTACAAGAATAACTCATAGAACGTGAGTATAAAGAAAGTTCAATAGAAGATTTGGTCGTAGGACGCGACTAAGTAAAATAAAAGAAAAGTCCACTGAGAAGGCAACTCCTGGCAACAGGAGTTGTTTTACTTTAAGGAGAAAAAGCATAGCTAAAAAGAAACGTTTTATTTTTTTGTCGAATGATTTCTATAATGATTATCCGTCAACAAAATATCCAGAGATGGAGCAGAAAACAAATAGACCATATATTCAAGTTTATGTTGAAATTGATGGAGTGCAGTATGCGATTCCACTTAGGTCGGATATTAATCATCCGCATGTACTTTGGACAGATAAAGAAAATCATTGTGGAATTGATTTTTCTAAAGCAGTTGTAATTAGTGAAGAACGTTATATAGATGCAACTAAAAATCCTCATTTAAGACAGAATGAATTTGATGCACTTCGAGGCAAAGATTATAAAATTAAAACGAAAATGAAAAAATACATAGAGAAATATAAAAAAGCGAGACAAGATCTTTCAAAACCGATAAATCAGAAATTGGTAAGATATTATACATTGCAATATTTTGAAAAAGAAATTGGAATATTGGACAAATAGAGTACATATCAAGTTGATATAAGGAAAATGTGATTTAAAAAGATGGAGTAATGACAGGATTGTGATGATATATAATTTTTACAAAATAATTATTGATTTACAAATAGTGATTTATCTTGAAGTTGGCAGTGAAGTGCATATTGATATGTTTGATGATAGAATTGAAATTTATTCTCCGGGTGGTATGTATGATGGAACAAAAGTACAGGAAAGAGATTTGATGAGAGTTCCATCGCGGCGCAGAAATCCGGTGATTGCAGATATATTTAATCGCTTGAAATATATGGACCGTAGAGGAAGTGGATTTAAGAAAATTCTTGGAGACTATAGAAAGCAGCCGCAGTATTCAGAAAGTAAGGAACCCGAATTTAATTCGGATAATGATTCGTTTTTATTAGTGCTTAAAAATTTGAATTATGAGAAAAAAGCGGCGGTAAAAACGCAAGAAAGTATTAACAAGATTTTGGAGTATATGATTTTAGACAAAGAGTATGCGTTGAGTGAGATTTGTAAAGTGCTAGGCTTGAAGGAAACTAGAACAAAAGAAATTTTGAAATACTTGATTGAAGAGGATAAGATTGAAACATTGGGAGGAAATAGAAATCGGAAATATAGAAGGATTCAACAGTCAAGAATTAAAATATATTGATCCATTTTCAGAAAAGGTAAGAGAAATATCAAAGAAGTTTGATATTTATACTGGATTAAAAGATAAAGAAAGAATAATTGGATTAATAGAGGAAGCAAAGCAATTATTAAATCATGCAGAGACTGCAGACAAGGCAAGTATTTGTTATTCGTTAGGAACTGCTTATGGTGATTTGATAGAGTTTGATTTATCTAATGAGAAAGAGGACATTCAAAATAATCAAATTTTTTATCTTAGAGAAAGTATAAATTATATTGAATCAGAAGAAATGCAAAAAGCAGAGTATAAACCTTATGTAAATGGATTTAAATTAAATTTATATACAAACTATGGGAATGCATTAGATCGTATTGGGAGAAAAATAGCAGCAATTGAGCAGTATAGAAAGGTTTTGTCAATAAATGCAAATTTTGGCATGGCATTGGGAAATTTAGGAGTGGCATATCAACATTATGGTATGTTGTTGCATGACTCTGAATATAGAGACACTTTGCATAAATTTTCATATCACTATTTAACACTTGCAGTAAATTCAACTGATCCAAGTATTTATGAGGAAGCACGAGACTATTTTTTTAGGCTAATATCAAATTATGATTCAGACTATATTGAGAATGTTTTAAAAGAACCGGTTAATATATCTGTTCAAAATTATGATAACAAGGAAGAATATGAATATAGAAAGTGGGCATTGGATAGTGGCTTATTTTTAAATCCTTTGAATGATTTACCATTTGAAAAATTTTGTTTTACCGATGATGTACTTCAACTTCCGAATATGATTTTGAAAGTTAGTGATAAGCCTATTTTTCATGGTATGTTTAATCAATTCAAACAGGAATATATTTTTGCAAGATATCAATATTATTGTTCATTAAAGTTTCAAGATGAGCCACTTTATGCTGATAAAGAAACATATTTGTTGAATTTTGGAGATTATCCGCAGTATTCCATTCGAATAGAAATGCTAAAAAGTTCATTTAAATTATTATATTCATTATTGGATAAAGTTGCTTATTTCATTAATTCATATTTTGATTTGGGGATTAGCGAAAGAGATGTGTCTTTTCATAACATTTGGTTGAAAGAGAAAAAGGGGAGGTGTGGATATAAATATAAGAATATACTAAATCCTAATGAAAATTTTGCATTAGCATCAATATATTGGGTTGGCAAGGATTTTTATAAGAAGTTGTGTGCTTCTCCTAATCCACAGGCAAAGAGAATTAAAGATATACGTAATGCGTTGGAACATAAATATGTAAAAGTGTGTTGGGATTGGGGGGGTAATAGAATGAATGGTGAAGTGGATGATTTGGCTTTCTACATTACTGAATCAGAATTGTATCAGGAAACATATAATTTGTTGAAATTGATTAGAGAAATACTTATATGTTTGAGTATTGCTGTTTCAATAGAAGAAGATAAAAAGAAATGTGATGATGATTTTGATTATAGTAAGGTGTACCAAATTAATTTGATGGATTATGATGATGAATGGAAAGTATAGAAATAAACATAGATGAAAAGGAAGTAATGGAATAAAGTAAAAAGTTTGTGAGTGAATTGGTAATTTTTGCGTGTAAATTTACGGATACATATTTGCATGAGATGTACGGAGTAGAATTAGGATTGATATGTAGTTTGTAATCAAGATAGGAGATTATATAAACAAGGGATAAAGGAGCTTATTTTTATGAAGAAGTGGCAAAATGTATTATGGTGGATTGCTACAGTTGTATTTATTATTTGTGTTGCATGGTGTGGAATATATGTTTTCATATTACCCCAAGCAATAACTGAATATGTGGCGGTGAAAAATATATCATTTATAATTGTTTGTTTATTATTAGTAGTGCCTTTAGCGTTGACTTTGTGTTTTGGTTTAGAGGTTGTTATTAGACTAAGAACGGCTTGGCATAATACGAGGAGTTTTGATGATCCTTTTTTTGAACAAATTGATTTTTATCATCATGGTAGTGAAGACGTAAAAGAGTATTATTTAACGCAAATTGCAATAATTAATTTATTTTATAAGGGCAAAGGAGAAATTGATAAATTAATTAAGAATAAAGAAATAGATAGGCTTTATAAAAGACATGATTATTTGAGTACACAAATTGTAATGACAGATGATGTGATGAAATATACTATTTCATTCATTATTTCTATTATTGCATCGCATATGTTCAGTAATATGATTGAAGCAAATACTTCTATTAAATCCATAGTGTATATTTGCTGTTTGACTATTGGATTTTTTATGGTTCTTTTATTACCCTATGCAAAGAGAGGACAACTAGGTTCATATATGTATAAAATAAATAAATATGAAATAGAGTTGTTAGATAAAAAAATACAAGAGTTAGAAAAAACAATTGAAATTACAGAAGATGATGAAATTGTACTCCATACAAGGCAAATATTTATTAATGAGTTAGTAAAAAAGAAAAAGGAAAAAAGGTTTGATGAAGTATGGAGTGATATTGAGGAATTAGAAAGATGTAACTTAATCTTAGAGGATTATAAGAAATACAAGAAAGTAAAAATATATATAAATGGAACAGAAGGATATATATATTACGATAAGAAAATGGGAAGACCTTATCATTATATGGGAAATGTTGGACTAGCAAATCAAGAGTATAGAAAGTTTGTCATGTTATTAGAAAAATATAAGTTGATAAAATATAAAATTTAATTAATGGGTAAAGAAGTCAAAATAATATTTGTATTTACAAAAATTCTCCTTTATTCTATAATATCCTCAGATGAACAATCAAACGTATCGCATTGATACACATTTGATACATTTTCGCCGAAGAAAAAAGATGAATACAGAATATTTTGTAAAATAAGTGGATTAAAGAATATAAAATAGAAACTAAAATGTTACTGCCTATTTCCGATTGGGCCGTGAATGTGGTAGAACAGTAGGTTCAGGTAAGGTAGCTACAATTATCGAATAATACGATATAATGGCGAATAGCCTATAAATAAAGAGACTTAGGAGTTTTTTCCTAAGTCCTTTTTCTTTTGTGACATTAATTTGACATTATTGAGTCGAGGGTGCGAACATTTTCTTGGACTATCTAAGTGACCAATCCAAGTCTATGTCTGTACTCTATAG
>ENA-OPDD01001847-OPDD01001847.1-human-gut-metagenome-genome-assembly--contig:-NODE-1847-length-13606-cov-2.478562_pt1 | contig 13606 bp, 9 predicted proteins | sample MGYA00241574_ERZ501499 | MGnify/ENA primary metagenome ERZ501499 (study PRJEB25962, sample SAMEA2042576) | human gut metagenome | biome: human gut; feature: human-associated habitat; material: faeces...
TTGAATATAATAAATCTGTGAAAGCATTTCAGACTCTTTCCGGGTATCTTTTTCATCATAACAACTTTTTAGGATTGTATATGCGCGTTCTGTAAGCGGAATAGTACGATAACTTTTTTTTGTTTTAGGAGGGCGTATGATACAACTCCATTTTCCATTTACTTTTTCATATTGAACTTGATGATCAATTTTTATGTTTTTGTGTTTTAAATCTACATCATTCCAAGTAAGCCCACATATTTCGCCACAACGTAACATTGTTTCTGAAAGAATCACAATTAATGGATACCATCTTCTATAACGCAAACTATCTTCTGTAAAATCCAACAAAGAATTTAACTGTTGTGAAGTTAGAATTGTTTTTTCTACACAATCATCATTAATCCCTTTCAATGCCCCTTCTGTTGGATTTGTACGAATAATATGATCATCTAATGCTATTGCAAAGGACTGGAGGAATATATTGTGAACATATTTAAGAGTATTCTTTCTAAATTTTACGGATAATTCTGCATAAAATAGTTTAATATCAGATTTTTTTACATCTTTAACTTTTTTCAAAGCTATTTGTTTTTGTTGTGTCACTCACGCGACAGCTTGTATATATTATCACAAGCCCATGCGCTTGTCAACAACTTTTTTCAATTTTATTTTTCACCCTCATTTTAAGGCAAAAAAATAACGGAGAAAGAGGGATTTGAACCCTCGCGCCGCGCGAACGACCTACACCCTTAGCAGGGGCGCCTCTTCAGCCTCTTGAGTATTTCTCCATATTTTTTTATAAAATTGATGCGCCGTAACGCTTTATCTACTATACAAAACTTTGTTCCGTTTGTCAATAGCTTTTTACAACTTTTTCATCACTTGTAAAACCAGTTATTTTTGAAGGCTCTGCATTTATAGAAATTCATAGAAAGAAACTATTTCCAAATGTCAATATTTCAAGTCGAACGCACGTGAGACTTGGTGCGTGATCCCACTGAAAGGTCGCAAATCGGCTGCGTTCATGAGCAAGTAGCAAAAGCGGATTGCGAATGTCTGCTTTCCCTATGCCTGAGACAAGCGCTCTTTTAAAAAAGTATTTCTCTTTGTAACCGTCACATTTCTGACCGCATAAGACAATGCCTTTCTGGTTCCTACGATAACCAGAACCTTTTTTGCACGGGTAATTCCTGTATAGATCAGATTGCGCTGCAACATTACATAGTGATTCATCAGAACAGGCATGACCACGATCGGATATTCGGAACCCTGCGCTTTATGTATCGTTGTCGCATAGGCATGCACCAGTTCATCCAGCTCCGATGCTTCATATTCTATGATATGCTGGTCAAAGTTTACTTTCAGCGTCCGTTCCTGCAGATCTACAGACTCTACTGTTCCAATATCTCCGTTAAAAATTTCTTTCTCATAATTATTTCGGATCTGCATGACTTTATCCCCAGTGCGAAACAGATATCCTCCCCGACGCAAACCGTCGCCCTGTGGATTCAAAGCTTCCTGAAGTGCAAGATTCAAATTCGCTGCTCCCACAATTCCTTTCTGCATCGGTGTCAGCACCTGAATATGATTCCAGGGCGTTTTGTAATAACGCGGAAGGTTGTTTTTTACCAGCCGGACAATTTCCTGCACCGCTTCCTCCGGATCTTCTTTTTCTATATAGAAGAAATCCGTATTTTTGCCATTGGAAATATCCGGAAATTTGCCTTCATTGATGGCGTGCGCATTCATGATGATCCTGCTGCTCTGTGCCTGTCTAAAAATCCGGGTCAGACGAACCACAGGAAATACACCGGAATCAATAATGTCACGCAATACATTTCCCGCCCCCACAGATGGGAGCTGGTCGATATCTCCCACCAGTATCAAACGCATCCCCTCCGGAATTGCTTTGAGCAGCGCATTCATCAGTATCATATCGATCATAGAACATTCATCAATGATCAGTACATCTCCATCCAGGGGATTATCCTCATTTTTCTGATATCCTTCCGGCGGTTTGCACTCCAACAAACGGTGGATTGTCTTTGCCTCTAATCCGGTTGCTTCTGTCATACGCTTGGCGGCACGACCTGTAGGTGCTGCCAACAGGATTTTTAATCCAAACGAACGGTAAGCAGCGATAATTCCCTGCGTTGTCGTGGTTTTTCCGGTTCCAGGTCCTCCCGTCAATACCATGACTTTGGAAACGGCTGCTTTTCGAATGGCATCTGCCTGAATCTCATCATATTCCATGTGTACTTTTTCCTGAATTTTACCGACATCAATGGACAGGCTTTCGTTTCCTGTCTTCTGCCGTGCATCCATCAGTGCATGCCAGAGCCGGTCTGCTGCCGGCGCCTGTGCCAGACGTTTTAATTTGCCTGCCACACCTGCTTCCGCATAATAAAATGCCGGCAGATATATAGCTTTCATTTCTGCCTGATCTGTTTTATAGTCTACCGTTTCACAGATCAGGTCTTTGTCCGCGATCATCTGATCCAAAGTCATTACGATACTGGATTCTTCCGCTTCCAGTAATTCTGCTGCCTTCGCGATCAACTGCTCCTGATATGCAAACACATGTCCCTCATCTGCCAGATTACTGAGTGTATACATAATACCACTGCGCAACCGGACATAAGCCTCCTTCGCAAAACCAAGCTTCTGTGCAATTCCATCTGCTGTCTTAAATCCAATACCCCAGATATCATCTGCCATCTGGAACGGATTTTCTTTCATTTTATCCAGACTTTCATTTCCGTACTGACGGTAAATTTTGGCTGCAAAAGAGGTACTGACGCCATGATCCTGCAAAAAAAGCATAACATTCTTGATCTCTTTCTGCCGTTCCCAGCTGTCCCGGATCATCTGGATTCGTTTTTTACCGATGCCGTCCACTTCCTGCAGCCGGGAAATATCCGTCTCAATCACTTCCAGCGTTTCTATGCCAAACTGTGCTACGATCTTTTTCGCATATTTCGGACCAACGCCCTTGATCAGACCGGAACCAAGATATTTTTCAATACCAAATACCGTCGCCGGAAGCGTTTCTTCCCAGCTCTCTGCAGCAAACTGTCTGCCGTAACGACTGTCCACTTTCCAATTTCCATAAATCAGCAATACAGAACCAACATTCACATCCAGCAGACTTCCGATGACTGTCACAAGTTCTTTGTAACTTTTTACGGCACATTTGAGGACCGTGTAGCCATTTTCCGGATTTTGATAAGTAATGCGTTCCACCACACCCCGGATTTTTACTGTAAAATGCTGAGGTCGCTGCTGAACCTCTACGTCTTCCGATGCCTTTTTTCTGGCTTCCTCCACACGCTTCTGATGTGCCTCACGCATCTCAGCCACCATGCACTCATACACTTTTTGGTTCATGTAACAGTCATTCAGTGCTCGATGCGCACCTTCCGATGAAATACCATAATGCTCCGCCAGATCCACCAGACGATGATGCTCCATCTTCGGCAAATGTTTTCGCGCCACCTGCAGCGTATCCACATAATTGTTCTGCGGAATTTCGCCAAAATACTGCTCGGCATCACGCCAGATGAACTTCATGTCAAACCGTGCAATGTTATGTCCCACCAGAACAAGACCTTCCGCAAAATCCAGAAACTCTGCCAGAACATGCGAAAACGCCGGTGCCTCCGCAACCATCGCATTTGTGATTCCATTCACTTTCGTCGCTCCAAATGGAATCTTGCGGCCCGGGTTCACCAGCGTATTAAATTCATCCACTACTTCGCCACCTTTCACCTTCAGCGCCGAAATCTCAATCACTTCATCATAGTTCGGAGAGATTCCAGTCGTCTCAAGGTCAAAGATGACATAGTTTGGTGTGTATTTGTTGATCAAAGTTCCTTTCTGTGTGGACATGAGTATCACTACTTTCTATTCATTCTTTTTCGTATCTTATCATATCCCATTTTAAAGTACAATCATCAACAGTTTATCTCAGTCTGGAGTAACAAAATTTACTCATATCTCAGCGCATCAATTACTTCCATCTTTGCTGCTTTTTTCGCCGGATAAGATCCGAAGAACACACCGATCAGCATTGAGAAGCATACGGAAAGGATAATTGCTAATACAGACGGATGTACATTCATGATAATATAACCTGCATAATCGCTGTAGTAGCTGTTGATGACAAGCATCGCCACTTTTCCGAGAATAAATCCAAACAGGATTCCGATTAGAATTCCAATGATTCCACCAACGAGGCAAAGTACCACAGATTCGATCAGAAATTGCTGCTTGATGGCCTTATTTTTAGCACCCAGCGCTTTTCGAATACCGATTTCCTTTGTTCTTTCCGTGATAGACACCAGCATGATATTCATGACACCAACGCCACCAACGATCAGGGAAATGGCTGCGATAAAGGAAATTGCCACAGTTACTACATTAATGACCGTATTAATAATCCCCATATCCGAAGACATGTTGTACGTTGTGACCTGCCATTTTTCATTTTTCGCATATTTGTCTGCAAAAAAGCTCTGAATATCTGTTTCTGCCTGATTTTGATCTGCACCTGTTTTTAAAAGCAGATTGACAGAACCAATTCCACTTTTTCCTGCTCCTGCTACTAAAAATTTCTTGCTTGTATCTATCATTTCTTTCTCCTTACTAAATCGCTACCAGTCCGATCAGGCAACAAACTGCCGTGGTGATCGCAAAGATTGCTACAACCTTTGTTTCTGGCCATCCTGACAATTCAAAATGATGATGGATCGGTGCCATTTTAAATAATCTTTTTCCTTTTGTCATTTTAAAATATAATACCTGTGCCATAACAGATAATACCTCGATCATATAGATCAATGCAACAATTGGGATAAATAAAGACAGGCGAAGCATCAATGCTGTTGCTGCCACAAATCCCCCAAGTGCAAGCGAGCCTGTATCTCCCATAAACACTCTCGCCGGATATACATTAAATACTAAAAAACCAAGAAGTGAGCCAACCGTCGCACAAGATACCGGCCAGATTCCAGCTGCCAGATCATTATGCCCCATTCCAATAGCTGCCACTGTAAAAAATGTTGCGATCAATACCGTAACACTTGATGCAAGTCCATCCAATCCATCCGTAAAATTAGCTCCATTCACAGTTCCTAACAAAATGATAAAAACCGCTGGGATAAAAAATACTCCAAGGTTTAAATATTTACCATGTGTAAAAGGAATCAGCATCGAAGTTCCTGTCTGCGTGTAATTTATCAAATAATACGCAAAGATTCCTGTGACTATGATCTGCCCAAACATCTTCTGCCAGGCCCGCAGTCCCAGGTTCCTTTTCATAACTACCTTGATGTAATCATCGATAAATCCGATAAATCCAAATCCCAGCGTCACAAACAGCACCGGGATGATCATCGGATATCTTCTAACATAAAATAACGATGCGATTACGATTCCAAGTAATATGATCAGTCCTCCCATCGTCGGAGTCCCTGATTTCTTCAGATGTGATTCGGGTCCTTCTCCCCGGATAAACTGACCGAATTTTAATTTGTGTAAATACCTGATCATCATCGGGCTAAGAAGTACGCTGATAAAAAAGGCAATTAAAACTGGTTTTACAATACCATAATTCATGTCGCCACCTCATTTGTTCTTGTTTCGTCTACGGTTCTTTTTTATCTGGCGTATATTCTTTATAAATCCCCATGTATGGAAGTGCAGTTTGAAACACACTTCTCATCACAGGGGCTGCGATCGTTCCTCCATAGTAAGTTCCATGTGGTTCATCGATCAACACGATCCCAATGATCGCAGGATTGTCTGCTTTCGCAAATCCTAAAAAAGAAGAAATATATTTTCCATTTCCTCTTGGAAGTTTCTCACTGGTTGCCGTCTTTCCCCCAATGGAAAAACCATCCATTCGGCAGTTTCTTCCTGATCCATCGGAAACAACTGCTTCTAACAATTCTTTCATCGTCTCCGATGTCTGTTTTTTTATGACACCTTCTTTCACTGAATAAAAAAAAGTTTTTAATCTTGTTCCATCCTGCTTCTGAACATATCTTCCAAAATGCGGTGTGATCAGCTTCCCGCCGTTGATCACCGCACTGACTGCTCTTAACAGCTGTAACGGTGTGATCTGTATGGACTGTCCAAAAGACATCGTTGCAAGTTCAACTGCACCGACATTCTTCTTTTGATGCATGATCGAAGATGCTTCTCCAGGAAGGTCGATCCCTGTTTTCTCAAACAGTCCAAGCTGGCGGAATGTCTGATACATTCCATCCACACCAACTCTGGCACCGACATCCATAAATACTGGATTACAGGAATTCATAACACCTTCTTTAAATGTCTCACTTCCATGTCCTCCGACTTTGTGACACCGGATCTTGCGATCCTCCACAATCCGAAATCCTGGACAATTAAAATGATCATTCACGCTGACTTTCGATGATTCCAGTCCTGCAGTCGCCGTTACGATCTTAAAGACCGATCCCGGTTCATAAGTATCATTTAAACAGGAATTCCGCCACTTCTTATTGAGATATTCCTGTTGTTTCTTACTATTTGCCTTTCTTTTCTTTGCTGACAAAGAAAAAGGATCATTCAGATCATATTCTGGAACATTGACCATTGCATAGATTTCTCCATTCTGTGGATTCATCAAGATCATGGATACCTGTTTTGCCTTCTTCTCTTTCTTCACCTTCTTACATGCCTGCACGGCATAATTTTGCAGATTCACATCAAGCGAAATATAAAGATCCCCTCCAGCAACTGGTTCTTCCCTCTCTTCATATGCTCCATCGATTTCTATGCCACTTCCATCTGTCAGTGTCCGGATCCTTCCGGACTTTCCTTTAAGATATCGATCATAAAAAACCTCCAGTCCAATGATTCCCTGGTTATCTCCTCCTGTAAATCCAAGAACTTTCGATGCCAGGTTATTATATGGATATACTCTTTTGTAATCTTCATCCACCTTGACCCCGTCAAGTTTAAACTTACGGATACGGTCTGCGATGTCTTTTTCTACATTACTTTTAATTTTTTCCCTTACTGAATTTTTATATACTTTTTTTCGGATCAAAGATTCTTTGATCTTAAGATTCTCAGATAAGACCTTTATTACTTTTTCCCTGTCGGTCACCTGAGAATATATCACAGAGATCGAATAGACTGCTTTGTTCGAAGCGATCTTTACGCCATTTCTGTCGTAAATACTGCCTCTTGGCGCTTTAATCTCCCGGTCTCTTTGATGCAGGTTTCTGGCTAAACTTAAATATTTATCCGCCTGAGCGATCATCACATAAGAAAGTTTTATCGTCACAACCAAAAACCCTGTGAAAAATGCAGCCGTGACAAGCAACAGTTTTTTCTTTGCTTTCGTTCTCATTTTATCTCCATGATTCCTGTCTTAATATAAAGATTATGAAAATAAAATGATGATATTACTTTTTGCTGCTTTTCGCAACATTTAATTCCTTGAGTGATCCTTCTAATACCTTCTTTGCGATCTCAACTGCAAGTCCTGTATTCGTCTGAGAATCCCTCTGAATCTCATCGATTACAACATAAACTAGCACCTGTGGATTCTCCACTGGAGCAAATCCACAAAAAGATACGATATAAGTTCCTGCACTTCTTGGAATCTTCTGTGCAGTACCAGTCTTACCACCAGCTGTATAATCTTTCATCTTTGCCTTTGTTCCAGTTCCTGAATCAACAGTTTCTTTCATGTATTTTCTTAATTTATCCGATGTCTCTTTTGAGATCGTCTGTTTCACTAACGTCGGCTCTATATTGCTGACAACTTCTCCATTACTGCTTCGAAGTTGTTTGACCATATGCGGTTTGTAATAATTTCCTCCATTGATCAGAGAACAAAATGCACTTCCCATCTGGATCATAGAGCAGTTAAATGACTGTCCAAAAGAACTTGTGGCAAGATCTGCGGCTGTCATATCTTTTGCATCATGAAGAAGCGATGCTGTCTGTGCTTCTCCAGGAAGATCAATCCCTGTCTTATTCCCAAAATTGAAATTCTTCTGATATCTTGCGAATACATTCTTGCCTTCTTTGGCTGCAATCTGCATCAATGCATCATTGCACGATAATGAAATACTCTGAGACAACGTGATCAATCCATGTCCGCTTCTATGAGAACAGTGGATAGTATGCGGTCCAACCTTCTGGTATCCATCACAATAATAAGTTTCATTGCCCTTTAAGATTCCTTCTTCAAGACCAGCTGCTACCGTAAATGGCTTATATGTTGAACCTGGTTCAAAAGCATTTGATACAATTGGATTCTTCCAGATTTCATTAAATGCTTTTGTCTTTTCTTTCTCACTCATCTTATTAACTTGACTTTGTGAGTATTTCTTTAAGAGATTCTTATCATCTCTTGGGCTTTCCAGATTATAGGAAGTAGAATTTGCCATTGCATAGATCTCTCCATTATTGGGATTCATCACAAGAATGCTGCTTCCCTTACTTCCATATTTCTTTTCAAACTTAGAAAGCTGATCTTCTGCCAGTTTCTGAATATTGGAGTCAATCGTTGTGACAACTGTTTTCCCATTCTCTGGCTCCACAATGGAGCTATCCTGTTCTAATTCTTCGTTTAAATATTTATATTTTCTTCCATCGACGCCTGATAAAGTACTGTTATAATACTGCTCGATCCCTCCAGTTCCGATCGTACCGTCTGATATAAAGCCAATGACCTGGCTTGCCAGTGACTGATTCGGATAACGACGTTTGTATTTTTCATTAAATACGATCCCTGAGACATTCTCTGCTTTGTCTGAAGCGATAAAATCTTTCAGATCTGCGATCTGACTATAAGAAAGTTCTTCTCGATATACAGAATAGTAAGAATCTTTATGTCTTTTTATAAATTTTAACAGCTTATCTTCATCTAACTTCATATATTTATGAAGTGCATCAATGGTTGATTTCTGTACCTCTTCGGATCTTAAAATATTCTTTGGTTCTAAAACCAATGTATACATCTTCTGGCTGGTTGCTAATGTATTTCCATCACGATCTAAGATATCTCCCCTTTTATACGGAAGCGTTTCACTAGAATAATTCTGCTGTGATAATACCTGTCTTTTGTAAATTCCGTTCTTAAATATACTAAAATAGATCAATCTTCCAATCAGTAGAACAAAAAGAAGTGCTATGATTCCGCACGCGATCATCGTACGTCGTTTCATAGCATCATTTAATCGTTTGATAGGTTTTCTTCTTTTCTTCAAGTTTGCCACCTCTTAGTCTGCTTTTGGTATCTTCCCGTACTGGCGTATGTATTCTGCATCCTGGCTCTCATAACGAAGAGTATGTTTGGAATCTGGTTTCACCATTCCATATTTCTTTGCCGCAGTTTCTACAGTATCAAAACGAATACTCTGTTCAATCTCAAGATTCAGATCTTCATTCTCTACCTGCAGCGTGTTCAACTGTGTCTTTGCATCCGTAAGAGCCGCTTTTTGATTCAAAACTTTCGTACGCTCTGACAGATAAAAGAAACTTGCAACTGCGATCACACAAAGTCCCGCAACTAATACCTTGATAAAGGCCAGATCGATCGACATCGCTCTCTTCTGATTCTGTCTTGTTGACTCCTTTACCTGATGTTCTCTTCTTGGTCTTGCCTTTCTTGTCTTCCTTGGCTGTCTGCGCACTGGCTCTGCAGCAAGATCTTCTATCTTCCTTGCTGTGTTGCCATAGATCATGTTATATCGTTCTTGTCTCGTCTTGTCCATTGATACTCTCCCTTATTCTGCCCTTTCAAATACTCGAAGCTTGGAACTTTTTGCTCTCTTATTGTACTCTAGTTCTTCTTCCCCTGGAATGATTGGTTTTCTTGTTAACTGTTTTCCTTTCGATACGTTGCCACATACACATACTGGGAAGTTTGGCGGGCATGTACAAGGATTCTCATTCTTCTTAAAAGCTCGTTTGACGATACGGTCTTCTAAAGAATGGAAGGTAATGATACATAATCTTCCACCTGGATTTAAAAGATCGATCATCGCATCAATGCTGTCTTTCAATACGTCTAATTCTCTGTTACATTCGATACGGATCGCCTGAAATGTCTTCTTCGCCGGATGTCCTCCAACGGCTCTGACTTTCATCGGAATCGCACCTTTGATGACTTCTATTAACTGTCCGGTCGTTTCGATCGGACTTTCTTTTCTCTTATTCACGATATGTTTTGCAATGTTCTTTGCAAATTTCTCTTCGCCGTAGTCTCTGATTATATGGAATAGTTCCATCTCGGAATATTCATTGACAATATCTCTTGCAGTCAGTGACTGTCTCTGATCCATTCTCATATCAAGCGGAACATCTTCTCTGTAAGTAAATCCACGTTCCTTCTCATCTAACTGAAAGGATGATACCCCAAGATCTAACAAGATTCCATCAACATGTTCGATTCCAAGATCATGTAACACTTTCGGCATGTTTACATAATTATCACGCACGATCGTTACTTTGTCCTTAAACGGTTCTAACCGCTTCGTGCTTGCAGCAATCGCATCCGCATCCTGGTCGATCCCGATGTATCTTCCTTTCTCTGATAGTTTCTGGCATACATGATATGCATGTCCGCCTCCGCCCAGAGTCCCATCCACATAGATTCCGTCTGGTTTAATATGTAGTTCTTCGATCGTTTCGTCTAATAAAACGGAAATGTGTTTAAATTCCATAATCCACCTAACTTATATGCTTAATCCTAATTCCTGCATGCTGGCTGCAATATCATCCATATCCTCATAAGAATTGTTCTCAATCCACTTCTCCTTACTCCAGATTTCGATGCGGTCAGCCATTCCTGTTAATACAACTTCTTTCTTCATCTGGGCAAATTCCCGAAGTGTCGCTGGGATCAAGGTTCTTCCCTGCTTGTCCATCTCACATGGAGCTGCCCCTGCCATGAAAAATCTCGAAAACTTTCTGGCATCTTTATTAATAAGTGGCAAAGTTTTTAGCTTCCCTTGAAAACTTTCCCACTCGTTTTGTGGGAACACAAACAGGCATCCATCCAATCCCTTTGTCATCACAAATTCCTGACCTAATTCTTCCCGGAATCGTGAAGGAATGATCAGCCTGCCTTTTGCATCAATCGTGTGATTAAATTCCCCCATAAACATGGACATCACCACTTTCCACCACTTCTTACCACTTATAAATTTCATTTTATACGATAGACTTATAAATTGCAAGGAATAATCCACAATCAAATCTTAGTTTTTTCTTAGAAATCCTTGTTTTTTTGCACAAAAAAGAAGGGATTCCCTAAAAGTGGTTTTATTTCCCTTCTTTTTGTGTCTTATTTCGTTATTTTCTTCCTTTTATACATAATAAATGCCGTTCCAAATACTGCAAGGATCAGTGCTAAGATCTGGGATACCCTGATTCCTGTAGATCCGATCATCAGGGAATCGGTCCTTAATCCTTCAATCAAAAATCTTCCGATTCCATAACCAATACAATAAATGGCGATCAATTCTCCATCAAATTTCTTTCTCTTCGTAAAAAAGAAAATGATCAACAGTAGTAAAACAAGATTCCACATAGATTCATATAAGAATGTCGGATGTACCTGAATAAAGGTTGCTGCTTCATTTCCAGATACAACATAAGTTGCCTTATCATACAATCCATTGGATACGATCTCATCAATCCTTCCGTGTTCAATAAAGAAATTTGTCGGAATCTGCATTGCAAATAAACTGTTGGTATATGATCCAAACGCTTCTCTGTTAAAGAAATTGCCCCATCGTCCAAGAATCTGACCGACAAGCAGCCCTTTTACCGCCACATCTCCAAACTGAAGCATAGATAAATGTTTCTTCTTGCAGAAGATATATAATGTGATTGCACCTGCGATCACACCTCCATAAATTGCAAGTCCTCCATTTCTGATCTGTATGATCTCTGACAAATGATTCTTATAATAATCCCATGAAAAGATCACATAATAGAGTCTTGCTCCTACGATCGCCGGAATGATCATCGTGATCAGATAGTCAAAGACTAATTCCGGATCAAATTTATTTTCATGTTTTGCTGCGTAATAAGAAACGATCAATCCAAGCAAGAATCCTGTTGCAATGATCATTCCATAATATTTGATCTCAAACCCTCCAATATTGATTCCATCACCGACATTTTTCAGTACGATCCCTAAATGTGGGAATCTGATTTGATGTTCCATCACTTTTCTTCCTTTCTAAAGCCTCGTTTTGTCTCTTCTTTGTTTTGTTACTCAAATCAAAGATATCTTATCCCATTTCTCTTTTCTTTTCAAGTCGCTTATGGTAAACTATCTACAGTATGACCTTGGATATTTTTTCAAGGTCTGTTTTAAGAAATACCCATGAGAAAGGAAATTAATAGATTATGAAATTAGGAATCGTTGGATTACCAAACGTCGGAAAGAGTACATTATTTAACTCTTTAACAAAAGCCGGTGCTGAATCCGCTAACTATCCATTCTGTACGATCGACCCTAATGTGGGAATCGTAACAGTTCCAGATGCTCGTGTTGATTATCTGGCTGAGAAATACCATTCAAAGAAAGTGATCCCTGCAGCGATCGAATTCGTTGATATCGCAGGTCTTGTAAAAGGAGCTTCCAAAGGTGAAGGTCTCGGAAACCAGTTCCTTGCAAATATCCGTGAAGTCGATGCGATCGTTCACGTTGTTCGTTGTTTTGATGATGGAAATATCGTTCATGTTGATGGTTCTGTAAACCCACTTCGTGATATCGAAACGATCAACTTCGAGCTGATCTTCTCTGATATCGAAGTGTTAGACCGTCGTATCGCAAAATCAACAAAAGGATCAAGAAATGACAAATCTCTTGCTCACGAAGTTGAATTCTTATCTAAAGTGAAAGCTCATCTGGAAGATGGAAAGCTTGCTAAGACATTTGAAGTCGATGATGAAGAAGATCAGGAAATCTTAAATTCCTGCAACCTGTTAACGATCAAACCAGTCATCTTTGCTGCGAACGTTAACGAAGATGAACTTGCTGGAGAAGATAACGATTATGTAAAAGCTGTCCGTGAGTATGCTGCAGACGTTGATGCGAAAGTATTCGTTGTATGTGCTCAGATTGAACAGGAAATCTCTGAATTAGATGATGATGAGAAGAAAGAATTCTTAGAAGATCTTGGATTAGAAGAATCTGGTCTTGAAAAACTGATCTCTGCCAGCTACTCTCTTCTTGGACTGATCAGTTTCTTAACTTCCGGAGAAGACGAGACACGTGCTTGGACGATCAAAGAAGGTACAAAGGCTCCTCAGGCTGCTGGTAAGATCCATACAGACTTTGAACGTGGATTTATCTGTGCTGAGGTTGTTTCTTTTGAAGATCTTAAGGAGTATGGTACAATGCAGGCTTGTAAAGAGAAAGGGCTTGTACGTCAGGAAGGAAAAGAATATGTTGTTAAAGATGGGGATATTATTGTGTTCCGCTTTAATGTATAGAGTTTCTTTGACATAGTCTTTGAATATGTAAGTAAAAATTATAATTGCAATCAAAAAATAGTTGCTGGTGAAGAGACTGTTTCAAGTTTTGTGTAAACACAAAAAACTGATATAAGATTAATCAATA
>ENA-OPDD01001852-OPDD01001852.1-human-gut-metagenome-genome-assembly--contig:-NODE-1852-length-13583-cov-5.367238_pt1 | contig 13583 bp, 13 predicted proteins | sample MGYA00241574_ERZ501499 | MGnify/ENA primary metagenome ERZ501499 (study PRJEB25962, sample SAMEA2042576) | human gut metagenome | biome: human gut; feature: human-associated habitat; material: faeces...
CTTTTTTTAAGTCTAATATTGTCTGCATTTTTTTTGCTCCTTTCTTTTTGTTTTTACATATCCAATATGCAGGATTTTTCGCTGCAAAAAAAGCACCACGCAAAAAAAACGTGGTGCCAATATCAGGCATATTCTTTTTTCAGTATCTCCAGCGTCTCGCATGTTGCCAGCATATGCCGCGAAGCATATTTCAGAGAATCCAGGTCGTCGTGTATCGCAATCATATATTGCAGTTTTCGCACCTGTTCCCTTCCGGCTTCAATTGCCGCACGGGCGAAATCAGCATCAACGTCTACATACACGCCAAAGCTGTCAGCATTCTGCTGAAGCTCGCCGCAAAATTTAGCTTTCGCGTCCAAAAATCTTTTCAGACGTTTATCGCTTACCAGAACTTCCGGGAATGACGGGTCGCCAATCTTAGCTGAAAAGTTAACATTTCCATCGCCGGAGCATTCAACCTTAACTTCAGCCGTTGCGTATCGGTCATATACATCAGGGAAACCAATCCCTTCCATTACGATATTGTCGAACGGGTTTGGAATGTCAGGCTGAAACTGAGCCGGCGGCAGTGCCCGTTTGTATATCATTTTGATAGTAATTATATCGTCTAGCATTGACTTAATCTCGTATTCAGCCTTCTCGTCAAAAATCTCGTTGAATCTGTCTAAAAAATTATACAAAACCGTCATCTTCGCTTTCTCCCTTCCTTTTTTTACATTCTTACAGCGTAGAATCAGCCAACCATACCTTCTGTTTGATATCCTTACCGCATCCGACAAAGTGGAACACGGCGGCAATTCCGTCTTTCGGCTGCCGCAAAGTCAGCAGGCAATTTTCGGTTTCGTTGATGTTTTTTAAAAGCTGCTTCTGTCCATCAGTCATTTCATCGTATTTTTCGGTGATGTAACATTCAGTTGTATACTGCTCCAGACTGTCCTTGATAATCTGCATACCTTCCAGGTACTTTGCAGGCATACCAAGCCCAATCAGTTCCTCCTCGCTTTTAACATATACCAAATCTACCAGCATCGCGCATGCCGGGATTCCCGGGACAACAATATCTCCATTATCGTTAACAAAATCCGGGCTGATGTTGCTAAGCATTACAAAAATCGCATTCGTTCTTTCGGTTGGGATGCACCCCTTCAGAAAGAACCACATTCTTTCGTTTTTGTCTTTAGTTAATAATTCTTCTGTGTTCAGTTTGCTCATATTTTTTCTCCTTTCGGTCTCTGTTGTATTTTATACATACAATATGCCGGATTTTTCAGGAAAAAAGAAAAAGCCGCGCAAAGCGCGGCTCAATAGCATCAACCTTGATTAGAATAAGCAATATGTATCAGCCATCCTTCTTTGCGGATATCGCGTCCGCATCCCACAAAAGAAATTGCGACTCTTACTGAAACAACATTTTCTGGCTTCTTTAATGATACAGCCCAGACACTTCCCGTCTCGAGTTCATCCAGAAAATCCTGCTGCTCTTCCGTCAGGTCATTGTAATCATCAAGAATGCAGCATTCGGTAAAATACGGTCTGTAGCACTCTTTCTGAATTGCGAAATACTTTTCGTATGGCTTTGTCAGGGACATTGATAACAGTTCTTCTTCGCTTTTTTCGAAAATCATGTCTGTTATCATTGCACAGTATGGCACGCCGTTAATCGTGATATTTCCGTCTTCATTCTCATCATCGATATCAAAATCGCCCATCATTACAAGAACGGCATCTTTTCCGTCATATGGAACGCAATCATCCAAAAAGCTCCACAGTTGGTCTTTTGGAGACATTGTAAGCATTTTTGCAACTTCCGGGTCATTGAGTGGATTGAGATTTTTATTGTTTTTCATGGTATTTTTCCTTTCTTTGTGTGAAATTTTTATTTGCAAAAATAGTATGCAGAAAAAATACCATGTGGGAAAATTGCTGTTCAGTTATATCTCGCTTCATACCTTTTTCTGTCCAGCGTCAGCTTCTTTAACCCATCTGCAAAATCCTCTCTCAAACAGTCACACACCGCAACCGGCGTCATCTCATCCACCGCATTATCCAGCAGACATCCATTGGAATCAATCAACACATACGAGGCCTTCATATCCGGTTCTACGACAATCTCCCGTCTTGCTGTTTCTGTCCCTACCTTCGCTCCCGCTCTCACTTCTTTTCCAGTTTCTTTTTCTTCTTGCTTTTCCATTTTTTCTTTATTTTTCTCTCTATTTCTTTCTACAAACCTCTCGAATTCTTCATCCGAAACCTGAATATCCAGGTTTGAGAAGTTGCCATACTGAAACGGCTTCATCCGTAAGATTTTCCATCGGTCAGCGGCGATTTCGTCAATAAAATCAGACATCACTTCGTCTTTATTTAATACTGAAACGACAGTGTTAATCTTAATCCGGCATCCCGGCGCATACTTCCGAATCAGCTCGCAGAGCTCCACAACCCTGCCGGCGGGTATTGTTTTTCCGTTTCTGTCGCACCTTCCAATCTTTCTGTTTGTTTCATCGTTAATACTGTCCACAGAAAAGCCGATTGTCTCATACATCCCGGCGTAGTTCTTAATCCATTCTTCGTCCATCAGCGAGCCGTTCGTGATAAGTGAAACTTTTACTCCTTTGTCTCGTATGTATTGCACCAGTTCCACAAGCCCCGGATACAACATTGGCTCGCCTCCGGCGATATTAAATTCAGTTACATCAGCTCCGGCAATGCAGTTGTCCACGATTTTCTCCCAATCCTTCACCGGCAGCAGCTTTTCCGTTCCAAATTTTGAAAAACATTGCCGGCATCTAAAATTACACGCCTCCAGAATATGGAGGTTGATTTTGTATTTCTTTTTCAATGTTTCTTTCCTCTTTTTTTGTTATTTGTTTTCTACATATACAATATGCAAAAAAAACAGCGAAAAGTTTCGCTGTTTTGTGATACCCTTAGGTTTCTGATTCTTTTTCTTCGCTGTCTTTTTCTGGTTCTTCTTCTTGTTCTTTTATGGATTCTTTTTTCTCATTGCTTTCGCTGCCATCGCTTTCGTTGTCATAGTCTTTACTGTCATCGCATATGACAACAACGGACAGTCCTATCGGCAGAGCCAGGAACACAGCTCCGCAAAACGCCATCAGTCCGGTGCTATTTGTCGTCAGTACAAAAACCAGGAACGCAATTCCGAAAATGACAATTTTCATCCATGCATCGGTCGTGAATTTGCCACTGCCGATAAATTTGTAAGACAGCACCGTTGAAACAATTAATATGATTGTCACAATCAGCAATACAAAGGCAATTAAAAGCATCACCGCTGACGCGATAGCACCGGTGCCGGATACAATCCCGCTGAAATCAGTTCCATCAATCATTAGTCTTTCCGTTGAGTTTTTCCCAACCAGCTGGCCCAAAACCGCAGCCATAGCAAACATCCAAAGATTAAAAATGGTTACTAACGCCGCATAGATTGTCATCATGATAGTTGACACAAGAGATAATGTTTTTTTTCTTTCCATATTTATCGCCTCCTTTATTTTTTTGTCACATATATAATATGCAAAATTTTTTGTATTTTCAGTTAGCTATTTTCTTCTGGTTCTTTTATGGTTTCTTTTTCAGCTTCTTTTATTGCTTTTGGCTCTTCTTCGTTGTCATCACTGTCATCGCAAAGAACAACAACAGACAGTCCTATCGGTATAGCCAGGAATACAGCTTCACAAAACGCCATAAACCCATAGCTGTTTGTTGTGAACACGAATCCAAGGAGTGAGATTCCAAAGATTACGATTTTCATCCAGGCATCATTCTTAAACTTACCGCTGCCGATAAATTTGTAAGACAATACCGTCGCAACAATAAGCGTGATTGTAAGAATCAGCAATACAAAAGCAACCACAAGTATCATTGCTGACGCAATAGCGCTGGTGCTGGATGCAAGCGGGCCGAGGTCAGTGCCATCAACCATCCAGCCCTTCGTCAGGTTGCTGCCAGACAGATGACCGAAAACTGCAGCAATGGCGAATATTCCGAGATTAAGGATGGTTACCAGTGCTGTATAAATAGTCATCAGGATTGTTGATGTCAGAGATACAGTCTTTTTCATATTTCTCACCTCTTTTATTTATTTTTTGTGTTGCATATATAATATGCAAAATCTTCAGAAAAAAAATGCCGGCATTTTCTGCCGACATATCTTTATCGAGTTGTAGAGAATTTAATGGAATCAAGCAATTCCTGTTTTGTTTTATACAAGTCTTTTAACAATACAGATGTACTGCCGCACCATGGGCCTGGCTCTGATGGATTTTCTCCATTATACCAATCAACCTCTGCGTAAGGTCTTTCATATGGAAAGTTCTTATTTGCAGGGTCTATTTTTAGGCTTGTTACCTGTCCGAGAACAGGCAAATCTGTCCATCGACAGATAAACCATATGTAATCTCCGATTTTAGGATTCATAATCATATTTTTCCACCTTTCTCTTTTAGAAAATTTATTTTTCTCTCTTTTTTCCAAAGTAGAAAAACAACCATCCATATAGTGGCCCACTACAAAAATTAGGGTCATATTTAGGAAGCAGCCAAGGGTCTTTCAGGCTGAACTGCCAATACACGCTGTATATGTCTCCGTTACTGTTTTTGTAATCAACCATCCAGGTAGCGCGTAAACGTATTGCAAAGATTACCTCCACTCCAAAGAAAAACTCAACCAAAAATGGAAGCAGTTTGCAGTCCTGGCATTTTCTATCAGTGTTTGCAAGTTCAGTAGTTTTTGTTTCTTTTCTCATTATTTTTTCCTTTCTCCGGCGGCGAAGCCGCCGGTATCAATCCAAAATTAACAGATATCCTGAATATTCGCTTGAATGCTGGTCACACCATTCCACTCATTGAGTGTCGGGTAATACAGCATCTTGAAGTCATACAGTTTTCCATTCTGATTCAAAAGCTGCTCTTTCGCTTCAATGTCATGGAAGCATACACCGCTTTTGCAGTTTCGGCTATTGAACGTGATTTTCAACACGTTTTTGTTTTTGCCGATAATCTCAGCACGGGTTGCCCTAACATTGCTCTGGGCGAAAACTGGCTTTTCATTCCCTTTGCCGAATGGCTCCAGAATTTCAAGCTGTTTGATGAAGCTTTGTGTCAGGAAGTCAACCGGCAGAATTACGTCAATCATAACCTTCGGGATAAAATCCGCATCAGTCAGACCACTGCGGGCATTAAGTTCCTGACGGAATTTTTCCAGATTCTCTTCTTTCAAAGATAATCCGGCTGCCAGTGGATGACCGCCGAAACCAAGCATCAAATCCTTGACCTCAACCATTTTTTTATACATGCTGTATGCTTCAATGGAGCGGCCAGAGCCCTTCAGAAAATCACCGTCGCCTTTTGTGAGGACGAAAGCAGGTTTACAATACCTCTCTCTCACCTTACCGGCAATAATTCCGGCGATACTCTCATGCACTTCCGGGAGGTAGACAACCAAAACCTTATCATTCTGCATTTCTGCATCAATGATTTTGAAAGCCTCCTCCATACCCTGTTTTGTGAGTTCCTGACGTTCTACGTTCAGGTCTCGCATCTGAGCGGCCTTTTCGAGCGCTTTCTGATAATCAGTCTCAACCAGCAGGTCAAAGGCCTCATTTGCTGTATCAAGTCTGCCTTCGGCATTAATACATGGGCCGATTTTGAAACCATAATCGTAAGAGGTCAGAGCTTTGTCTCTCAGTCCAAGAACTTCAAGCAGCGCCTGCAGGCCAATGTTTGAAGTGTTCTGCATTTTTTTAAGCCCTTCTTTAACGATTGCACGATTATCATGCTGTAATTCCATTACATCGCAGACAGTGCCGAGAGATGCAATTTCAAGAAAATCGGAATTGTTGAATTCATCTTCTTTTCCGAATTTTCGATACAGGCACCACATAAATTTCCAGGCAACAACAGCGCCGCAGATTTCTTTGAAAACGCCGTCATCTTCAGGACGTTTCGGGTCAATGACCGCATCGGCGTCAGGGATGATGTAGTGGCGAGCGCCTTCATTATCTCCTGGTTCGGTTGGTGTTTCGTAAGGGACTTCACCGTCTCCATCCTCCTCTGCATTCGCAGAGTCGTCTGTCGGGGAGAGGTTCCTTACTTCGTAAGGAATCTCATGATGGTCAGTAACTACAACCGTTATTCCTAATTCTTTCGCCAGCTTAATTTCATTCGCAGCTGCAATACCATTATCACAGGTCAGAATAACCTGCACGCCGGCATCATATGCATCACGAATTGCCGGTTCATGGAGGCCATAACCGTCTGTAATACGATGCGGTATGAACTTATCGCATTTGGCGCCAAGTCCGGTTAGACCTTTGTAGAGGATATATGTACTGGAGACGCCATCCACGTCATAGTCACCCATGATTCTGATGTATTTTCCTGCTTTTACTGCGTCGTAGACAATATCAACGCCGCGCTGCATATCTGTCAGCTCTGAGCCGTCAGAAACGCGGGAAATGTCAGCCTCCAGGTACTCTCTCACTGCCTCTTCACCCTGAATTCCTCTATCTGCGAGAATTTTGATAATTGCTGGGTGGACATTAAACTGCTCTGCGAGAGTCTGAAACTCCGGATTTTTTAAATTTTTGTAAATCCATTTACTCATAATTTTTTCTTCCTTTCTTGTTTAGATAATTTTTATTACATGGTTAATATGCGGGATTTTTGGAGAAAAGAAATACGCAAAAATAAGACGCAGGATTCGCACCAAAAAACCGAGCAGCAAAAAGCCGCCGAAAACTCCGGCGGCAAAATATGCTAAATATCAAATTCATTATTCATATCATAATATTTCAACGCATCCATTGCGTATGCCATTAAAGTAGTGTCCTTATTTTCTTCCATCATGCAAATAAGATTTTTGACTGCTTCTTCTGACGCAAAACCGTAAGACAGAAATTTAATAAGCTTTTCCTTATTTTCCCCATCTTCGGGATGATGTTTGCTGTAGAAATAAAGTCTGTTAATATATTCTTTCGAATTTTGTCTTAAACCTTTTTTTGCAGCTTCTTTTTCTCTTATATTTTTACTGTTGAAATACACAAAAGCCATGAAATCGCCTCTGGTTTCGGTTTCCAGGTCGGCGTAATGTTGATATATGATTTCCGGGTCGAACGGATAGAACTCGAAATACACATCAAGGGTTTTGGCATTTTCCTCATCTGGAGGAACCATGCAAGTTTTGCCGTCTACGGTTACAGATATGGCTGAATACGAATTATTACTGTAGACCTGATAGCCAATCGCCTTGAAAAATCCTTTTGGCAGAATTCCGTTTTTGGTTTCAACGGTTATATTTTTTGCCCCGTAAAAGCTCCTAAGTCCAACTGTTTTTACCGATGGGGGAATTATTACTTTAGAATCTTCGTCTTTATTCTTAAAGCAGAATGCTTCTTCCGCAATGTTTTCGACTCCGTCAGGTATGTTAATCAGACCGGATATCATTGCTACACGACTTCCGATGTTTTTAACGTTATCAAACAAATGAGACAAATCCAGAGCATTACATCCGGAAAATGCTTCCTTCGGAATATACGTAAGGTTCTTACTGTATTTTATATGTGTCAGCTTGCGGCATCCATAGAATACTCTTTCACCGATGTATTTGACTGAATCCGGCATGATAACTTCAGATATGTTGGAGTACGCAAAAGCATCTTCTCTTATCTCTTCCACTCCATCAGGAACTTCGACACGTCCGCTCTTATTTTTTGAGCACTTAATAAGCATCCTCATATCTTTCGTATATAAGATACCATCAATTGTTTTGAGGTATTGGTTATCATCTAATATCTCAAGCGATTCAAGTCTGAAATTTCTCATGATATTGATAATTTCAATGATATTAAACTTGTCTCCCCTAAGCTCAATTTTTGATGGTGCATAAGCGGTCTTGATGTTATACAACAGTGAAGCATCCGAAATCCTTATAGCCTTGCCTGAAAAATCAGCGGCATTACTGATAGCCTTAATATAATCAGGTATATCATACTGATAATCCATCAGGATATGTCCGAGGACATGTCCTCCGCCATCCAGTCTCGGAAGGTTGGCAATGCCATGAAAATCTTTAAATGCGTCATAGCAAAAATTAACGACATCATCGTCATTAATGATATTTCCGGATTTGCAATCTTCAAAAGCGTGGCTTTCAATACATGAGACGTCACTTAAATCAACTACCGCACCTTCTTTCTTAACAAATGAATTAAAGAGAAAAACTTCATTTCCGGCAGAATTTCCGAGCCCTTTAAGAACGTTTCCGGACAGAAATTTCTTGTTGTAAGATATCACTTTCTTAACATTTGGAAATGTTCTATTCCAGATTTGGATTTTGTCAACTCCTTCTTCAATTACGATTGTTCTAATCTGTGGGAATGATTCGCTTACGTTGAGAAGGTTATACACAGCGCAATTCATTTTGTTTCCGAAAACTAACTCGTCAACGTAATCTTCAATTTCAACGTCAATCAGCTCATTGGCTGAACATTCGTAGAAAACTACTCCATCCTGAAAAGATATATTACTCATATTTTTGGTTTCCTTTCTTTGTGTTTTTTTGAAATATTTTTACATTTTTAATATGAGGGATTTTGGGAGAAGAGAAATACAAAAAATAAGACGCAAAAAGATTGCGTCTTTGGACTCGCCCGTAAAGGATGATATACCCTCACGTGTGATGAGGGAGCGTACGATATACCCTTACATATAATGAGGGAACCGATATACCCTCACTTGATATGAGGGAGCACTCAGTATTTAAGCGGATTTCAGATGCCGTAAATACTTCGTTGTGTAGTTTGTACAAAATATTTTTTGCAATTTTGTTTATCACCTTCTCATATTTAATATGCAGGATTTTTTCAAAACGGGACGCTTTTTTGTGAAAAAAATAAAAAAAAATACATACAATTTTTTTTCAAAAATTCTGCATATTAAAAACAAAAAGGAACCATAAGACTATAGAAAAAAAGACAGAAAAGAGATAAAAAAATGAATACAAAAAACGACCAAAAAGAATTTTCCAAAGAATCCATCGATATATACTTGAAAAAGTTATCAAAAGTCTACAAAAAACTCAGCGCCGGCCGTATGCCAGCAGAAATTATACTCGTCGGAGGTTCTGCGATTGCGGTCAACTATTCTTTCCGCCAAAGCAGCACTGATATTGACGCAATCATCCAGGCACCCGATGTAATGCGTGATGCAATTTTCCGAATCCGCGATGAAGAAAATCTACCGAATGATTGGATTAACAGCGACTTTACAAAAACGGCGTCTTTTTCACCGATGCTGCGGCTATACTCCAAGCATTACCGGACATTTTCCAATGTTGTTGAGGTTAGGACGATAACAGGAGCATTCTTGATTGCAATGAAAATGCGAAGCGGCAGAAGATACAAGCACGACCTATCTGATATCATCGGAATTCTTATTGAGGAGGACGAAAAGAGAGAAAGCCCAATCAAGATTACCGAAATCTGCGATGCATGTGAAAAACTTTACGGAGAAACCGGATACGATACGATGCCGGCAGCATCAAGAAAATTAATAGAGAACGCCGTCAATTTAAACATCCAAGAACTACATAATCTATACCGGCAACAGACCGAAACGGAGGCTGAAAACTGCCGTTTGCTGGTTCAGTTTGAGGCGGAAAATCCCGGCGTGCTAAGCAGTGAAAATCTTGAATCAATCATAGAAAACCTGAGAAAATAAAGAACCCAGCCCTGAATTTCAGGGCTGGGGCTTTTACCTTATTTTTTCTTTTTTCCATCTTTTTCCTTCTTTTTCTTTTCTCTTTTCTCTTTTCTCTCTTTTTCTCTCTTTTTTTCTTTTTCTCATATTACTCCCCTCTCATCCTCTGATGCACTTCATCCAGATACATCCCGAAAATACGTCTTCTCATTTCTATATCCATCATAGCCCGGGCAAACTCTATCCTGTCCTCTTTTTCTCTTTTACTCAGCCCTTCAACTTCCGAACTATCACCAATTCCATAGAGATTATTTAACTCCTGCACGAAAATTGCTTCTATTTTGTTATAATACACAGTCGCAAAATCGCACTCTTCATTCTGCTTTGCCACATTTTTCAGCTGCTCATCAGCCATTAGCTGCTCTTTGATATTTTTGATATATGGAATAAGTGCTTTACTGTCCAGCTTCAGCCCGATTTTATTATTCAATTCTTCAATAATATTTGATAAAAAGTCATCCTGCTCTACAGTCTCGCCGCCGGTGCCGCTTCCCGTTCCGTTTACATCATCACCATTTGCCAGGATTTCCCGGGTTGTCTCCTTTCCTCCAACCTGGTTCACATCATCAATCACCAGCATATCATCAGCGTGATTGTCGTTAAATTCACGTTCTTCAGCTCCCATCACAGATTTGTATGCATTCAGGAATACATATCTCTTATGCAGCTCAACATCTTTCATCTCTGTGTTCATAGAAACCCCGACGTATATTTTTAAGAACTTTTTTATTCTGTTTCTGATAATGCCAGCACTGCTACCGGCCGCCTCAATACGTTTTGTTAATCCAGTGAACGCACCTGAGATATATACTCTGTCACTTGATGTTTTTTCATTTTTCAGAATCATCCTGCTCGCTTTGTCCACTTCTTCGGCAATCAGCACGCCTGACGCCGTCAGCTCGCTGTTGATTTTCAATAAATCATCCAGGCTTGCAGGCTCTGCCAGGGTTGTGGTTGTGTAGAATGGCGCGAATGCGTCAATCATATCACTGCATGTGTTTTTGAAATCAATAATGACCGGTTTTTTAACATACGGACGGCATGGTCTGTTCAGACGTGATAATGTCTGCACAGCATTTACGCCGCTTAATGACTTCATAATGTACATGCCACAGAGTTTCGGCTGGTCAAAGCCCGTCTGATATTTGTCTGCCACAACCAAGATGCCGTATTCGTCAGTATCAAATTTTGCAGCAGTCTTGCTTTCTGGAAAGCCATTCATCTTTGCTTCCGTATATTCTTCGCCATCAATAACCACAGAGCCGGAAAAGGCAACCAGTGCTTTCATATCAATTCCGCGTTTTTTCAACTTTTTATCTAATTTTCTCTTTATTTTTACCGCTTCTTCTCTTGATGCACACAAAATCATCGCTTTACCGTGACCGTCAAGCTGGCATTTTACACGAGACATGAAATTGTCAATAATGATATTCAGCCGCTGGTCAATGTTAGTATCGTTAAGGCTTACCATTTTTGTGATGTCTCTTTTCGTATCTCTTTTATTACATACCGGGTCTGAATTGCCAACCTTTCTTATATGGTAATATGTCTGATACTCAATGTATGCCTGGAATACGTCCAGGATATATCCCTCGCTGCATGCCTGCTTCATTGAATATGTATGAAATGCTGCAAATTTGCCATCCGGTGTCTGTACTCCGAAGGTTTCAAGAGTTTTCGGTTTTGGTGTTGCGGTAAATGCAAACATTGCCACATTCGCCTGCCTGCCGGTCTGTCTCATATTTTCAGTTACGGCATCTTCTATATCTTCCACGTCAACACCGAGATTAAGCGCTTTTTTTACCGCTTTCAGGTCTTCGCCAGATGTTGAAGAATGTGCTTCATCAATAATGACGCCGAAGCTTTTGCTTTTCATATATCCGATTTCATCAGCGATATACGGGAATTTCTGGATAGTCGTGATGATGATTTTTGCATTGCTTGCCAGGGCTTCTTTAAGGTCAGCCGATGTACATCCGCGCCCCAGCGCCCTCACAAATCCTTCGCAATGTTCACGCCCCATAATTGCCTGCTGCAGCTGGCGGTCTACTGTCCTTCTGTCTGTCATGATAATGACTTTATCAAAAACAGCAACTGCCCTTGCCCCGTCGTATACGTGGAGTGATGCCAGGCGGTATGCCAGCCAGGAAATCTCATTTGTCTTTCCAGAGCCGGTAGAGTGCTGGATGAGATAGTCTTTTTTGGTTCTGTTCTTCTTAACTGCCTCAATCAGTTTTTCCACACAGTCAATCTGATGAAAGCGCGGGAAAATCAGCAAGCTATTATTATCAACATATATATAATTTGCAATCAGATTCAACACCGTATCCGGCAGCATGATATAATCATACATATAATGTACCGGGAATTCGTTTTTGCAGACAGGGTTTCCAGCATCCGCATCAATACCTGTTCCGGTTCCCTGGTTGAACGGCAGGAAGATAGTGTCTTTACCGTTGATATATGTTGACATATAAGCTTCGTTTTCATCCATCGCAAAATTAACGACAGCACCGGTCATCACGTCAAATATTTTTGTGTTTTTGTTCCTGGCATTCTTATACTGATTAATTGCGAATCTGTAATTCTGGCCTGATGGAGTATATTTAAGCTCCATTGTCACAATTGCAATGCCATTCAAAAACAGTACCAAATCCACTCGCTCAGTCTGAGACACCCACACTTCTTCCATCACTGAAAAAATATTGCTCTTGTAATTTTCAACCATCTTTTCATTCATATTTGAAGCCGGCTTTGCATACATCAATTTGATACTTATCCCGTCAATGCAGACTCCGTGCTTCAGCACATAATTCTTGCCACGTTTCAGCATTTCATCATTTGCCATCCTAATGACAGTCTCCATAACATCCGGGTGTCTTTTTTGAAGTTTTTTTAACTCGTCTTTTTGTGTGCTTTCCAAAAATCGTTTCAGGCAGTCTTTATCAACCGCAAATGTTTTGTCATATGTATTTTTTCTGTATTCGTAACCAGCAGCCATCAGTTTTTCAATTATATGCTGCTGAAAATCGTGTTCTTTATTTCCTCTCATTTTTATGCATTCCTTTCTATATTTCAGGCGGGCCGGAGGCTCGCATATCTCCAACGTTGTTCTATACATGTAATATGCAAAAAAGAGAAAATAAAGCGATTTTTTTGCGGATTTCTGAATGGCAACAAAAAAACCGCTGCAAAAGCAGCGGTTAGATAAGCGGAAACAGATGCGTTGTACTTGCGAAATCACTGGCGTCAGTCCACTGTTTCGTAATCCAGCTGTACAGATATGTTTCAACGATATTGATGCCACGCTCGTCGAAAACGTATACTATCATACTATCTGGGGCAAGTTCATTGTATCCCTCTGCGCCCAGAACCTTTCCGGCCTTGCGGGCGGATACGGTGTCATACAAAAAATGCACGCCAACTTTTCTGTCATCAAATGTCAGCATAACATCCTGAGCACGGCAGCCGTAGAGCATTGAATGCGACATAGGTTCAATGAATCCTCTGGCATGTGTGTTAGCAAATACATCCAAATTTTTTTTGATGATTCTTCTGACATCATGGACAAGGTCAAGGCATTCTTTCAGCACTGGGACCGTTCTTCCATCGTCCTCGAGATAAACAATTTCTTTTGTTTTATGTTTTTTTATTGTTTCGCTTTTCATTATTTTTCTTTCCTTTCTTGGTACTTTATTTTTATCGTATACAATATGCAGAACCGCATCAGAAACAAAAAGAACCTGCCGGCCGGCAGGAGCTAGTAATTTCATCCGATAAAAAGACAGCGGCTTCGCGGCAGCAAAT
>ENA-OPDD01001853-OPDD01001853.1-human-gut-metagenome-genome-assembly--contig:-NODE-1853-length-13582-cov-9.048126_pt1 | contig 13582 bp, 9 predicted proteins | sample MGYA00241574_ERZ501499 | MGnify/ENA primary metagenome ERZ501499 (study PRJEB25962, sample SAMEA2042576) | human gut metagenome | biome: human gut; feature: human-associated habitat; material: faeces...
AACCCTGCAGATGTAAGAAATAGATGTTTTCCATTCATATTCTTTTACCTCGTCAGTCGAGTAGACTTACACCTCACAATGTAAGCCCCTCACAGAACCGTACGTGCGGCTTTCCCGCATACGGCTCTTCATAATAATATTTACAGTCTCAAAACAAGCTGACATAAATCTTTGGCATTGCCAATGGATAATATTTCAGCATTTCAATGAATCCTTCTCTTGTATAACTCTTTCTGTCACTTCGTCTATTCAGCACCTTAAACAGAAGTTCTCTCACTTGTTGTTTGTAGTTTGAAATCATTCTGCCATTAAAACTTATGCCATAGTACCTATAATGGCCTATTAGTTTCAGATTTAGCATACCCATTAGTTTCTTTAGCGGTTGGTCTCTATTCGCATATAACCATACCTTGATGTCTCGAATTTTCTGTCTGAATTTCTTAGAGCTTGTCTTTGGCATTATATATGGCATGCCTTTGCGTGAACGCCCACAATAGAATGTGAATCCCAGAAAATCAAATGTTTGTAATCTGATACACTCACCGCTCTTTTGCTTTGCCCTTGCAATATAAGCACCGCTTTGTAAGAGACGACTTTTACTGTCTTCTAATTGCAAACCGAACTTTTCCATTCGTTCTTTAAGAAGCTTGTAGTAATTCTCTGCTTCCCATTTATATTGAAATCCTGCAACAAAATCATCTGCATATACAATTAGAAAGTTATCTCCCTTGCATTCTTTGGTAATAATAAACTTATACCATAGTGTCAATACATTGTGCATATATATGTTTGCTAGGATTGGACTTATGATATTGCCTTGAGCTGAACCTTCTTCATTCGCCATAAGTTCACCATTATCCAGCACTCCCACTTTAAGATACTTCTTGACAAGACCAATTATGTTGGGGTCTTTAATATAAAGTTTGAGAAACTTGATAATCCATTCATGCTTCATATGGTCGAAGAATCCTTTGATGTCAGTATCCACAATATAGCAGATTTTCGTGTTGTTTAATCTCTTACACAGTTCTTTTATTGCGTTATGACATCCTCGATTTGGTCTGAATCCGTACATGCAGTTCAGAAATCTCGGTTCATAGATAGCTTCCAATATCTTCTTTAATGCTAATTGGACTATTTTGTCCTCATAGCATGCAATTCCTAATGGTCGAAGTTTTCCATTGCTTTTAGGGATATATACCCTAATTGATGGCTGTGGTTTGTATGATTTTCTTTTCAGTCTTTCTACCAAGTCATCTAAGTTTTGCTCCAGATTTCTCCCGTACTCTTTCTTAGTAATCTCATCAACACCGACTGCTTTGTTTCCGTCTAATTCTTTGTGACATTGCAAAAGCATTTCTTTATTGATTAGATGATACAACGATGTGAACTCTGGTCCCGGCGAATTTGCCGATATTTCTGCTATTCTTTCTAATTTCGTTTCCATCAATACCTCCGTCCCTGAGTACGGTTGATGTGTCCTCAGAAAGACCATTATTATGTAGCTCCCTTTCCTCCGTTGGCATTACCCAACTTCTTCAGTACTATGAAGCTATCCGACTGCCTACTGTTCTTTTGACATTCTCCTGTTTTGCAGTTGTTTGCCATACTTGCAATGGCAAGAAACAATAGGCTCTCCCCAGTTGACTGAATAATCACAATGTAAAACATAAAGTGCTCTTTGACCCCGCAGAAGCAAACCATTTCTCACCAATGCGAATTGATTTGTATTGCTTTCCGTCGAAATTAGAACGTCAGCCTTCTAAATGTCAAAATTTCGAGGCTCAATCACACTCTCTATTTTCTCGCTGTCTACGCTTAGCAACTACCATTACTGACAGTCACCCAAGACTCGCTACTGGCGGTTGGTTAGGCCTTACCAGACAGGCATTCCACCTGCTAGACTACTCGCCCTTATCTGGGCGCACAACTCCGATTTATCATAATCATTCTACCATACCGTTATGAATAAATCATCTCATGCAAAACAATTTCTTCTGCCCGATTGTGAATGTTATTGCAACGCTGCACCCATTCCATCTGACAGATACTCTTTAATTCTTCTGTGACCCCCTCAGCAGCTTTCATCTGCTCTATGATTGTATCTAATCGCTTCTGTGCCTGTTCGTTCAGATCTGCAAGATATGTCCATAATTCCCCTGTCAGGGTCAATGTATTCAATCTGGCTGGGTGGACTTCTCTTAAATATTCCCGGTGCATCCGTCCGTACTTTCCGATAGGGCGGTGTTCCTCCGGCAGTTTCAAGTCCGGGATGTAGTAATCTCCGACAAGGATATAATCAATTCCGTTTTCCGTTATTCTTGGTTTCAATTTGCTCATATTTTTAATCTCCTCATTCTGGTTTTGCAAGTCTGACTCTCCAGAAATATTGGTAAATCATTGGTAAAATTGAGAATGGAACACAAGAAATGCTATTTATAGAAGTATTTAAGACGATTTGAGACTTTTCATTCTGAACAGAAAATCCTGCCGTGGCATACGAATAATATTTTTGTCATCCCGTCATATCCTTTCAAACATCTCGAAGCCGCAATATTACTGTAATCCGTTATTTTATTTTTTCTTTTCAATCTTGTTCCCAAATTACGCATTTTCCCATAAATTTCCACTCAAGTTACTGGCAAATGGTGTAATATGTAATACATGGTATAGCAGCTGCAGCAAACCTCCGCCTGTTTATCCCGGCATTCTTCTTGCCCCGCCCGCCGCCAAAAGCTGCCTACAGGATACCACACGCAGCGCTAAATCACAACCAGATTCCCTGCACCGCCCCGTTTTCTGCAAAATTCTCTTGCAAGGTTTCACACCGCCAACTATAATGTATTTATATATTATAAGTAAAGGCGCATGGCACAGCCGTTTTCCGGGCTTGCCGGGTGCTTTGGATTCCAAACAGAAAGGGGGGCCGCCCGATGCCTCGCATTGCCGTGGTGGATGACCAGCCGGATATGCGGCAGCAGCTGTGCAGCATGATTGACCAATACAGCCGCGAGAACAACTGTATGCTGGAAGTTACCGCTTTTTCGGACGGTGCCCAGATCATAACCAACTATTGCAAGGGGTTCGACATCATCTTTCTGGATATTGAAATGCCGGAGCTTGGCGGCATGGACGCTGCCGAGCGCATTCGCACGGTGGATCCGGATGTGGTGCTGGTGTTCGTTACCAACATGGCGCAGTACGCTATTCGCGGGTATGAGGTCGACGCCCTGGATTTTGTGCTCAAACCGGTCAATTATTACCAGTTCAGCACCAAGCTGGCCCGCGCTTTGCAGCGGGTGCAGCGCCGCAAAGGCGGGCAGATTGCCTTACAGACCGCTGGGGGCGTGCAGCTGCTGAACACCGAGGACATCTACTGGCTGGAAACGCGGGACCGTATGCTGCATTACCATACCTCCACCGGGGTATGGTCCGTGCGTTCCAGCCTGCAAAATGCTGAAAAGCAGCTGGCCCCCTACCACTTTGCCAAATGCAACCAGTGTTACCTTGTCAATCTGCGGTATGTGCGGGCGGTCCAGAACGATATGGTCCAGGTTGGGGAGGACCGGCTGGAGATCAGCCGCCGCCAGCGGGCTGCCTTCCTGGCTGCGGTCGCCGCCTATGTTGGGGGTGCCATGTAATGCTGCCAAATCTCCAACAATTTCTTTCTCTTCTTGTCTGTGGGATACAGCTTTGGGGCGCAGCACTGACCTACTGGCTCCCGCTCCGGCACTCGCCGCACTTTTGGCAGCGGGCGCTGCTTTGCCTGATTCCCTCCATTCCCCTTTCCACATTTTTATTATGGGCGGATCACACGCCTTTCTCGCTGTTCCTGCGGGCGGGGGCGTATATTCTGTTTTGTATGTGGATGATTTTCGCTTCCCACAGCTGCACCCAGTTGGACTGGTCCGGCGCCAATTATTGCGCCATCTGGGGAATTTTGAGTGCCCTGACGACATTTGAGTTATGGCAGCTTCTTGTCTGGTGCCTGGCACAGGTAAACATATTCCTGCCATTGGATCAGCCCTCTGCTTTGCTGCTACAACTGCTGTTTTTTGCCGCTGCGTACTGCCTGCTGCGGGTAACTGTTGCCCATTCCATGCCATATGAAGGCAGCTACCACATCGGTCCCCGCCAGCAAATCAGCGCTATTATTCTGGGCGGCATGTTCGTTCTGCTGTTTTTAACAATGCAGACCGTCACCAACTCCGGAGTATCACGGGAAACTTCTATCTTCATTGTTGTCCCCCTGGCACTCTGCCAGCTCTACTGCATCACCCTTTTATATTTGCAGACTGAGCTGTTCAAAAAGGCGGCCATGGAAAAAGAGATGAACTCGCTGAACATGCTGTATGAACGCCAGCGCCAGCAGTATCAGGTGGCCAAGCGAAACGTACAGATCATCAACCGCAAATGCCATGAGCTGAAAGTTCAGATCGCTGATCTGCGCCGCATGGCCCCCAACGCCGCGCTGCAGCAGAGCCTGAACGAAGCCGAAGCCGCCGCCCGGCAGTATGACGCCAGCACCCAGACCGGCAGTGAGGTTTTGGATGTTGTGCTGACCGAAAAGAGCATGCTGTGCGAAGCCCACCACATCAGCATCAACAATGTAGCGGACGGTACCTGCCTGCACTTTATGGATCCGGCCGATCTGTACGCTCTGTTTGCCAACGCACTGGATCATGCCATTGAGTTGACCCGCAAGCTGCCGGAGCCGGAAAAGCGGATGATTGACCTGCTGGTCTGCAGGCGGCAGGGGTTTGCTGTTCTGAATATCATCAGCGCGGTGCCCGATGGCCCGGATCCTGGCCGCGAAACCTGCGATGAGTTAAAGATCGTCAAGCGCATTATCCAGAAGTACAATGGTTTTTTGACTACCGAATCCAACGGTGGATTTTTTGCGATAAAAGCCGTTTTCCCGGTCCAATAAAGTTCCCTCAAAATTTCAGGTATAAAATTTACGCCCTTGCATTTGTACATATTGCACAAATGCAAGGGTTATTTTTTTGTCAGGCAAAAACCGTTTATTCCACGCAAATGACCGATTATACAAAACCCATTGCGACATTTTTCGCTGTTCGTTACAATAATAACAGCAAAAAGAAAGGATGGCTGCGCCATGCGAGAAATCACCAAAATCATGAAGGGTTGGGAATTCACCGGCCCCGACGGCACCACCACAACGGTGGACCTGCCGCACACCTGGAACGCCCGCGACGGTCAGGACGGCGGCAATGACTACTGGCGCGGCACCTGCATCTACCGCACCCGTTTCGCTGCTCCCCAGTTTAACACCGCCTCCCATCAGGTCTGGATTCAGTTTGACGGCGTCAACGCCAGCGCCCATGTGGTTCTGAACGGCTCCCCCGTCTGCAACCACGACGGCGGCTACTCCACCTTCCGCGCCAACATCACCGAACTGCTGCGGGATGAAAACGAGCTGACCGTGGAAGTCGACAACAGCAAAAACGACCGCGTTTACCCCCAGAAAGCTGACTTCACCTTCTATGGCGGCATCTACCGCGATGTCAGCCTGATGGTGGTCAGCAAGAACCACTTCACCCTGGATTACTTCGGCGGCCCCGGCATCCGCATCACCCCCACTGTGCAGGGCGCAGATGCCAGCGTTCAGGTTACCACCTGGCACGACGGCGAAGGCGAAGTGAGCATTGAGTTGCTGGACGCTGCCGGCAACACCGTTGCCACCGGCAAAGGCCCCGACATCACCCTGACCATCTTCAACGCACACCTGTGGAACGGCGTTAAGGATCCGTACCTGTACAGCTGCAAGGCCCGCCTTGTGGTGAACGGCACGGTGGAAGATGAGACCACCACCCGCTTTGGCGTGCGCAGCTTCAAGGTTGACCCCAAGAAGGGCTTCTTCCTGAACGGCAAGTCTTACCCGCTGCACGGCGTTTCCCGCCATCAGGACCGCAAGGGCCTGGGCAACGCCATCACCCGCGAGATGCACGACGAAGACATGGCCCTGATCAAAGAGATCGGCGCCAACACCATCCGCCTGGCTCATTATCAGCACGACCAGTACTTCTATGATCTGTGCGACGAGGTCGGCATGGTTGTTTGGGCCGAGATCCCCTACATCAGTGAGCACATGCCCAACGGCCGCGAGAACACCATCAGCCAGATGAAAGAGCTGATCACCCAGAACTACAACCACCCCTGCATCGTCTGCTGGGGCGTTTCCAATGAGATCACCATCTCCACCAAGGACAAGAAGGACATGCTGGATAACCACCGCCAGCTGAACGACCTGTGCCACGAGATGGACAAGACCCGCCTGACCACCCTGGCCTGCTACGCCATGTGCGGTCCCTTCAACCGTTCGGCCCACATTACCGATATGGTCAGCTGGAACCTGTACTTGGGCTGGTACGTTCCGGGCTTTATCCTGAACGACCTGTGGATGGGCTTCTTCCATCTCTGCTTTCCCAACCGCCCGTTCGGCTACAGCGAATACGGCGCGGAGGGCATGCCCAACCTGCACAGCACACACCCCCACCGCGGCGACCACACCGAAGAATACCAGGCCAAGTACCATGAGTACATGCTGCGCTGCTTCAAGCGCCACCCCTGGATGTGGGCCACCCACGTTTGGAACATGTTTGACTTTGCTGCAGACGCCCGTGACCAGGGCGGCGAGCCGGGCATGAACCACAAGGGCCTTGTGACCTTTGACCGCAAAACCAAGAAGGACAGCTTCTATCTGTATAAAGCATGGTGGAGCGATGAAGCCTTTGTGCACATCTGCTCCAAGCGCTTTGTGGAGCGCACCGGCAGCACCGCTACCGTAAAGGTTTATTCCAACCAGAGCACCGTTGCCCTGTATGTAAACGGCAACAAGGTAGGCGAGCAGACCGGCGAGCATGTTTTCACCTTCAAGGTTCCCCTGAACGGCGAACTGCACATTCAGGCCGTGGCTGGTGACCGCACCGATGAGTCCGTCATCCGCCATGTAGATACCCCCAACCCGGAGTACAAGCTGCACAAGACCAAATCCAAGAGTGCAAACTGGGTATAATCTATTTTGAACACTCTGTATTTTGTTCTCGCTTAATACAGTTTGTTATAGAGCATTTTCTAACAGGAGGAGAACACAATGAGTAAGAAACCCAAAGTTGGGATGTGGTCCGGCCTGACCGCCGTTACCGCCGTCCTGACCGCAGGCGCCATTGTAGGCACGACGGTTGCGTTCCATTATACGACCACCGTTAATAACTACCTGGACGCCGACACCTACAAGATCATCAGGGGCGACAGCGACGAAGACACTGAGTACTTCAAGAGCGATTTCACCTCTGATGAAGAGCGCGAGTCCTATGAGGCTGAGCTGTGCGCACAGGTTGAAGCCGAAGGTGCAGCCCTGCTGAAGAACTACAACAACGCCCTGCCCCTGGCAAGCGGCGCAAAGGTCAGCCTGTTCGGCCACGGCTCCGTGGACCTGATGTACGGCGGCACCGGTTCCGGCTCCGTTGACACCAGCAAGGCTCCCAACTTCAAGCAGGCTCTGGAAGATCAGGGCATCCAGGTCAACAGCACCCTGTGGGATCTGTATTCTTCTGACGATATGATGAAGAACTACAGCCGCATCACCCCGGCTGCCATCTCCGATACCCTGGAAGCCAACACCCAGTACGCTGTAAACGAAGCTCCCTGGGGCAAGCTGTCCAGCGCCGAGTCCAGCTTTGCTGACTACGGCGATGCTGCTATCGTCGTGTTCTCCCGTTCCGGCGGCGAGGGCGCTGACCTGCCCAGTGGCGAAAACGGCACCAATGATTCCTGGATCAAAGGCCAGGAGGGCGATGGCAACTACCTGGCCCTGTCCGCTGAAGAAAAGGAACTGCTCCAGAACCTGAAGCCCCTGAAGGACAACGGCACCTTCAAGAAGATCATCGTTCTGATCAACTCTTCCAACGCCATTGAGATGGATTTCCTGAACCCGGAGATCTGCGGCGAGGATTACGGCATCGATTCCGCTATGTGGATCGGCGACGTGGGCCAGACCGGCATCAACGGTGTTGCCCAGCTGCTGGCTGGCGAGGCTACCCCGTCCGGCAGCCTGGTTGATTCCTACCTGTATGACAACATGGCCAACCCCGCCATGTACAACTTCTACACCCAGGCTTACCCCAACGCAGCAGATTACAACCTGCTGACCGATGGCCCTGATGTGCAGGGTATGTACAGCGTGTATCAGGAAGGCATCTACCTGGATTACCGTTACTACGAGACCCGCTACGAGGACGCTGTTATGGGCACCGGCAATGCCGGCGACTACAACTGGTCCACCACTGTTGCCTTCCCCTTCGGCTATGGCGACAGCTACACCACCTTCGAGTACAGCGATTTCAATGTGACCGAATCTGCTGATGCTTTCAATGTCACCCTGAAAGTCACCAACACCGGTTCCACCTACTCCGGCAAGGAAACCGTTCAGCTGTACTTCCAGAGCCCCTACACCGATTACGACAAGGCCAACGGCATCGAGAAGGCTTCTGCTGAGCTGTGCGGCTTTGCCAAGACCGATATCCTGGCTCCCGGCGCTTCCGAGACTGTCAACATCACCGTTGACAAGAGCGAGCTGCGCACCTATGATTCCAACAACGCCAAGACCTATATTGTTGACGCTGGCGACTACTACTTCACCGCTGCCACCGATGCACACAACGCTGTGAACAACATCCTGGCTGCCAAGGGCTACACCGTTGAGAACACCGATGGCCGCATGACCGCCGATGGCGACGTTGCCCTGACCTACAAGTGGACCAATGCCGCTCTGGACAGCACCACCTTCGCCACCAGCGAAAACGGCACTGCCATCACCAACCTGTTTGATGAAGCAGACCCCAACAAGAGCAGCAGCGAACCCGGCGAAGTTACCTGGCTGAGCCGCTCCAACTGGGTTGCCACCTTCCCCACCCAGCCTGTTGTGCTGAACGCAACCCAGACCCTGGCTGATCACCTGGCTTTCACCCGTTACGACGGCAGCAAGGCTGACAGCGTTGAAATGCCCACTCTGGGCGCTGACAATGGTTTGGCTCTGGTTTCCATGATCGGTGCCGACTATGACGATCCCCAGTGGGATACCCTGCTGGATCAGCTGACCTTCAACGAGATGGTCAACACCATCACCCTGGGCTTCCACAACACTGCCGCTGTTGAATCCATCGGCAAGACCCGTACCAAAGACGAAAACGGCCCGCAGGGCCTGACCGCAGCACTGACCGGCGGCGCTTCCGCTATGTGCTACACCTCCGAAGACGTTATGGCCGCCACCTTCAACGTTGACCTGATCAACGATGTGGGCCGCTGCATTGGCGAAGACTGCCTGGCCATGGGTTACTCTGGTCTGTATGGCCCCGGCATCAACATGCACCGCACCGCTTACTCTGGCCGTAACTTCGAGTACTATGCTTCTGATCCGTTCATTGCCGGCACCATCTGCGCTGCCGAAGTCAACGGCATCCAGTCCAAGGGCGTTTACGTTTACCTGAAGCACGTTGCCCTGAACGACTCTGAATCCAGCCGCCGCGGCGTGAACACCTGGCTGAACGAGCAGGCTGCCCGCGAAATCTACCTGGAAGTTGCCGACAAGGCCATCACCGATGGCGGCGCCTGGAGCGTTATGACCGGCTTTAACCGCTGGGGCGCTTACTGGTGCGGCGCTTACGATAACCTGCTGACTGGCTTCCTGCGCGGCGAACTGGGCATGCGCGGCATGATCATCACCGACTACTCCGGTTCCAGCAAATACATGGATCTGGCTGATGGTCTGATTGCCGGTTCCGATATCTGGGATAGCCCGGATCCGACCATCCACACCACCCTGGCTCCGAAGTACGAGAACGATGCTTACATCGTGACCGAAATGCGCGAATCCATGCACAAGATCCTGTACACCGTTGCCAACTCCAACGCTATGAACGGCTGGTCCTCCGCTGACCGCCTGAAGGTCATCACCCCGTGGTGGAAGACCGCCCTGTACGCTCTGGACACCGTTCTGGCTGTTCTGACCGTGCTGTGCATCTGGCGCCTGGTTGTTGCCATCAAGCGCAAGAAGACCTGGACTGCTGAGCAGGCTGCCAACACTGCAAGCGCTCAGAATCAGCAGTAAGGTTTAGCCTCCGCATCTTCCCCCTTTTGAATCGTTTATGCCCCCGCCCGTTTCGGGGCGGGGGTCTTTGTTATGAAAGGAGAATGCCCCCATGAGTGAACAAAACTCTGCGGCGTCTGCCAGCGTCAACCGCGCCAAGCCTTACCAGCTGATGCTGTTCCCGCTTAACAACGGCGCTACCAACGTGTACTATGTTCTGGTGCTTTCCTACATTGCCACTTTCGGCAGCAAGGTTCTGGCCCTGAGCATGATCTTCGCCTCCGTGATGGTCACCGGCATGCGCCTGTTTGACGCCATTACCGACCCAATCATCGGTGCCCTGATGGACCGCACCAACGGCAAGTTCGGCAAGTTCCGCCCGTTTATGGTCATCGGCAACCTCATCATGGCTGTCAGCATCCTGGTGCTGTACGGCCTGACCCCGCTGATCCCCGCCTCCATGGAATGGGCACGTTATGTTGCCTTTGTAGCCCTGTACGCCATCTGGGTCATCGGCTACACCTTCCAGACTTCCTGCACCCGTTCCGGCCAGACTGTTCTGACCAACGATCCCAAGCAGCGCCCCCTGTTCACCATCTTCAACACCGTCGGCTCCCTGCTGGGCATGGGCGCCATGCAGTTCTTTGCCCCCATCCTGGCCAAAAACTATGAGGGCGGTTACGCTTCCGCCGGTTTCTTCCGCACCCTGGCTCCTGTCGGCATCGTGATCTCCATCGCCCTGACCATCCTGGCTGTCATCGGCATCTGGGAAAAGGACCAGCCGAAGTACTTTGGCATCGGCGGCCAGAAAACCGAAAAGATCAAGTTTGCTGAGTATGTTGCCATCATCAAGGGCAACAACCCCATGCAGCGCCTGATGGTGGCTGGTGCAGGCTGCAAGCTGGCACTTTCCATTGCCACCAACACCACTGTTCTGTGCATGCTGTACGGCTGCATGATGGGCAACTATGATGGTCTGTACCTGCCCATGATGGTTCTGGGCTATGTGTTCAGCGTTCCCTTCTTCCTGCTCACCGTCCGTACCAGCCAGAAGAAAGGCCAGAAAGCCAGCCTGATGCGCTATGTCAGCGTTGCGCTGATCTGCTACATCGGCGTTCTGGTGCTGCTGCTCCTGTGGGGCAAGGGCGATGCCTTCACCCTGTCTCTGATGTCTGACGGCAAGGTTTCCATCAACGTTTACACCATCCTGTTCATCGTTCTGTTCGGCATTGGCTATGGCGCTTATTACGCTACTGCCGATATGCCCATCCCCATGGTTGCCGACTGCTCTGACTACGAGACCTACATCTCCGGCAAGTATATCCCCGGTATCATGGGCACTCTGTTCAGCCTGGTTGACAAGCTGGTTTCCAGCCTGTCCGCTACCGTGGTTGGCGTGGCCGTCAGCTTTATCGGCCTTGACAGCCTGCCCACCCAGTACGACCCGTACACCCCCGGCATGAACGTGGTTGTTATCGTTCTGTTCTGCGTCATCCCCATGATTGCATGGACTGCTACCCTGCTCGCCATGAAGAACTACAGCCTGACCGGCGAAAAGATGAAAGAGATCCAGGCCGTCAACGCCTGCCGCCGCGACGCGGTGGCCAAGGGCATGAAGCTGGACGAGGCCATAGCCAAGTGGCAGAGCATGGACCAGCTGCCCGCCGAGTACCGCAGCTGAGGCGCTCTTCCTCTGCCTGCGCGGGCGTAGAATAGAACCATGAGAAAAAGCACCGGTTTTCGTGAGAAAGCCGGTGCTTTTTGCGCGCTTCAGGACTCTTTTTCGGGGGTCTGCTGCCGCTGCCCGGCGCTCCCGACGGCTACTTCCTCGTTCTCGGCACCTTCTTCGCCAACTGCGGCGGCGATGTCCTGATCGACGGCGTCATGAAGCTCAGCGATAAGACAGTCGGCGGCCCCGCAAATGCCCTGAAATGCGGCAGAACGGATGTGAAAAATTCCGGAGTAGTTGTAATTAAGAACGAATTGCGGTATTATATAATAGTTGAATTATACGCACCTGTCAGCAGGGCGTGACCATAAAGAGAGTGAAAAGGAAAACTGCGAATGAGATCTGCGGGAAGAAAACCGAAGCATGAGGGAAAAGTCGGCCCGGAAGAGAGACGAGGGCGTAGGTGAGCTTCTGGGCAAGGTCGTCCACATCGCCTTTGCGGAAGACGATGCCATTGTCGTGGATGACATTGTAGCACTCCTCGATGTCGGAGGTGATGACGCAGTTGCCGTAGCTCATGGCCTCCAGCAGGCAGAGGGGCATTCCCTCAAGGTCGCTGGGCAGGACGAAGAGGTAGGCGTTGCTGTAAAGCTCTTCCCGCAGCGCACCGTCCACGAAGCCGGTGAAAATGATGCGGTCGTCCCCGCCGGCCTGCTCCTTCAGCTGGTCGATGTACCAGTGGGTGTCGGAGGAGCCGCCCGCGATGACCAGCTTTTTGTCGGTGTGGAGCTTCTTGAACGCATCCACCAGATAGTGACAGCCCTTTTCCGGCACCATCCGGCCCAGATAGAGGATATAGGAGTCCTTCTCGAGGCCGTACTTCTCCCGGATGATGTCCGGGGCCGCAGGGGCCACAGGGTTGACGCCGTTGGGGATATAGCGGGTGGCGCGGCCGTAGGTGTCCTGAAAATACTTTTGTGTGCTGTGATTGAGGACGATGATCTCGTGGGCGAACCGGACGCCGGTTTTTTCGCCCGTGTGGATATACCACGAGCCGAAGGAGCCTTTCCATTTGTCCCGTGCCCAGTCCAGACCGTGGACGGTCAGGACGACCCGCTTGCCGGTGAGGCGGGGGAGCCAGGAGAACATGGCAGGCCCCTCGGCGTGGATGTGGACCACGTCATAGGGGCCGAATGCCGCCGCGAGACAGCCGAAGAAGCTGGACGTCACCGCCGCAAGGCCCTTGCGGTCGATGGTGGGCACCCGTTTGAGCCGGATGCCACGGTATTCGTCGAGGTGCTCGATGTCGTATTCTTTTCCGCTGACGTGATGGCCGGTGCGGTTGTAGCAGGTGACGCTGTGGCCGTGCATCACCATCCGCGCGGCCAGCTCCTCTACAACGACCCCGATCCCTCCTTCCCGTGAGGGCACCCGCTTGTGCCCTACCATAGCGATCCGCATAGTTGCATCAACTCTTTCTTGTTTCATGTATGATTCTAGGAATACAAAGTGGAAATATTTGACTACAAGTTACAAAAAATGACAATTTGTTTCAATGATATGTATATTTTACACAATTTTGATGCAAAGGTCAATACTCGTGGATAAGAATCTTAGCCAAGCCGTCAAAAAAATCCCCTCCGGATGGGAGGGGAAGGGTGTGTGGATCAATCGTCGTCGCTGTCGAGCTTGAGGACTGCGGTGAAAGCCTCGCTGGGCAGGGAGACAGAGCCGAGCTGGCGCATCTTCTTCTTGCCTTCCTTCTGCTTTTCCAGCAGCTTCTTTTTGCGGGAGATGTCGCC
>ENA-OPDD01001863-OPDD01001863.1-human-gut-metagenome-genome-assembly--contig:-NODE-1863-length-13531-cov-20.655536_pt1 | contig 13531 bp, 10 predicted proteins | sample MGYA00241574_ERZ501499 | MGnify/ENA primary metagenome ERZ501499 (study PRJEB25962, sample SAMEA2042576) | human gut metagenome | biome: human gut; feature: human-associated habitat; material: faeces...
TATCCAGAATTTCCGGTTTGTTTACGTCACCTGCGTGGATAATACAGTCGCAACCCTTTAAAATTCCCAGTATTTCCGGCCTGAGCAGGCCATGGGTATCTGAAATAATCCCTATTTTCTTCATACACTATTTCCTCGCTAATCATTCTCTTATAGGCCGTTTTATAATTTCATCATTCTATGTTTAATTTTCATCAAACAATTCAATCTTTCCATATTCCCCATCATACCCCGGAATTCTCTTCACATTTCCGGTTCTTACATTTTCAATTCCTTCCGCAATCCGTTCTCCTGCACAGGATTTAATATCTTCTGACGGTACATTTCGCAGAATGTCGAATTCTGTCCCCAGTGTCTGAATCATCTGTTCAAAACACCCCTGCACTTTCTTACTTGCAGCGGAATAGCCCATACATGTAGAGATCACTTCCGGCAGAGGTACAAGGCTTTCATATTTCTTACCATCTTTTTTTACAAAACCTTCCGCTCTGTCTGCAAGCTGTTCTACTCTGTGATCTACGCCCATGGTCAGCTTCTTTCCGCAGACAGGGCAGATTCCTCCAAGCCGTTCTGCTTCCACCGGGCTTAATGATACACCGCATTTTCTGTGACCATCGAAATGATATTTCCCCTCTTCAGGAAAAAATTCTACTGTTCCTTCCAGCCCTTCGCCAGTCTGGATTGCCCGATAAAGTCCTTCATAGGAACAGTCAATATCCAACAGATTCGCCTCGCGCCCCAGCTTAGACGGGGAATGTGCATCTGAATTGGATACAAGCTGATAGCGGTCCAGTTTGGAAATTCTCCAGTTCATAGCCGGGTCAGAGGAAAGCCCTGTTTCCAGTGCATGTATATACGGTGCCAGTTCCTCGAAACATTCCTCTACAGAATCAAATCCTGATTTCGCACCTAATACAGAGAAATGCGGTGTCCAGATATGAGCCGGAATCAGAATTCCTTCCGGGCATACATCCAGCATCATTTCCAGAAGATCATGACTGTCCAGACCAAGAATCGGACGACCATCTGAGTGAATATTTCCGATTTTTTCCAGACGCTGTGCCATGGCATCTGCTGCCTCCAGACCGGGAAGCAGGATTACATTGTGTACTTTTCTGGTCTTTCCATTTTTCTTATAAATAGAACTGATTTCCCCGGAGACAACAAAACGTGTTCCTTCTCCCGGGAACTTCCGGCTTTCTTCTTTTACGTATTCATCTCTGAGACGATACAGGCCGTTTCCCTCTGAAACAAGTCTCTCCTTCAGTTCTTCTCTCCATACCGGATGCGTGAAATCACCTGTTCCAATCAGTGAAATTCCTTTCTTTCTCGCCCAGAAATCCAGATTTTCAGGCGTGCCCTCTTTGCTTGTCGCCATGGAAAATCTGGAATGAATGTGCAGATCAGCTATCATTTTCATTAACATTTATCCCCTTAAATTCACATCAAAGTATTTCTTTTCCAGAGTTATAAAATATCAACACCCAAAGATATATTTATAACTTCCATCCGTTTTCTTTCAGCCACAACTTGTACGTCTCATACTCCGGCATTACTTTCCCGACCTCGTCCCAGAATGCCTTCGAATGATTCATTTCCTTCAGATGGCAGAGTTCATGTACCACTACATAATCCAGCACTTCCGGAGGCGCCAGTATCAGTTTCCAGTTAAAGTTCAGATTCTTCTCACTGCTACAGCTTCCCCATCTTGTTTTCTGTTCTCTGATGGTGATATTGCGGTAAGAAACGCCCATGAGTCTGGCAAAATAAGAAACTCTTTTGGTAATCGTTTCTTTTGCTTTTCGTATATAGACATTTCGTTTCGATTCGCTCAGATCTGCGCTCAGCGGCTTCTGTTCCCGGTATTCTTTTGTCCGTTCCAGACATCCCAGAACCCACTCCTGCTTCTGGTTTACAAATCTTTTGATCCTCGGCAGACCTGTACGGAGAGGTGCGCGAACGATTACGTTTCCATCCCTGCGAACCTCCAGAGTCATGGTTTTTCTGGCACTTCTTATGACCTGATATTCAAATTCTCCGCAGGTGAATTTCTCCTGATTCTTCTCTGTTTTATCCATATCCATTTTGTTCACTCTTGTCTTTTCATATGTCCCCACCCACTGTTTATTGCTTTTCGCAATTTTTATTTTTTGTTTCGAATTCTCTCATCCATATATTCCCCCATCTCTGCTGCCAGAATATCCATCTTTTCCTGTGTTTCCGGCAATGCATAAGGAACCCTGTCCATGATCCTTTTCACATAATCATGTTCACGCATGATCTCATAGGTTTCCGGGAAATTGATGTCATAATACTGAGCAATATAGGAAATCCAGTAGTCCACTTTTGAAACTCTGTCTGAAGATAATACAGATTCCTTTGCCATACAGGACTCCCATACCTTTGGTGCGATTACTCCTTCACCAACACCCTTCTCATCCACTCCCAGAAGTGTTTCCATTGACTCTTCCAGCTTTACCCTGCAATTATCCAGCTTGTCTGCATCTCGGATTAACTTTGCATGAAGCAGGGTTCTCTCGTCCGTAATTCCTTCCAGTTTGAAATCACTGTGCTTCTCAATCGCAGTGCAGATCAAACTGTCAAACCTGTCATCCTTCACAAATCTGCGGATCATTTTCTCCGGTCCGAACAGAAGCTGTGCACCATATACTGCATGCTCCATGGTTCCCGGTTCAAAGCTGTCAAATCGTTTAATCTGTTCAAATCTTCCAATATCATGGAGCAATCCGATTACCTTCGCCAGCTGTACATCTTCCTCACCCAGCCCCATACGGCGGGCAATGTCCTCTGCTGCATCAACCACTCCATAAGTATGTACGATCTTCAGATGAATCTTATCATCTGCTCTGTCATATTCATCCAGATATGCTTCAAAAGCAGCTTTCGCTGCATCAAAGTCTCTTGTTAAGTCTAATAATTTATCCATTATTATTATAATCCCTTCTTTATTCCTGTTCGGACTACTTTATATTTTCTCAACCATTATTTTCTGCTTCCATACACCTTTTCTCACAATCATAAGATATACCTGAAACGATATGGAATCACAGTCATAAATGAAAGGTTCTTCTCTGTAGATCAGAGTCTGAACATTCTCTGCTTCCAATTCTTCTTTTCTTCGTTCAGCTTTTTCCATCAATTCATGTAGATATTTATTCTGTTTTCTGCCAAAATCTCTGTCCGGATAGACCGATGCTGCTTCCCTGATTTTTTCTCCCAGCAGAGTAATCACCGGTAAATGACTGCTCCTGCAAAGCATTCCGGCTATCTTTTTGGCATTTGATATATCCGAATTTTTTTCATAGCGCCTGAGCATTTTTCCCAGTTTTTCATCTCCTGCTTCCGTTGCCAGTTCCTGCATAACTGCCAGTGCTTCCGCCGTTACCTCCCATGGATTGTCCACCGGAACAATATACTTCTCCGGTACTGCCGGATAAAAAAGATAATTTAACGGTGGGAAATCACGCAGCATTGCCAGCTTTCCTTCATACTCAGTGCAATATTTTTCTCCCAGATACTCATATTTATCACGCAATATGGCAATCTGATACTCCATTACCCTGAGATTTTCATAGCCCTTCACCCAGAAATGTCCCAGCTCTCCATAATTATACAACTGTGTTTCCAGCAAAATATCTTCAAAGAATACAGTAAACACATTCTGCCCCTGATGAATCACCAAAATATACTCTGCCTCACATAAATCCCTGTCCGCTTTCTCTATAGAGCCCTCAAACTCTCCTTCATAATCCCTGACATAATTTCCCGTCATCCTGGCATTTTTCAGAATCAGAAAACTCTCCACTGCATCATTCATCAGATAGATCAGTCGTAATTCTCCACTCTCCGTCTGTCCGGTAAAACTATCTGGAATATCCACAAATTCACACTGTTCCTGCTCCAGAAGCAGATTTAATTTTTCAAAATTGTCTTCCATTATATCTTCCATCCTTAACTCCTGCTGTTTCTGTACAATGTCTTTCGCCGATTCTGTTTAACACACTTGATAAAAGAATCCATTGCATCGTTTCATGGAATTACCGCAATGCAGAAGCAGGATACATTTGCACAATTTTACAGATATATTTTTATGATATCACTAATCATATTTTCTGCCAAATAGAAAAATTTTTCTATTCAATAAAGAAACTGATTTTACTTCTCTGTAATTGACATCCCAAACATAATATTTTACAATATAACAAAGAACAAAGAAACCAAGCAGTATGTATATTACAGAATAAACAAACATAAAATAGGAAGGAGGCATACACGAATGGCAACAGCAACAATCCCATTGAAAGGCAGCGCATCCATGGAATCAAAAAAAGTCAGTATTTCATCTAAACGCCAGATTACTATCCCGCAGAAATTTTTTACGCTTCTGGGTTTTAATACGGAAGCAGAATGTATCATGCGTGGAAACGAACTGGTTTTACGCCCCGTTAAAGAAAATACCAGTGGTGAATTTGCCGAACAGATTCTTGCCGATCTGATCAGACAGGGATATAGCGGTGAAGAATTACTTGAGAAATTTAAACAGACACAGCGAAAAATCCGTCCGGCAGTTGAAGCAATGCTTGCCGAAGCAGACCGGGTCGCAGAATCTAAATCAGGAGGATACTCCTTAGAGGATGTTTTCGGAACGGAGGATGAAAAATGACACAGGTACAGATCCTTCCACCTGCAGCAAAATTTCTGAAAAAACTTAAAGATAAAAAGCTGAAATCTCTGTACAAAGAAGCTATTGAAATGATATGTGAAGATTATTCCATCGGCGAAGAAAAGACAGGTGATCTGGCAGGAATGTACGGTTATGACATTTATTATAATAAAACTAATTATGAACTGGCATATCGGGTGAGACAGCTTGATGATTTGATAATCATCATTATCATGGCCGGAACCAGAGAAAATTTTTACGAGGAGTTAAAACGTTATATACGCACTATATAACAGTACATATTTGTATCACAAGATAATCCCCCGGAAGTTAATCAGTACTTCCAGGGGATTATTCTATTGACAAAATTTATTCCTGTGCTCCCTTCCAGTTAATAATTTGCATATTTTTACAGTATTTTTTGTAATATCTGTTATATTTGCTCTTGGAAACCTGTTTCCCATTTAAATATCTGTTGACGGGTACATAACCATATCCATTCATCTGCCCTATAGCATCTGATAATGTTGCCAGACGGTACAGTTTTCCTTTCTGGATTTTATACACATTTCTGGATGTAAGTCGTGCTGTTATTGAAGCAGCAATCGTAAATGTATTATTCTGACGGTTATAATAAACATCCGGCATGATACTTGTAGTCTGCAAAACAGCCAGAACCTTTACTTTATTTTTATAGATTGTCAGGATTATCAATTGACCACCCGGTATCACTGCAAGATATTCCGGTACTCCATCTCCGCTCAAATCCGTCCGTATCCAATGGGACATGTCCGAACAAAACGGCCTGTGTAAGTCTACTTTTTTTCCTGTGTCATTTCCAAACCATCCTGAACGGGCCCGCAAATCATCAGTTATTTTAACTTTTCGAGGATGAGCAATCCATTGGCACTGTGCCTCAGTGTATAACTGTGACGCCTTACTATATGACATACCAGCCGCCTGTACAGATTGTATCGGTAATATCCATAACACTGTTGCCAATAATACCACAATTATTTTTTGAAATATTCTTTTCATATTCATTTTTCTGTCTCCTGCCATCTGAATAAATCCCTGTACCTGCCTATAAATCACATTCCGTTTATACATATGGAAGATTGGAAAACCACTGCTGTTCTGATGATACAAAATTTTTCTGTTTCTGCCCGTTGATCCAGCCGGTCTTTGATCCATATTTTAAGCGGATATAAAGTCTGCCTCCAGTGTATCTCCATTTTTGTACAACTGCTTTGTTTCCTTTTCGAAGAACAAAAGATGTTCCGCCGCCTCCGCACTTTTTATATGCCCGGATTGATTTATTGGCTATAATTGTACGATCACCATTATACCTGGTACGATAATCAATTATTTTTCCATAACTGCTCGCAGGTTTTAACACACCATTTTTATAGATATATGTATAGTCCAACCTGCAGAAACCTATTGTCCAGCACATAACTTCATAACGTACTTTCAGATTATTTCCGCTGTTGTCGATTACTTCACCGCGGGCATACTGTTTATAATCTCCAAAAACCTTCGTCATATCCAGCAGATATTTCCATCTGCCATTTTCATATCGTAAAATACCATTTATAAATTTATGATCATTATCACTCTTGGCACTAAGATATAATAATGGTCTGGCATTATCAAAGATATATAATCTGGCTTTCAGGCTGTAAAATGGCATTTGCATATTTTTGAGCTTTATGTATTGCCCTCTTCCATTTACGCAAAGATAAACTGCATTATAATATCCATCACCAGTGTAATAAGTGTCCAGACTGACTGCCTTTACTGTAAAATTATCTTTTCTTCCATCACCGGTAACATCGTAATAGGTATATATATAGCCTGTTTCCAAATCTACCGGTATGGAGCTGGCTGCACTGACAGGATGAGTTTTTATCAGACCTAGGCCCAGTATTAACATTATAAGTATTAGTGATAGTCTGAAGTTCCATTGATTTTTTCTCATGATTTTCTCCTTGACACTATAAGTCATTTTATGTACCAATACTTTTTCAAAGAATTTATAACTACATCTTGATCCTGCGAACCACATGTTTCTGCAATTAGAGTTTCTGTAAGAAGTATTCTTCCGCTCTTTTGTCCGGGATCAGAATCCGCGCAGTAAAATACACCTTCCGTATAATCTGTCAATAATACTGCATGTGACGGATTAATTTCGTTTGCATAAATCATAATTCCTTCTGGATGATCTTTTAACATGGAAATTAATATTTTCTTTTTCTCTTCTACATTATCTGGTAAAAATCCATACCATGTAGTCATACCAGCATAGGTAAAAGACCCTCTCAACCAATCATTCTGCCTATCCCAGGCATATGGTTTTACATTCTTTTCTATAATATCTCTCCAATTTTTATCATTATTCAGCCAGGCTTTTCTTCTAAGCATCATCATCGTAGCATATAATGTACATGTCTTGCTCCCCTGAGGTTGCTTTAAATAGATCTCATCTGGCGGAAGTTTACTAATCTTTAATGTTATTGTCGCAGTAGCACTTTCATAATTTCTGGTAGCTTTTGAAATAATTGTAATCTGAACCTCTTTACTTATTGCATTATCTTCCCAGTTATGCAACGTGACTTTTCCTTCTTTATCCACCGTTGCTTCTGGTGCATTACTTTCATATGATAATGTTACTTTCTCTGCACCAGTATTTGCTCCAAGATTAAAAGGAGCATCAAACACATTTTTATTTATTTCTTTAGGACAGTTAATAACCGGTTTTCCTTTAGCAATTTTAAACGTAACTCTTTGTGTTGCTTTTGCATACTTTTCTGTTTGTTTGGCAGTAATTGTAATAGTAACTATTCCCGTTGATTTACATTGTATTCCACCGTTTTTATCTACCACAGCAATTTTTTTATCAGATGAAGTATATGAAAGTTTATTTCCTTCTGCAGTTGCATTGAGAAGTATTTTTTCACTCGTATAATGAATTTCATTCATAATCCCGATTGCAAGCGCCGGAAATCCGGTTCCTGTCTCAAATCTGGCATTGATTTGAATTGTTTGTTCATCCAGAACAATGACTTCCATTTTTTTCTTCGCAGCATTGTAATTTGTAGTCTCTGCAAAGTTTACAGTAATGGTTGCTTTTCCTACTCCTTTAATTAGGATTTTTCCATCTTTTGCTGTCGCTACTTTTTTATTACTTGACGCATAAGTCACTTTTGCATTTTCCTGTCTTCCAGAAATGGAAAGCTTAAACTCTTTACCTATATCCTTATATGTTTTGGTTATCTGTTTTTCTATCTGGATCTCTTGATTTTTCTTTGCCCCCCATCTTGCATATAAAACTTTGTCACCACGCGTTCCAACTTTTATTTTACTTATTTTTGTACCAGTGCTAAAATCCTTCGTGGTATACCAGCCTTTAAAAATGTATCCTTTTCTTTTCGGAGCTTCGAGTTTGACTCCATTTGTCGAATAATAATAGGAAGGATTTGCTTTTGCATTTGTTCCTTCGTTTAAATCATAGATAATATAACCGCCCAGACGCCACTGTGCATATAAACGCTGGTTTTTACTGATCTTAACAACCGTATCACTTGTAACTTTAGTTCCGCCTTTTTTCTTAGTGTACCATCCCGCAAAAACATAATTGTTTCTTCTTGCCTCTGGAAGTTTTCCATATTTATCGCCTTTTGTAACTACTTTAGAACTAAAATCCACGACTGCATTATTTGCATTTTTATCAAAAGTGATTTCATATTTAGAATTATCTTCCACAGTTCCTGAATTCGGTTTATTTTGTTCATTTACTGTTCCGTTTGTACATACGGTTCCGGCATATGTATACGCTTTCTCATTAGCTAAATTAAGATGCAAGACTGGATATACACTATCTGGATAATACGGAAGTCCCCCTGGTTTATAAACAACTCCACTCCCATTATATACAATGCCTTCTCCGCCACCCATAAACATACCACATAAATACATTTTTGTCCCAGGTGTACGTAGCCACCAACAATTCCTGCCTTTTCTTTTTCTGGCATCATCTTGTATGCTAGGATTTGTAGAAAATCCATACCTTGGATTTATCACTTCATCCACTGACAATAAATATATATAATCTAATGTAGCTCTACCTGCATAGGTTCCAGTTAATGGATTTTCTAAATTTTCTACACCATACTGCCTAATAGCAGCTTTTTCTGTGGCATTAAATGCATTCTTATAAAATTCACCGTTAAGCCATTTCCGCAAATCGCAAGTTTCCCATGTAAAATCATCAGCAGTATTATGATAATTTACATCTGCTACTTCATCCTCACACCACAAAAACGCATCTGTTCCATTAACAGCCAATACACGCCATTTTAATGGATTATTCTTATTTGCATTTTCTCTCTGATATCTTCCCAGCCACACACAATCATATGTAACCCTCATTCCTGATTGTAGAGTTGAATCTGGCACAATACGAGGACCTGAGATTCCATAAGAAACTTCTGCACTATATCCCTGTAACTCTTCCCAAACATCGGCTACTTCTGGTGCTTCTTCATTTTCATCTTCAAATCCAGCCTGTGCATCCTCAGCCCCGTCCTCAAATGTTTCTTCTGCATTGGGAATTTCAGAATCGGAAAACATTTCATCACTATTCTCCCCAACTAATTCTATATTGTCCGAATCCAGTTCACTTTCATTGATATTTTCCGATTCACCAATCGTCTCCTCTACATACCCATTCACATCACCGCCATCGCCAAACTCTGCCCCTTGTATCACCGCCGATGTGCCGACATTCCCAGTAAACATCATAGTAACTGCCAGAACAATCCCTAAAAATTTCTTTCCTTTCATACTGTTGCATCCCCCTTTTCTTATTTTTTCATGCTGTCATAAAGTTTTCTACCTGTACTGTTCTCACGTTCTCCAAGACGATATATCGTTTCTTATATTTTTTCTTTTTCATTCTGGTTTTCATGAGTGTCTTATAAGGTTTTCCAGCTCAGGCAATATTAACAGATACTCAGAGACATCATGTTATATGTATCTGTAAATTCTTCACCTATAGATAAATTGTAACATATTTTTGTCACACATTTTTCCCATTTACATAAATAACCATATTTCACTACATATTTAGAGTATGTCAATCGGATATTCGCAATCCGCTTCTCTACGCAGCTCTACACCGAATAACTGCTCCTCAGTTTATCAGAAGAAGCTTGCACTCCTGTATCAGATGTCAGATATCTTTGCCATGTCTCATTGACATTCTGAATATAGCATTTTACAATAGAACAAAGAAACCAATCAGTATACATGATAAAAAACACTGAACAGAAAGGAGTCATTTCCATGGGACGATTTGTAAATTCGGGAAACAGCGCTTTTCAGGTTGCGCTGAATTCAGAAATCTATGTAGATAAAACCGGTTTACTGGCATATACAAATAAGGTTATGGACACCACTGCAAAATTCATATGCAACAGTCGCCCCCGTAGGTTCGGGAAATCCATCACTGCCGATATGCTCACCGCATATTACTGTAAAGGCTGTAGTTCCGAAGAAATGTTCTCATCTCTGGAAATCGGTCAGGCACCTGGTTTCACGAAATATCTGAATCAATATGATGTGATCCATCTGGATATTCAATGGTGTATGGAACCAGCCGGCGGTCCGGAGAATGTAGTTTCCTACATCACTGAAAAAACGATTCTGGAATTAAGAAATTATTACCCTGAAATTCTGCCTGACTCCATAAGCTCTCTGCCTGAGGCTCTGTCCTGCATTAACACTGCCACTGGTCAAAAGTTCGTAGTAATTATTGATGAATGGGATGTTTTAATCCGAGATGCCTCTACCGACCTGGTAGTCCAAGAGGAATACATCAACTTTCTCCGCGGTATGTTCAAAGGTTCTGAACCTACCAAATATATTCAACTGGCTTACCTCACCGGGATTCTTCCAATCAAAAAAATCAAAACACAGTCAGCTCTGAACAATTTTGCGGAGTTTACAATGACTGACGCCAGGATCTTTTCCAGATATATTGGCTTTACGGAGGAAGAAGTACGAATGCTCTGCGAAAAATACCACCGGGATTTCTCCAAAACCAAGCACTGGTATGACGGTTATCTGCTGGAGCAATATCAGGTATACAATCCTAAAGCAGTAGTAGAATTAATGATCTGGAATAAATTCCAAAGCTACTGGTCGGATACCGGAACCTACGAAGCAATTGTGCCTCTGATCAATATGGATTTTGACGGACTCAAAACTGCCATTATAGAAATGTTGTCCGGTAATTCCGTAGAAATCGATCCTACGACTTTCCAGAATGATATGGTGAACTTTACCTGCAGAGATGATATTCTTACCTGCCTGATCCATCTGGGATATCTGGGTTATGATCAGGACACTCATTCTGCATTTGTTCCAAACGAAGAAATCCGTCAGGAACTTGCCAAAGCTGTTAAACGAAAGAAATGGAATGAATTTCTGACATTCCAGCAGGAATCCTCAGAGTTGCTGGATGCCACTCTGGACATGGACGCAGACACTGTGGCCAGATCCATTGAAAAAATACACAATGAATACGCTTCAGCTATTCAGTACAACAACGAAAACTCCCTCAGCAGCATTCTGTCCATCGGTTATCTCAGCACTATGCGGTATTATTTTAAACCTATACGTGAATTTCCTGCAGGCAGAGGTTTTGCAGATTTTGTCTACCTCCCAAAACCAGAATATTCCAGAGATTACCCTGCACTTGTTGTTGAGTTAAAATGGAATCAAAATGCCCAGACCGCAATCCGGCAGATAAAAAACAGGCAGTACCCTGAGGCTGTTACAAATTATACTGACAATATTTTACTTGTTGGAATTTCTTATGATAAAAAACAGAAAACACATAATTGTGTAATCGAAAAATACTCTGAGAAATAATAAAGGGGCTGATTGTCCTTTACGAAGAACATCTTACCGATTATCTATACGAGAAAAGAAATGCAGGAATGGGAAGCTCTTGTAAGCTAACCCATTCCCACTCTCTGTCTATTCCTTCGTCATTTGTATTATTACCAGAAGTTTCCTGATACTTCCAATCACTTTATATATGTCCATAATGATTTTCAGACAGTCATTCTTATAATATTTTTCTTCTCCCATGGAAACAATACCGCTTTCACATATATTCTATATTCAGCGCTTGAAAGTACCAGGAATTAATAATTTTTCACGCACAAAATCTTTAAAATCGCTTCTTTGTTTCCATATCCTGATTGTATCACACAGACTCCCGAAATCGCATGCATTCACACAAACAACTATATTTCACTACATATTTAACCGATTTTTTCCAATCTTCCTCACAGACAAATTGCATCCCGTTATTTTTTATAGTATGATTATTGGAAATACAGTTCATTTTATCCATCTGGCATATCCGACAGATATTGTCACTGACATAAGAAACTACAACCACTTTAATCCAAAGGAGCTTAATCCAATTTTGAAACTTGCAATCTGCGAAGACAACCCTTCACATTATGAAATAATACATACTATTCTGCAAAAGTATCCTCCGGGAGCTTTTGAAATAACACATTTCGCATCCGGTGATGAATTTCTCCGGACTGTTGCTGAAAATGGATGTCCTTATTCCATTGTACTGACAGATATTGATCTTGGTTCTGACAATGTAAATGGCATCTCACTTGCAGAAAAGATCAACTATATCAGCCCGGACACTCAGATTATTTTTATCAGCCAGTATCTGCAATATGCTACCGCAGTATATGAGACAGAACATGCCTACTTTATCCATAAACAGCAGATGGAAAAGTATCTTCCTCTGGCTCTGAGGACAGCATGCCAGAAGCTCGAGAAACTGCATACACGGTATCTGTATTTCTCCGGAAATTCACGCAATTATCAGGTGCTCTGCTCCGATATTCTTTATCTGGAACGAAATCTGAGGCAGACCACGATCTATACCAGAACAGGAACATATACAACAAAAGAAAGACTGACAGCTCTTACAGAAAGAATGAAACCAGATTTCTGTCTCTGCCATAACAGCTTTGCCGTTAATCTTCATGCTGTACGTACTTACAGTCATAAGGGCATTATACTTTCTGATAATACAGAGATCCCTGTCAGCAGATCTTATTACCAGCAGTTTAAGGACGCGTTTGCTTTCATGATGCTTGCCGGTCACAGGGAGGTGCAGTAAATGAGCAGTCATATGATCAATCTATTCTTGTGTATTCTATCCAGCCTTTATCTGTGTTTTGGACTGCTTTACTTTTGCTGCAGGATCCTGCCAAGCAAACACAAGATCTCACTCCCGCTGTTTTTGTGTCTGTCAGTATTTATGGCACTGTTATTTTGGATCAAACGTGAATCACAGCATAATGGAATTACAATCGTATTTCAGCTTACAACATTTCTTGTAACACTTTTTTTATTCCAGGCATCTTTTATGAAAAAATTAGCCGTTTATTTTATTTTCCAGCTGCTGATAATCTGTCCGGAAATTTTATGTACCAGTGTTTTCATTGCACTTCATAATCTTTTTATACCGACCGATACCTATACTCCGCACAACCTGATATCCAGTTGTTCACCTGCAGAATATTTCGTTATCGAACTCTCCAACATCCTGCTTGGCCTGTTTCTTCTCTGGAAAATATCAGAAATCCTGCGGCAGTGTATAGATTATTTGAAAATACTCACCTTTTTACAACTGTTACTGCCACTGATCGCTCCGGTTTTTCTCAATGTTATAATTTCCCTTCAGAAAAAGCCCGAAGCAGTTCTGGCTCTGAGCATCATTTACTGGATCATATGCATCGG
>ENA-OPDD01001872-OPDD01001872.1-human-gut-metagenome-genome-assembly--contig:-NODE-1872-length-13493-cov-2.014809_pt1 | contig 13493 bp, 8 predicted proteins | sample MGYA00241574_ERZ501499 | MGnify/ENA primary metagenome ERZ501499 (study PRJEB25962, sample SAMEA2042576) | human gut metagenome | biome: human gut; feature: human-associated habitat; material: faeces...
TGCTGCACATAGTCTTCAATGTCCCCGGGGCCGTTGCCCATGGAGTGGACATATTCACACTGAATAAACGGCTTTTTGTTAGCAGGATCGGCAAAGTAGGCATCGATGTCCGCGGTAGACGCGTACATACGGCTTTTCAGATCCAGGCAGCTCTGATCGTAGTCAGCGTCGGACGGTTCGTACCCCACGCTTTCGTAGTGCACCAAGCGGGTGGGATCATACGATTTCACCCACTTCGCGGCGTCGACCATATTTTGGCCGTACCCCGATTCGTTGCCAAGGCTCCACATCACGATGCAGGCGTTGTTTTTATCGCGGATGACATCGCGCTGCACCCGGTCCAAAATGGCGTCGTGGAACATGGGGTCCCGGGCAATGGTGGAAAAGCGGCCGTTTAATACCGTGCACACCCCGTGGGTTTCCAGATCCGCTTCCCCGATCACGTAAAAGCCCAGTTCACTGCACAGCTGCGGGAACCAGGGGGCGTTGGGATAGTGGCTGGTGCGAATCGCGTTAATGTTGTGTTCTTTCATCAGGGTCAGATCCTTCTTGATCTGATCCAGGCTGATGGCAAAACCAGTCACCGGATCGCTGTCGTGGCGGTTGGTTCCGTGGAATTTGACCTTCACACCGTTGATGTAGAGCACGCCTTTTTCCGTATGGATCTCGCGTATTCCCACCTGCTCGGTGATAGCCTCCTCCCCAGTGGAAAGAACCAGTTTATAGAGATATGGATCCTCTGCACTCCAGAGATGAGCATTCTTCACAGGGATAGAAACCTGTCCTTCCGCCGTCACCTGGGCAAGCGTTTTTCCCTCCGCATCGGAAAGGGTAATATTGACCGGCACCGGCTCTTTCCGGTAGGTAAAATCAATGGTGATCGTTCCGTCCTGATAATCCTCAGAAGGAATCGCTTTCACAAAATAGTCCTGGATTCCGTTTTCCGGACGGTTCAGAAGATAGACATCGCGGAAAATGCCGCTCATACGGAATTTGTCCTGATCCTCAAAATAGCTTCCGTCACACCATTTCACCACCAGAACAGCCAGCGTATTTTCGCCCTCGCGGAGCAGCTCGGTCACGTCAAACTCACTGGTGGAATGGGAAACCTGACTGTAGCCCACAAAGCTACCGTTCACCCACACATAAAAGCAGGAGTCCACACCCTCGAAATTCAGGTAAGTCTTCGGAGCTTTCGAGTCCTTCTTATAGGAAAAATACCGGACATAAGCGCCGCAGGGGTTCACCACAGGAACATAGGGTGGATCCATCGGGAACGGATAACGGACATTCGTGTACTGGTGATGGTCATAGCCGTAATTCTGCCAGACACCCGGCACTTTCACCTCATCAAAAGCAGCCGTGTCATAGCCATCCTGGAAAAATTCTTCCTTTACATCATAAATATTCTCGAAATAACGGAATTTCCAGTCTCCGGAAAGCAGAAGAAAACGGTCTGATGTCTCTCTCGTCTCCGGCTGAAGATCCATGGGCACCGATGCCGGGATGTAATAGGCACGGTTCGGCATGGTATTTTTGTGAAGTACATTCAGGTCTTCAAAATACTTTGGTACGATCATGTTGTAAAATCCCTCCTGTCAAAAATAGCCTGTACCTCTATTATAAAAAATCTTTCTGTTTTTTTCCATACCTAAGTGTAACCCTTTTATAAAAAAAGCAGACCGGCTCTTCTTTTTCAAGAATACCGGTCTGCCATTAAAAATTTTTGTGACTATTCAGAGCCACACCTCGATTCCGCTACGCTTCATCCCGTTGTGGCTTCTCGCCAAATAGATTTCCAGTCAAAAGTGTTCGTTCATGCAAGCATGACTCACACTTCTGGCTGAAAATCTGCTTGACTCTGAATAGTTACAAATTTTTAAGCCTCGTAAGCCGTCAGAATCTCTGCTACAGCGCCGATCAGCTCAGGCTCCAGGTTCAGAGCCTGAAGCTGTGCAAGTTTAGCCGCTGTGGAAATCTTCTTCTGCATCAGCGCGTAAACGCCCTCTTTCTCATAGAAATCCAGCTCGCCTCGATCCAGAAGATCAAAGATCATTCCTTCCACATCGTTGCTTCCAAGTCCGCCCTCAGTCATGGTAACGGTGAGCTCCTCGGTCACACTGGTTTCCGGAAGCGCAACGGTGAGACAGCTCTTAGCCGCATCGTAAGTCTTCTCCGCAGAAACCTCTTTTCCGCCGACAGAAACTGTCACAGCAGAATCTTTTACGCCGAAGAACTGTACTTTGATCGTTCTCTTTGCCGGAATCAGCTCCAGTTTTCCCTCTGCCGGGAAGATTGTGAAGGTCTTCTTCTCCCAGTTGAGTTCCATTTTTGTATTGACAGCCTCGCCCTTTAAGTAAGCGTTGGTCTCGTTGTCATCCTCATAGAGGGTAAAGCTTCCGTCAGCTCCGCCATATACACGGATTGCCAGGGTCTCCGGATTATGAACCGCTGCGGTTCCGAGAATCTCCCTGGTCATCGGCACGATGGCGCCTGCATGAGCCAGTACCGGAATGGAATGAATATCGCGGTACATATCCAGCGTTCTTCCACCGCTGTAAATCATGCCGGTGAAGAAATCAATGTACAGTCCCTCCGGAAGCCATACCTGGACCTTGCCTCTGTTGACGCCGGAATGCTTCGGTGTGGTGATCGGCGCTACCATAAAGGCCGTACCAAACTCGTACTGGTTCTTCACGCCGTAAGCTTCCCTGTTCTGCGGATAACTGTAGTACATCGGCAGAATCAGCGGAATATTCTCTGCGTAAGCGCGATGGTTCATCGTGTAAAGATAAGGAATCAGGCTGTGGCGCAAGCGCAGGAAATCCGTCATAACTGCACCGATCTCCATGGGATAACGCCAAGGCTCCTTACCCATAAACTCACTCTTACTGCTGTGGAGACGGTTGATGGGTGAGAAGACACCGAACTGTACCCAGCGGGCTGCCATCTCATTATTCTTGTACCCCAGCATATGACCACCAATGTCATGGCTCCACCAGCCGTAACCAATGTTGGAAGCCGTGCTCGTGAAATAAGGCTGAAAATCCAGGGAATCCCAGGTCATATGGGTATCTCCGGAGAAGCCTACCGGATAACGATGAGAACCCGGTCCTGCATATCTGGAGAAGGTGATGGGGCGCTTACCGTCCCGGGCACTGTCCAGATAATGATAATGGTTCAGCATCCATAAGGGATCCAGTCCCGGTAATTTCGTGGTATTTCCCTGCTGCCAGTCGATCCACCAGAAATCCACTCCTTTTTCCTCTTCCGGATGAAGCACACATTTGAAATAAGCCTCCAGGAATTTTTTGCTGGTGATATCAAAATCAACAGGCGCTTCATTGGCTGTATCCACATTGCCAAGTTCTGCAGCGATTGCCGGATACGCCTCTTCATAAGCACGGATACCGTCAGCCGGATGCAGATTCAGAGTGATCCGCATGCCATGGTCATGAAGCCAGGTCATAAAACGTTCCGGATCCGGAAAATAATTTTTGTTCCAGGTGTAACCCGTCCAGCCGCTTCCGTATTTCGGATCCACATCCTCTACCAGATGCCAGTCCATATCGATCACACCGACAGAAAAGGGGATTTCTTCTTTCTCAAAACGAGTCACCAGTTCTTTGTAACTGTCCTCCGTATAAGCATAATAACGGCTCCACCAGTTACCCAGAGCATATCTGGGAAGCATTGGTGTCTTTCCTGTCAGACGGTAAAAATCATTCAGTGCTTCTTTATAATCATTTCCATAAGCAAAAAGATAAATATCCACGCCCTCGCCCTGACGCGGCTCAATCCAGCCTTCCTCCGTCAGGATCAGAGACTTGCTGTCATCCAGAACCGCACAGCCATTCTGAGACAGAATACCGTCCTGAAGAGCACATGCGCCATTTACACCATCAAGTGTTCTGGCGGTACCGCCTAAGTTTCCGTCCTCTTCCCCGTAGTACCAGTTAGCGCCGAAGGGATGAAGTCCGCCTATGGCTTTTACCATCAGACTGTTTTTGGAAAAAGGCCCACCGGAATAAATCACATGCATGCGGTCTGTGAAAAGCTCAAAGCCTTCTCCGTCCTTCACCAGGCGATGGGGAACTGCATCAAAACGACGGTTCCAGACAGACTGCGTCGGACGGTCTTCAAATTTTCCATCCTCACGGTATTCCATTCGGATCAGACACGGTGTCAGAAGTGTAAAACGATAATTCTTTCCCTGTACGGTATTCTCTTCCCTTCCGACAGGCTCCATTGTCCATAAATGATTTTCGAACATAATTTCCTCCTTTTACCCTCTTTCAGGCGGATATTCCCGCTCTGGTATTTTCAGTTCGTTTTTTTCGAAACTGTTTTCTGCATTTTACTACGTTCTTCCAGCTTTTTCATCACGCTGGGATAGCGCTCCAGATCCGTATGCGGGAGCGCCTGGGCTGCTACCATAAGTTCCAGAAAATCATCGACAGCCCCAAACTGAATATATACCATTTTGTCCAGGATGTCATCCAGTTCAATACTTGGAACAATGATGATCCATTCTTTTCTGGCTGCTTCCTGCGAAAAGCCCCAGCCATCAATAATGCTGACCGGATTGAAACCTCCATGCAAGACAATAACCGTCGGATATTTTCTGCCCGCATTTTCCGGCTGGAAGGCAGACACCGGAACAAAAGAAGTCCAGGATTTATGAAAATTCTGAATCCCATCCTTCTTTTCTGTCCTTACCCACTTGTATCCCGTCTTATTTTCGTATGCTTCCCAGTTCATGCCGTTGTTGTCTCCATGGAACTCTTTTACCATTCCATGCTTCGCCCAGTAAGCCATTACCTCCGGGGAACGGTCATCCAGACTGATCAAAACCGGCTCCATCATATCTCCCAAAGCATCAATATAGCCGCCGTCGATCATGGCCTGCAGATCTACCTCCGGGCAATAAGTCGTATACAGATCCTTCACATAATCGACTCTTCCTCCATCGGTCATTTTAAACTGACTGTTCAAGATTTCTTCGTATCTGCTCATTTTTTCTTCTCCTTTTTGATTATTTTTCAAGCCTGACACAAAATTCTGCATCGGCATTTTTACAGCTCCATAAACCACATCGTTTCCAGACCGGAATTTTTCATATGTTCCCTGATATAACCGCCAAGTGCCTTTTCTGTGGAAAAAGTCATAAGAAATGCATAGGCCGCAGGCAGAAAGAACAGAGACGGTGAAAAAATATAAATAACCACAATTGCACCGACCAGAGTGAACAGCATCGGAATCTCGGTCTTCAGATTTCTTACAGAAAAGTAAACTGCCATTTGAACAGCCGACCGGAAAGACAGTTGAAATCTGGAAATTACGGAAATCAGATAATAATCCGTAAATATGACAGCCGCTCCCACCAGCCAGAAGAGAATGTAATACAATTTTCCAAAGCTGTTTGTAAGTCCAAGTGACATAGCAAACTGATAAATTCCATAACAGAACAGAAATGCAAACAAATTCCCTATACTTACAAGCACACCCTGTCTGAAGTTTTCTTTCATACAGCGGAAAAATTCTGCTGTCGGATAGCCGATCCCGCAGCGAATTGTTTTTGCAGCTGCATAGTACAGGGCAATCGTGGCAGGCCCTATCGTGATTACAGGAAGACTGCATATTACCCAAAGAGCACTGAGAACAATCATATGGCTGAATTTTGTCAGCCAGTCCATAAACCTGTTATTTTCCCAAAACATATCCGACCTCCTAAAAAAATAATGACCGCTTCTCTGTCTGTTATCACTATAACATCCATGAAGCAGTCATAATTTTAAAAAAATCTACTTTCTTTTCAAAATTAGTATTGGATCAGCCTTCTTTTTCTTTCCACTCACTTGGCGAAACTCCACAGTATTTTTTGAACACCGTAGAAAAATAAGGAATGTTTTCAAAGCCAACCTGCAAAGCAATATCTGTCAGATTCAGTTTCGTGGTACTCATGAGCTGTTTTGCCGCATCAATCCGCTTACTGTTGATATATTCGCGAAGCGACTGTCCGGTCTCCTCCCGGAACTGCTTGCTCAGATAGCTGGGGGCAATGCATACCGCCGCCGCAATCTCATCTCTCCCAATATTGCTGCTATAATGCTTGTCAATATATTTTCTCACAGTTCCGATCAGAGAATTTTCTTTCTGCAGTTCGTCCATTTTCTCCATCGTACGGTCAAACAGATAATTGATATATTTGATCATATCCACCTTGGAATACTCGGCGCGGTTACTCAGCGTACGGGAAACAGAATCCTGAAACATCCGGTAGGCCTGAATCCCGCTTTCGTTCAGATAACTGTAGAAAATCTGCATAATATCCTGATGGATCATATGCATAATCGTCCCGTCAAGCCGCCCTTCTTTCTCTATCTCTTCCAATATATTTTTGACACTTATGATCAGCTCTACCTTTTTCCGCTGCCGGATTTTCTCCCTGATATCCTCCGCAGAAAAAGGGCTTTCAAAAAGTTCTTCCGTCTGCTTTGCATCCTCCCACTGAACAGAAGCCCTGACGGTTCCCAGCTGTTTAAACTGTTCCATAATTTTCCAGAAACAATCCGCAAAATTTTCCGGGCAACAGGGCAGGGACATCACACAGGACAGTTTCACATGCAGATATCTGCCAATTGCCTGAATCAGCCGTTCTCCTCTTTCTTCAAGTCCCGTACGGGTGCAGAAGTTCTCACTCACCGGCAGCATCAGAAAATAATAAGGTCCACGCACAAAATCCATAACCATTTTCATATCAATTTGATCATACATGACTTCCGACGCCACATTTTTCAAAATAAAATGCATCTCCTGATCGGTTAAGAGACGTCTCTCCATTTCTGTCTGATTAAAGCCTACCAGACAAAGATAATAACGCTCATCCAACGCAAAAGAAATACCTCTGGTTTTTACCACTTTCTCCAACTCTTCCCTGGTTCCTGTGATATCCCGGTAAAACAATCCTCTGAGAAAGTTCTGCATCAGATAGTCCTGATTACGCTCCAACTGCCGCTTTGAACTTTGCAGCTTCTCTTTCATCCTCTGCCCTTCCATTTTTCTCCGGCATTTTACCACACTGGTGGTAAGCACTGCCGTCAGCTCCTCTTTGCGGAATGGCTTCAGAAGGTAAGCACTGACGCCATACTGCATTGCTTTCTGGGCAAATTGAAAGCTTTCATGACAGGTCAGCAAAATAATTTCCGGCATAGTCGGCAATGTTTCCTCCATCGCTTCCAGCAATTCCATTCCGTCCATCTGCGGCATCTCAATATCGCTGATCACAATATCCGGCTCTTCCTTTCCAATGATTTCCATGGCCATCTGACCATGATACGCCGCAAAAATTTCCGAGATACCATATTCTTCCCATGGAATCGAATCCTCTATCATCTGAACGGTATTCGGATCATCATCGACAATCAATACTTTCATCCATTTTCTCTCCTTCCTCCGGAATCCGAATTTCTACCTGTGCCCCATTCGGGATCGCGTTGGATATATGAAACAGATTCTCCTGTCCATACCAGAGTTTCAGACTTCTCTTGATATTGGATAAACCGATTTGGGTATCTTTTTCTTCATTTGAAACCGTATCGCCATTATATTTTTCAAGCTGTTCTGAAGTAAAGCCTTTTCCATTATCTTCCACTATAATCTGTACTCCCCTGAATCCATTTTCCTCGATTTCCCGACAGGAAATCATCAACATCAGAGTTTCCGTCAGGCTCATAGCATGCTTAAAAACATTTTCTACAATCGTATGTAACAGAAGGTGAGGGACTCTTATCTCATTCAGTTTTTCCGGGCACTCCGTCACCAGTAGAATTGATCCCGGAAAACGGATTTCCTGCATTTTCACATAATTTTCCACATGCTCCAGCTCTTCCCCCAGCTTCACCCGACTTTCCCTGATACGCATCATATAGCGCATATAAGTGGACAGCTGCTGCAGATACTCCCGTGTTTCTTCATTCCGGTTCTGATAAACCATCGTGCTCGCCGTCATAATTGCATTCAGGTAAAAATGTGGTTTTAACTGCGCCCGCAGGCCCTGAAGCTGAAAATTCTGTTCCTGTATTTTTTTCTCATATAATTCCACGCGCACAGCCAAAACTTCATGAACCAGCTCGTCCAGTGAATGTTCCAAAACTGCTATCTCTTCAATTTTTGAAGTGCAGGGAATTCTGATTGCCGACAAATCGGTATCTGCCTTTTTCACGGTATCTGAAAGCTGACAAATGGACTTCAGGATATATCTTGAAATCATCCATCGCTGTAAACAGAGAATGACCAGTCCCATCGCAAAAACTCCTGCAACCATCAACAAAACATTATTGCGGAATAATTCCAGCATCTTTACATGAAAATAACCTGTCAAAACAAACTCTCCATGAATTTCCTGTCTTGGAAAAATCATATCACTTTTTTGTTTTGGAACTTCATTTTCCCGAATGAAATACGCCTGTCCTTCCTGATCCGTTATCTGACCGTTTCCTATGTATTCCCGAAACTGCTCCCTGATACCGGAAAACAGTTTTTCCGCCCGTATAAACGTAGTGACATAGAAATTTTCTTCCTGATAATAATAGAGGATTTCACAATAGGACTGCTGCTCCACACTGCATAGCTCCCATTTCCCCCTTGCCAGAGTATCCTTCGTATCCTGTACCGTCTGCTTCAGGTATTCTCCCAAAGCAATCTTTGCCAGGCCTTCCCCGTTCGACTGCATCCTTGAAACTATAAAGCTGTCCGGGCGGTATGCGAAAACATAATCCAGATCAGGGTATAAAAGAAGTTTCTCCCTGATATTTTCAGAAAGATCCTGTATATCAAACAGATTTTCATTGCGTGAAGGCAGCCAAATATTTTCCTGATTTTTTATCGTAGAACGAAAAATCTCAAACGTCTGCTGACTGACTACATCCATTCTGTTCTCTATTGTGTGACATTCATTGATAATCATAGAACTTCTCTCTGCCAGCAGACTTTTCATGGATTTCTGATACAGAATCACACTCTCAAACACAATGAACAGACACATCCCTACAAAAATCATAATCTGTATTATTGTAAGTGCTTCGATCAGTGACCTCTTTTTCATACAAATTCTCCTGATATTTTGTTTTACACGCAAACAAGAGAAGACCCTTTTCAGAGTTTTCTCTCGCTTGTAATTCTCCCCTATTTCATTTTATCCCTTTACACCGCCAATGACAACACCCTTAATCAGCTGTCCCTGAATGAACGGGAAAATCAGAAGTAGCGGAAGCATTGCCACCATTGCAATCGCCATTCTCGCTCCGACAGTAGGAAGCTGCATTCCTGAAAGCACCGCGCCTTCCGTCAGAGAAGACTGCTGACTCAGCATCTGAATATTATTCATCAGATTGCTCAGATACACATTGATGCTGTAAAGCTTCTGATTTGAAATATAGTACAGACCATTCGTCCAGTCATTCCAGTAAGCGATACCTGCGAACAGACCTATCGTAATCATGACCGGCTGGGACAATGGCAGAATCACATTTGTATAAATTTTCATTTCTGAAGCGCCGTCGATTCGCGCAGCCTCCAAAATTGCCTCGGGAATACTGGCCGTATAATAGTTGCGGACCATGAGAATATTCATTCCCGACATCAGATAGTTTGGCAGAAGAAGGGCGAAAATCGTATTTTTAATATGGAAAAACCTTGTCCAGATAATATAAGATGCCGTCATTCCTCCATTAAAAAGCATGGTGAAAAATACGAGGAAAGCAAAGGTATTTCTCCATTTAAAATCTTTTCGTGCCAACGGATACGCAAACAGTGAGGTAATTGTGATATTAACAAGCGTTCCCACTACGGTTACAAAAATAGAAATCAGGTAAGCTCTGGAAATAGTCTCCCTCTTTAACCATAAATACTTATAACAGTTAAAGCTGAATTTACTTGGCCAGAACCTGTATCCTTCTGCAATCAATGCATTCTCATCTGTTACCGAAGCAGCTACCATCAAAAGGAAAGGCGCAACACAGATTGCCGTAAAAATCAGAAGGATAATCAGACAGATCATTCTGAATCTTTTTTCCGAATTCATTTTTCTCATTGCTCTCTCCCTCCCTTAAAAAAGCGCGCTGTCTTTATCGATTTTCCGTACGATCAGATTGGAAATCAGCACCAGAGAAAAGCCGATCACAGCCTGAAAAACACTGGCTGCAGAGGACATACTTACATCGTTGAGTTCCATCAAGGCCCGGTAAACATAAGTATCAATAGTCTGCGTTGTACTATACAGCATTCCGGAATTCATCGGTACTTGAAGGAACAGTCCAAAATCCGAATTAAAAATTCTTCCGATCTGCAGAAGGAGCATCAAAATGATCATCGGCCGAATAATCGGCAGTGTAATCGTAAAAATCTGTTTCATCTTGGAAGCTCCGTCCAGTTTGGCCGCTTCATAAAGACTCTTGTCAATACCTGCGATTGATGCGATGTAAATAATTGCACTGTATCCCGCATTCTTCCAGAAATATACGATCACCAGGATATACGGCCAATATTCCGCCTTTTTGTACCATGAAATACCATTTCCATGAAGAATGGTATTATTCACAAAGCCGTTTGCACCCAGAAATGCATAAACAAGATAAGACACAATGATGATCGATACCATGTTTGGAAAGCAAATCGCCGGCTGGATAAATTTTGCAATCTTCATCTGCCCGATCTCCGTCATCATAACTGCAATGGCAAGCGCAAGTACCAATCCTCCGAAAATAAATACCAGATTGTAGCACAGAGTATTACGGATCATGATCGCAGCATCTTTTGTCTTAAACAGGTATTCAAAGTTTTTAAGCCCCACCCAGGGACTACCCCAAATTCCTTTGGAGTAGTCCAGATTTTTAAAGGCAATCGTGATTCCATACATCGGAAGATAGTTATTGATGATCAGATAAATCATTCCAGGAAGAAGCATCAGAAACAGTGGAACATAATTCACTCTTTTTTGTTTTCTTTTTTTCGTAGCTGCTTTCTCCATAATACAATCCCTCTCCGTTTATCTCTCTCTTACTTATTTCTCCCAGGCATCCAGCTGTGTCTGAACCTCTGCAATAAAGTTATCCATACCTGCGTCTTTCATCTCTTCCTGCATCTTCGGAATATACTCTTCCGGGTCCAGTTCACCGGTAAGTAAACCGCTGGCATACTGAGAAACTACATTGCCGATGGCAGACTGCTCTGTTTTTACATTGGTTGTATCCGGGTCAAATCCATAAATCGGGCTGAGTTTTGCGGTTTCTGTCTTTTCTTTCATAAATGCAATATCTTCTGCTTTTGTATTTCCTTCCAGTGCATACATGATAAACTGATTTCCAACAATACCGCAGGAATATGCTTCTGTATAAGGAACAGAGCTCATATCATAGCCTTCCGGATATTTGATTGTCTGAATTCCGTCTACGACATCACCTTTTACATAATCGATTCCTTCTACACCAAAAATAATGTAGTTCAGAACGGTCTCATTTGTGAACATCATATTCAGAACTTTCGCTGCCGCTTCCGGATTGCTACAGGTCTGTGTGATACTCCAGTACATAGTTACCGGAGTTAAGAGAGTCTCACAAAGGGGAATTGCCACAATATCTTTTCCGCACTGTGCATCCATGATTTCGTCAACACTTTCCGTACCATAGGCATAACCGATCGTCATGCTGGCTGCCCGTCCTGCTTTGATCAGATCATAGGGTGCATCGGTAGCCACGCTCGCATCGGGAAGCACATAACCGTTCTGATTCCACTCATAAGCCAGTTCACAGGCTTCCTTAAACATATCCGTCTCATAAATATTTTTTATTGTGAGATCGTCCTTTTCAATACAGGTTAAAGGATTCAGGCTACCGATAAGCACGTCCTCATAGTCATCTCTCGCACTCAGGATTGCCAGCTGATTGAACGAATTTGGTGTATTGTTAGCGCCAAGACTCGGTGCAATCGGCACAATATTTTCATTCTGCTCTTTCAGTTTTGCAAGCACCGGTGTCAAGTCACGGATGTTTTTAATATCATCTGCAGAAAAGCCCGTCGCATCAAACAGTTCTTTGTCACAGATCCAGTAGTAGATCATTACATTTCCACGGTAAGTCTGAATGCCATATACGTTGTCATTATAGGTACTTGGACGCAGATAGTTTTCTCCGATCGTATCTACAGTCTCTTTTAATTCGTTGTCCAGATAGTCATTCAGTGAAATCACCTTATTGGAACTTACAGCTTTTCCAAGTCCATCCAGCGGAAGATAAATATCTATCTTTTCTCCTCCCATCAAAGCCATATCTACCTGTGTCATATAATTATTGCCATCAATCGGATCAAGATCAATCCTGACGTTTTCTCCCTGCTCTTCAAGATAAGCATTTAGTGCCTCTTCCACCTGCTGCACTCCTTCCTCAGAAGGCTGGTACACCAGAGACGGGAAACTGATTTTCACTGTGTAAGGCTCGTCTGCCAGTGCAGAAAGACCGGTTCCGCCGAAAGCTGTAAGAGCCATCGCAGATGCCATCAATAAAGCTGTGATTTTTCTTCTTTTCATTTTTCTACCTCCGTTTTCGTTGTTATAACGTTTTTTCTTACACTTAATATAAAAAAGTTTTCCCTCCATAGCTTATAAAAAAGTTCTTTTTTCTTTTGTTTTTGAAATAAAACAGAAAGGCTGCCGCTCATAGGTGATTACTCATCTATTTTGCGGCAGCCTCAGAGCACCGGCTTTTATTTTCTTTTTGCAACAATTGTCGGCATTTCCAGTTTGAAAGCCAGAGTATCTTCGTCTTCTATCGTTACCTGGTCTTCCTTAAAGTTAAACGTAAGTGTCTCTTTTCCGCAGGTCTCGATCTTACGCAGTTCGATAACAAGGACATTTTCCTGCTCCCACCAGGCGCTCGCCAATACCTGGCCAGCCAGCCTTCCCGGAATCAGATTCTGTCTTCTTGAGCCGTCCATTGCAGCCCAGAGATCGAAGGTTTCGTTTCCGTCATCTGTGGAAATACATAACGTATCACAGGTAAAATGAAGCGTAAAACTTTGAACTGCCGGCGGAAGCGGCGTTCCTCCCATAATCATTTCCACCCCGTCGCAGCCCAGATAAAAGTTTCCTTCTTCTACCTGATAGCTGCTTCCATCTACTTTTTCCATGTACGGGCTGAAGGGATGATATTTCGGAGCGGGAAGAGAAAGAGCGCTCATACGTTTTTTCAATGCGTCCGACGCTGTCTTATTTTCCCCAGCTGCGGGATTTTTTCGGATTCTCTCAAGAAAAGCCCACATGGTATCCAGGATTGCCTGTGCCCAGTGTGCTCCCGATGCATTCTCGGTAATGGCAATGAGCATATCCAGATCCGGAACAACGATCGTGAACTGCCCCATCGCGCCGTCTGCACGGTATACGCCTTCGGGCTGGCACATCCAAATCTGATAACCATAACCGACAAAGGTATCTCTGGCCT
>ENA-OPDD01001876-OPDD01001876.1-human-gut-metagenome-genome-assembly--contig:-NODE-1876-length-13466-cov-2.424353_pt1 | contig 13466 bp, 12 predicted proteins | sample MGYA00241574_ERZ501499 | MGnify/ENA primary metagenome ERZ501499 (study PRJEB25962, sample SAMEA2042576) | human gut metagenome | biome: human gut; feature: human-associated habitat; material: faeces...
GATATCCACGCCCGGAATATTCACTATACGGACCTGTCCTTCAATTTCAATCTTACTTCTGTAAGTCAGATCTTTCAACTCTTCCTTTGTCGGGTAAAGAATCTCTATATTCAAATTCTTGTAAACGATGCGATTCGCCTCTTCTTCGATTTCTTTCAACTGCTCCTTTGTAATCGGTCCGTCAAAATCCATCGTACAGTAATCAGCTCCAAGATGGAATCCTACATTGTTGTATCCGAATCTTCCATGTACAATTCCTGAAATGATATGCTCGCCGCTATGTTGCTGCATACTTTCGAATCTCTTTTCCCAGTCAATTTCGCCTTTCACGATCTCGCCCGGTGTCAGTGCGCCATCTGTGTAATGATAGATAATTCCATCCTTCTCCTGCGCGTCCAACACATGAACCCCTCCAAGAATTCCTGTATCTGCATACTGTCCGCCGCCTTCCGGGAAAAATACTGTCTTATCCAAAACTACTTTGTATCCTTCTCCTTCCGACTCACATGAAATTACCTGTGCCTCAAAATCTTTTCTATGACTACTTTCGTAGTACAACTTGTCTGTCATGTTACCTATAAATCCTTCCTGTAATATATACTACTCTTCATGATACCTTCAGATTGCTCCGTGCTATGCACTCCCACAATCCGACCTTGTTATCATTACATTCTCTCTGGTGCTTCGAATCCAAGAACATCAATGCAGGACTCCAGTACTTTCTTTGTCAGTATAAGCAGTGCAATGTATCCCTGTTTCTTTGCTTCGTTTTCCTCTGCCAGAATTTTGGTTTCATGATAAAAATGATTGAATGCATTTGCAAGATCATAAATATACGCACAGATTTTATGTGGTGCAAGTTCTTCGTAAGCATTTTCCATCATCTCGTTATATTTTACCAGCGCAAGCATCAATGCTTTCTCGCTCTCGCCGGACTGCTGATTTACCTTAAGTCCTGTGACCGCTTTTCCTTCTTCCTGGTATTTGTTCAGGATAGATTTGATACGCACGATGGTGTACAGAATATACGGTCCTGTGTTTCCCTCAAAGGAAGTAAATCTGTCTACATCGAAGACATAATCTTTGGAAGCCTGATTGGACAGATCCCCGTACTTGATTGCAGCCATACCTACCGTTTTCGCAGTGTTCTTCGCTTCCTCTTCCTCTACAGTACGGTTGTCCGTAATCTTCTTGTACATTTCCTCCTGAATCTCAGCGATCAGATTCTCCAGACGCATAACACCACCTTCTCTTGTCTTAAATGGTTTGCCGTCTTTTCCATTCATGGTACCGAAACCTAAGAATTTCAGTTCTGTCTCAGAAGGAACGATTCCTGTCTTCTTTGCTGCACGGAATACCTGTACAAAATGTAACTCCTGACGCTTATCTACAACATAAATGACTTTGTCCGGATGGTAATCTTCCACTCGTTGAACCAGCGTTGCAAGGTCTGTCGTTCCGTAGAGAGATGCTCCGTCTGACTTTTGGATCATGCATGGTGGAATTTCCTTTGTGTCTGACTCTTCCTGTACATCAATCACAAGAGCTCCGTCATCGACATGTGCAAATCCTTCTTTTTTCAGCCGCTCAATCATATCCGGAATGTAAGCCTGTGCATCAGACTCACCTTTCCACAGATCAAAGTCCACATTCAGATTCGCATAGTTCTTCTTCAAATCATTTACAGATACATGCATAATGTGGTTCCAGATTGCTGTATAACCTTTATGTCCGTTTTGGAGTAAATATGTGGCATGCAGCGCACGCTCTCTGTACTCCTCATCCTCTTTTGCTTTTCCACTTGCTGTCGGATAGATCTCCTCCAACTCAGATATGGTAAATGGAGCCTCTGCCGGATATTCTCCTTTAAAATTCTCATCAAAATATGGAAGTTCTGGTTTTCTTTCCTTTAATTCCGTAATAATCAGTCCCATCTGATATCCCCAGTCTCCCAAATGGATATCTCCAAGAACATTATGTCCCATTTTTCTTGCAATTCGTTTTACGCTCTCACCAATAATTGCAGAACGAAGATGTCCTACATGAAGCGGTTTTGCCACGTTCGGTCCGCCGTAGTCGATCACGATCATCTTAGGATTGTCAGTCTTATTCAGTCCGAGGTCTTCATCCGTCTCCATCTCATCCAGATAATCTGCTACAAATCTTTCGTCTAATTTCAGATTGATAAATCCCGGATTTACTGCCTGAACATCGCAGAAGCAACCACTTCCTTCTAATTTTGCCACAACATCCTGCGCAATCATGATCGGTGCTTTATGATAAGCTTTTGCTCCTGCCATAGCACCATTACACTGATACTCGCAAAGATCCGGGCGGTTCGACAATGTTACTTTTGCATAATTTCTGTCATATCCTGCTGCTTCGAAAGCTGCTGCCAGTTCTTCCGCTATAAAATCTGATATTCTCTTCATGCTCTCTACCTCTTATTTATCTTAATTTTTCATTTACAAAATATGTCACATTGTATTTTAGCACAAGAAAATAAAGCCAACAACCTTAATTCTTTTCACACACACGATTTTCAACGCTTTTTTAGAAAGTCTGGTTGCTATTCCAGTAAATCCATGCTATTATAATAGTAATAATTACTGTTATTATACGAGATGGGAGGTTACCTATGAACAAAAAAGTACTTCGAAATTTATCTTATGGTGTATATGCCGTTTCGGCACTTGGGGAGAATCGTATGTCCGGCTGCATTGCCAACAGTATTATGCAGATTACTTCTTCTCCTGCAACTTTAGCTGTCAGTATGAATCATGATAATTATACGCATGAATGCATTGAAAAAAGTGGAATGTTCGCAGTTTCCATACTTTCTGAAAAGACTGACCCCAATATCATCAGCCAGCTTGGATTTCAGTCTTCCAGAGATGTGGACAAATTTATGAATGTTCCTTTTATTACAAAGCATAATATTGCCGTTGTCGATGATGCATGCGGTTATCTTGTCTGTAAGGTCATCGATAAAATGGAAACAAATACCCACACAGTCTTTCTTGGGGAAATCATTGACTGTGATATGTTGAATCAGGAAACACCTATGACCTATGCATACTATCACAATATCATCAAAGGCAAGAGTCCGAAAAATGCACCGACTTACCAGCCGGAAGATCTGGATACGGTAGATTCTGCTTCTTCTGATTCTTCAATCACCTCCAGTAATTCCTCCGGAAATGGCAAATGGGTGTGTAGTATCTGCGGATATGTCTATGATGGTGATATTCCATTTGAAGAACTTCCAGACACATTTGTTTGTCCAATGTGTAAACAGGGCAAGGATAAATTTAAGCAGCGATAACTTGTCTGACAGACACATTTTATATTAAATTAAAGGTTAGGTTACATCTATGAATTTAAAACTTGGATCTCATGTCAGCATGAGCGGAAAAAGCATGCTCCTTGGTTCTGCAAAAGAAGCTGAATCCTATGGAGCAAATACATTTATGTTCTATACCGGAGCACCACAAAACACCAAAAGAAAAGAGATTTCTGAACTCAATATTGATGCCGCCTGGAACTATATGAACGAAAAAAATATTTCAGATATCGTCGTTCACGCTCCTTATATTATCAATCTTGGTAATACCGTAAAACCTGAGACATATGAACTGGCCGTGGAATTTGGACTCCTTTGATTTCGGCGTGGAATTTCTGGCAAAAGAAATTGACCGCGCGGCCGCCTGCAAAAGCCAGACTCTGATTCTGCATCCTGGTGCCCACGTCGGTGCCGGAGTTGAAACCGGACTTCAACAGGTCATAAAGGGGCTCAATGAAGTCTTGACAAAAGACACGCCTCTTCATATTGCACTGGAAACCATGGCGGGAAAAGGATCGGAACTTGGCCGGTCTTTTGAAGAACTTGCAGCAATCTATGACGGCGTAGTCTACAGTGACAAACTGCGTGTCTGTTTTGATACCTGCCACACTCACGACAGTGGTTATGATATCCGTGGTAATTTCGACGGTGTGATCGACGAGTTTGATCATTTGATCGGTAAAGATCAGATTGCGGTCTTTCATATTAACGACAGTAAAAATGTGTGTGGTGCAAAGAAAGACAGGCATGCCAATCTCGGCACTGGAGAAATTGGATTCGATGCCCTCTCCTATATCGTACACCACCCGGATTTTGAACAAATTCCGAAAATCCTTGAAACTCCATATATTCCTTCTCCAACAAAAGAGAAGAAATCTTACGCACCATACAAATATGAGATTGCAATGTTAAGAGCCAGCCAGTTCGATAAGAATTTTCCGGATAATATTATTGCAGAAAATGAACATTAAGTTACTATTACAATCAGTCAGTACTACTTTAAATTTAAACAAATAGATATCTGAGCAGTAAATCTTTAAAGGTTTGCTGCTTTTTGTTACTCATTTTCAGCAAACTCTACTGACAGATTCTTGTAAAATGCCCCCTGATATTTAAATGGATCATTTTTTCACAATTGTGCTTGACACTTGCGAGTATCTGTATTATTGTATTACTCAGATAGTACAATAATACAAAATGAAAGGAGTACATAATATGCCATGGAATTTAGATAGTGACCGTCCCATTTATCTTCAGCTCATGGAACGAATTCAGCATGATATTATCTCCGGCACCTATAAACCCGGAGACAAACTTCCTTCTGTTCGCGAACTTGCTATGGAAGCATCCGTAAATCCTAACACAATGCAAAAAGCACTTTCCGAACTGGAGAGAATTGGTCTGGTACACTCCCGCCGTACAAGCGGACGATTTATTACGGAGGACGAAACAATGATAAAACAATTAAAAACAGAGACTGCCACCGAGCATATCCGTGAATTTTTAAAATCAATGGAACATCTTGGATTTACCAGACCGGAAATCCTGGAACTGGTTCAAGATACAATGAAGGAGGAAAAATAATATGAAACCCATTTTAGAATGTAAAGGGCTTTCCAAAAAGTACAATAAAAGTGCCTACGCTCTCCACAATCTGAACCTGACACTGAACCATGGTCAGATCATCGGACTGCTTGGTCCAAACGGTAGCGGGAAAACTACACTAATCAAACTGATCAACGACCTCTTAACACCGACAGAAGGGACGGTTCTTATCGACGGAGAACTTCCTGGTGTCCACAGTAAGAATATCGTGTCCTATCTCCCAGACCACAGTTATCTGGACAGTTCCATGAAAATCCAGGATCTTGTCTCTTACTTTGCTGACTTTTATGAAGATTTTTCTGAAATCCGTGCCACTTCGATGCTGAAGGACCTGAACATAGATCAGACAGCACGTTTGAAAACTCTTTCCAAAGGAAATCAGGAAAAAGTAGCACTGATTCTTGTTATGAGCCGTGACGCCAAACTATATATACTTGATGAACCGATCGGAGGTGTTGACCCTGCTGCCAGAGATTACATCTTACACACGATTTTAAGTAATTACAATGAACATGCAACGATTTTGATCTCAACACATCTGATTTCCGATATTGAAAATATTTTAGACCGCGTACTCTTTATCCAGAACGGTGAACTTGTATTAAATGCAACCGTCGATGATATCCGGTCAGAACAAAAGAAATCTGTTGACGCATTATTCCGGGAGGTATTCAAATGTTAGGAAAAATCATCAAATACGATATGAAAGCCATGAATCGTTTTTTAATCATCATTCATGCATTTCTGCTTATATACGCATTTTTTATCCGTATACTGATTACAGGCAGACTTACAGCCAACAATGTTCATAACTTGGGTAATACTTAATACTTACTTCTTAATTCTTGGATTGACTGTTTCTTTTGGTATTATCCTGCTTACCTGTGTTGCTTTTGCAACCTCAATTATCATTGCTGTGCATTTTTATAAGAGTACATACTCTGACGAAGGATATCTGACCCACACCCTGCCGGTCAAAAAGGGAACTCTCCTGATTGCAAAAGTCATTGCAGGAACAATCTGGTGCATAATCGACATAATTGGACTCTTTGCCGCTATATACATTGCTGCCTGGGTGCCATATGTAAAAGATTCTCTCTCCGGCAATAAAGCTCTCCTAATGGAAATTTTCGGTTTGGGATCCCATCTTGGAGTCTTTGGATCAATTGCCTTTTACATCTTTTTCATGATAGCCGGAACAGTTGCAAATGTTATATTATATTACGCCTGCATCTCTCTGGGACAGATATTTACCGGTCATCGCGTCTTTGGCGCTGTTGCCATGTACTTTATCGTTACATTTGTAGAAAGCATTAGCTGTTTTTTGATTTTTATCCCACTTGGACTGCTAAACACCCAGGCTGTAACGATTGGAACAAGTACAACACTTTATATGTCTACACCATCTCAGTATATGCTCAGTCTTTTGGGAATCTCTCTGGCTTTGATGATTATATGGAGTGTGATTCTTTATATTATTACTTATTATCGTCTGAACCGTAAATTAAATCTGGCATAATCGTTATACAGCAACAGCATTATTCACAACATAGACCAGATATATTTGAATCTGAAAAATCACAGACCGCCTGACGCAAGAAAAACAATGCATCAATATTTATTCTTTTCTCAGGACGGTCTGTGCTTCTTCCTTTTCTTTTTTCCAGAACTCTTCTATCTGCTCTGCCATATTTCCAAGGCTGCAGCTTCTTTGGTTTTCCCATTCTCTTGGAAAAGTCTCCTGATACCGCCTGTCGAAAAAGCGATCATCCAGCAACAATATCACTCCTCTGTCCTCGTCTGTTCTTATGACACGTCCGGCTGCCTGAAGTACCTTATTCATTCCCGGATACAGATAAGCATAGTCAAATCCCTTCTGCCCGTGCTGATCAAAATAATCCTTTAAAATCTCCCGTTCTCGACAAACCTGTGGCAGTCCTGTGCCTACAATCACGGCCCCGATCAGCTTATCCTCCGTCAAATCAATTCCTTCTGAAAAGATACCACCCATGACACAAAATCCAAGCAGGCTTTCCTTTCTTTCCTCTTCAAATGTATTCAAAAATTCCTCCCTGCCCTTTTCTGACATAGACTGGGATTGTGTCACACAAGTAATTCGATGACCCAAAGCCGGGAAGGCTTCTAACTCTTCCTTTTCCTGAATCTTTTCAAAAGCTTCATAGACATCTTCCAGAAAACGATAAGACGGAAAGAATACCAGATAGTTCCCTTTCTTTCCATTTGCAAGCTTCCACAGATACCTGGCATATCTCTGATACATCTCTTCATTTCTCCGTGTGTACTTTGTACTTACATCTCCTCCAACCATTAGCAGGCGATGCTCTACATCAAATGGGGATTCTGCATAGATTGCATAATCTTCTTTTCCCGTGGAAAGCAGTTTTTTATAATATGTAATTGGCAATAATGTAGCTGAAAAGAAAATTGTGCTGTTTCCCTTTTGCAGAAATTCTCCCAAATTTCCCGCTGGATTGACACAAAACAGATGTACCCGGAATTTCCCTTCCCCATCCAGTTCACTATAAATCACATAATTCTCATCTAACCGCTCATGTATATCCATAAAGCTTCGAATGTGAAAATAAAACTCCAGAACTTCTTCCCGGATATCTTCTTTCTCACATTCTTCCAGAAAACGTTCCAGTTCTGTCACCAGATTTAAAAGCTTGAGGTAAATATGCGATACACTATTTAGAACTTTATATTCTTCGCATTCCCGTTTCATTGCCAGAAGCCCCCGGTTACAATCTTCCAGTCTCTCTGTTAGCTTCTCATCCTCATATCGGACCTTTTTCTTAATTCCAAGAAAATCTTCTTTGCAGATACTGGCACTGTACATCTGCCTGCCCCGTTCCACCAGATTATGTGCTTCATCAATTAAAAACAGATAATCGCCTTTATTTCCTTCTCCGAAAAATCTGCGCAAATGCGCCTGTGGGTCAAATACATAATTATAATCGCAGATAATTGCATCAACCCAGACCGCCACATCCAGACTCATCTCATACGGACACACCTTCCATTTTCTTGCCTGTTCCTCTAGTATCTCCCGGTTCAGTTCATCAGAAGATGTCAGAAGTTCATAGACTGCATCGTTCACCCGGTCAAAATGTCCTTTCGCATAAGGGCAATAATCTGGATTACAATTTGTCTCTTCACAAAAGCAAATTTTATCTTTTGCTGTCAGAACAATTACTTTCATACGAAGCGCCTGTTCCCTTAATGTCTCAAATGCCTGCCAGGCTACTGTTCTTGTGATCGTCTTCGCTGTCAGATAAAATATCTTATCACCCAATCCCTCTCCTACTGCTTTCACTGACGGAAATAATGTTGCGATCGTCTTTCCAACTCCGGTCGGTGCCTGAATAAACAGCTTCTTTTTTCTAAGTATCGTCCGATATACTGATGTTACCAGGTTCTTCTGCCCTTCTCTGTATGCAAATGGAAATTCCACATTCTTGATCGACTTATCTCTCTTTTTCTTCCACTGAATCTGATATCTCGCCCACTTTTCATACTTTCCAATCAGCTCATAAAACCACCGTTCCAAATCTTCGAATATGTAACCACTCTGAAAACGCTTTATCTCCTCTGTCTCCATATTACAGTAAGTCATCTGCACACCAATTTCCGGCAAATTATGAGATGCCGCATAAATATACGCATAACACATTGCCTGTGCAAGATGTACCGGTACCGGCTCTTTAATCTGATTCAGTTCTCTTAACACACCTTTAATTTCATCAATGACAATTCCTTCCGGAAGCTCAATAATTCCGTCTGCTCTTCCTTCCAGTTTCAGCGTAAAATCTTTACATGGAATCTCATATTTTAGTGAAATCTCTGCATGATAATCCGGACCCATCTGCTTTTGAATCTTCCTGTGGATTCTGCTTCCAAGCTGCATAGTATCTTTATCTGTCGACGCTATTCGATTGTCTATATCTCCCGCACGAAGTATAAATTCCACCAGATTTCGCACAGAAATGCGAATCACAGGCTGTTCAAGATCCATTGTGTTTCTCCCTTTCCCTGACACTTCTTGTAAACGCCCATATTATAACACATAAATATAAAATATTTTAAAGTAATTTTACACCTCGCCTGCCATCTCAGTCATCTCCGGCCGATATCTGAGTGGAAGATGCTGCATCTGACTTCTTGGATTCTCCCTGGATTCAATAGATATTGTCCTGCAAAAGGCAGTCCACAGACTTGCATACATCTGTTCATTTTCCGATATATGTCCCAGCCTCTCCTCCTGAATCCGTTCATTTTCTACCAATACCCATTCCTTTCCCGCCTCATGCACTGCATACATATGATGTGTCTTATCATGGATCAGCCAGTTTTCCTGTGGAAGCCGGTTAGCAAAATGTGGAGCAATACAAGTCAGTATCCTGTTTTTTGGTGCAATCCCTCCATACAAAATCCCGCCAGACAACTCCCGAAATCTCAAAAATCCTTTATAATTATGGGCTTCACTTCCTACCTTCCTGCTCAGTTCAAATACACGTTCAACTTGTGGGTGGCTCAAATGTTCCATAACCTTTTTACTGTCACGAAGCCTTCTTGCAGCCAGCATTGTCCCATAAATTGCATCTGCCTTATCCTTATCCGAAGCAAGAGATGCATGCCAGATATCAGCATAAGCCTGTCCTCCCAGATGTTTTCGGATCAATCGTTCTACTGCCTGTTCCTTGTGAAGATTCTCCTCCACCAAAATGTACTCACAAAAAAGCTCCTGTTCTAACATTCCCTTTATTGCAATCCCACACTCTTTTTCTTCTCTTCCTTCTTTCCATGCATCATAAATTGCAGAAAATATTCCTGTGATCGTATCATTACACACATAAATCTTTTTCATAGAAATTCTCCCGGAACCTGACATCATCAAATAATGAAAGCTGTCTGTAACCGAGATTTCTCACCTCCTGTGGCAGTTTTTCTCTGGAATCCAGAAGATTTCTGGCTATGGATTCCTCTTCTATCCTGAGCGGATACATTGTCTTCCCATTACAGGTAATAAAATACACCGCCCGTTTCAGTACCACTCCAAGTTTCTTAAGATCTGCAAAATCCAGCGTTCCAAGCCTTCTCGCTTTCACAATTCTTGTTGCTGATTTATATCCAAGACCCGGTACACGGAGCAGCATCTCATAGTCTGCCCTGTTGATCTCCACAGGAAAATACTCCAGATGCTTCAGCGCCCAGTTACACTTCGGATCAAACAGAACATTAAAATTAGGTTCCTCCTCCGACAGTAATTCATCTGCCCGAAAATGATAATAACGAAGCAGCCAGTCTGCCTGATAAAGGCGGTGTTCCCGAAGAAGCGGCGGCTTGGTTTCACGTGAGGGCAGGGCGGAATCCTCGTTGACCGGAATGTAGGCGGAGTAAAAGACGCGCTTCAGGTCATACTGCTGGTAGAGAAGCTGTGAGGTGGAGAGAAGCTGGTAATCGTTTTCCTTTGTCGCACCGATGATCATCTGCGTGCTCTGGCCGGCAGGAACGAAGGGAGCAGAGCGTTCCTTTTCCGGCAGTGACCGCGCGGAGGAGGAAGAGATCCAGCCCAGATCGGCAGCGGAGGCGGAAATCTGCTTTCGTGTATCGAAAATGGAGTGGGAGAGATAGCGGTTTCCCGAGGAACGCTCTAAAAAAGCGCTTTTCCCTGCGGTCAGCCGGTAATCTACAATACCGGACTGGATCTGGCGCATGGGTTTTAAAATCGCTTTCTGTGTCTTCTGCGGGGCCAGTTTCTGCAGCCCTTCTCCGGTCGGGAGTTCCAGATTGACGCTCATGCGGTCGGCGAGATAGCCGGTCTTTTCGATCAGCTCGACGGGGGCGCCCGGGATAGCTTTGACGTGGATGTAGCCGTTAAAGCGGTAACGATTACGTAAAAGATGCAGAGTGCGGTACATGAGCTCCATCGTATGGGCAGGATTTTTGCAGACGGCGGAACTTAAAAAGAGTCCCTCAATATAGTTTCGGCGATAAAATTCCGTGACGAGTGTACAGACCTCCTCCGGTGTAAACGTGGCGCGCTGCCGGTCATTCCCGGCGCGGTTGACGCAGTATTTACAGTCGTAGATACAGTCGTTGCTCTGCAGAATTTTCAACAGAGAGATACAGCGTCCGTCGGAAGAAAAGCTGTGGCAGATACCGCAGGAGACCGAATTGCCGAGATGTCCCTGTTTTCCGGCACGGTTCACACCGCTGGAAGTGCACGCAACGTCGTATTTGGCCGCGTCAGCGAGAAGATTCAGCTTCTCGGAGAGAGAAAGTGTTTGTGATGATAACTGCATGGCAGAAAAATTCCTTTCTATGTCCAAATGAATACGAATAAAAGTAAAACAATAAGATAACAGGTATTTTATAAAAAGAACAACTGTTCGATAAAAGAAGTGTAACACAAATCGAACGAATGTTCAAGAGAAAAAATGAAAATAGTACAAGAAAATACTGGAAGAAAAGAAACAGAATTCGATCCGGAAAAACGTGAACAGGAAACAGCAGGGAAAATTTCTGTTAGAAAAAAGTTATACAAAAACAGCCGCACAGATCGGAAAAACAAATCTGTGCGGCTGTAAGCCAAATTTTATGGAATTGAAACGGAAGCAGAGCCGTTTACGTCAGAAGCGCCCCAATTGCCCCGAATACGCCGGAACTTGCAAGCAGCATGATGACGCTTGCGAGGAGAACACCGCCCATGACGGCGAGAACGCTGGTCTTAAAGTCCATATCGAGGATACTTGCGGCCAGTGTGCCGGTCCATGCGCCGGTTCCCGGGAGCGGGATGCCGACGAAGAGCAGCAGGGCGAGCGGAAGTCCGCGGCCGGCTTTTGCTTTCAATTTTTCCCCGCCTTTTTCGCCTTTTTCCAGACACCAGGTGAAGAACTTTCCGATATACTTTTTATCACATCCCCAGACAAGAACCTTTCGAGCGAACAGGAAAATAATCGGAACCGGAAGCATATTTCCGATGACGGCGATCAGATAGGCAGGAAGCGTCGGAATATGGAAAGCTACCGCGTACGGAATCGCACCACGCAGCTCGATGAGCGGAACCATGGAAATCAAAAATACAATCAGATATTTGGTAATCATATACACCTCTCGTTTTTTACAAAATGTTATCGTTTCTTAGTGCAACGCTCTTATTGTAGCGTGATGCCCGCCATTTGTCCAGTATAAAAAGAAAGAAAAGAGCGGGAGTAAAAGAAATCTTAAGAATTTCTGTATTTTTGTATAATTTTATAACCTTCAAAATTTGAATTTTAGAAAACTGTATGTTAGAATGAAGTGTACTGTTTGCAAAAGAACAGCAGAGATGCCCCCAATGACAGGGGCGTGGACTGAAATAACAAACGAGGAGGACCCACCTATGATTGCACTGATCGACTATGATGCCGGAAATATAAAAAGCGTGGAAAAAGCCTTTCAAAGCCTTGGAAAAGAGGTCGTACTGACCAGGGATCCAGAAGTATTAAAGCGCGCAGATCACGTCGTTCTGCCGGGTGTCGGCAGTTTTGGAGATGCGATGGAAAATCTGAACCGCTATCATCTGGTACCGGTCATTCATGAAATCGTAGAAAAAGGGACTCCGTTTCTTGGAATCTGTCTCGGACTGCAGATCCTGTTTGAACGCAGCGAGGAGAGCCCGGGCGTGGAAGGCCTTGGCTTGTTAAAAGGAGAAATCCTTCGGATTCCGGACAAAGAGGGCTTAAAGATTCCGCACATGGGCTGGAATTCCATCCATCTGCAGAACGAGGGACGCTTATTCAAAGGCATCTCGCAGGAGTCTTACGTCTACTTTGTCCACTCCTACTATCTGAAAGCAGAAGAGGAGGAAATTATAAAAGCAACGACAGAGTACAGTACACACATCCATGCATCCGTGGAAAAAGGAAATCTGTTTGCCTGCCAGTTCCACCCGGAAAAGAGTTCAGATCTTGGACTTGCCATTCTGAAAAACTTTGCGGAAATTGGAGAGGAGGACTAAGCGATGTTTACAAAACGAATTATCCCATGTCTGGATGTAAAAAACGGAAGAGTCGTAAAAGGCGTTAATTTCGTCGATTTAAAAGATGCCGGAGACCCGGTGGAGATTGCAAAAGCGTACGACAAGGCAGGAGCCGATGAAGTTGTGTTCCTCGACATCACCGCCTCCTCCGACCAGAGAGGAACGGTCATCGATATGGTGCGCAAAGTAGCAGCAAACGTCTTCATCCCATTCACCGTCGGCGGCGGAATCCGTACCGTAGACGATTTCAAGATGCTGCTCCGCGAGGGAGCCGACAAAATTTCGATCAACTCCTCCGCAATCAACAATCCGCAGCTGATCCACGATGCGGCGCAGAAATTTGGCAGCCAGTGCGTGGTCGTTGCGATCGATGCGAAGAAGAGAGCTGACGGAAGCGGCTGGAATGTATACAAGAACGGAGGCCGCATAGATACAGGCCTTGATGCCATTGAGTGGGCTGTTAAGGCAAATGAG
>ENA-OPDD01001880-OPDD01001880.1-human-gut-metagenome-genome-assembly--contig:-NODE-1880-length-13457-cov-1.709446_pt1 | contig 13457 bp, 7 predicted proteins | sample MGYA00241574_ERZ501499 | MGnify/ENA primary metagenome ERZ501499 (study PRJEB25962, sample SAMEA2042576) | human gut metagenome | biome: human gut; feature: human-associated habitat; material: faeces...
CCTTCAGTTTTGTCGCGAAATCTTTGTTTAGCGGGTTCTTGAAGTCATCGTTGTAGATCGAATAAACGATTTTCGCGTTACGCAGGCACGGGTCATCGGCATACATTCTCTTGATGTAAAGAGCCGTTAACGCTGACATCCAGCCATGGCAATGGATTACATCAGGAATCCAACGCAATTTTTTTACGGTTTCCAATTCGCCATGCCCATCGAACTCCCGACATACGACAGTATCCAATCGATCATTATAAACTGTCACCGATACCGTGTAATCTTTACCGTTCAACTGACTGCAGTCGTCGAGTAAATACAACGGCAACGATACTTCTTGGCTCGACAAATTCGTCCGGTCGAAAAGCAAAACTCCCGTCAATGGTGCAAAAGATTTCTGCACGAAATAATGTACCGGTTTAATCGCTCCGTAGTAATCGACACTCGACCAAGAGACACCCGGATAATTATCGTTCATCTTGTAATAAAGAGCTCCGGTTGTTTCGGGCCACAAAGTACGAGCCCGTTCCAACGTATGCCTTACTCCGACAACTTGTGCGAGCTGAGACCCCGTAATAAATTCGGCCAATGTGGTATCGGGCATGAAGTATCCCGAATATTGCGAGAGCTTGCCAAACTCTCCCATTGTCCCGAAAATAGGAGTATGATGACGGAAATGATCGCCCGGACGAGACGGCCATCTATCTTTCTCTTCGGCCAAATAACGTCTCACACTCTCTATATGCGGTAGAGAAGCAATTCCGAACTCTCCCCAAAACGGAGAAGTCATATTTAAATTATGATTCAAATGAGCATCGTCCCACCAGCAATTGTAATTATGATCGCTGCCGCCCCATGCCTCTCCTCGGTGAAACGGGCGGGAACCGTCGAGCTCCAAGCTCAAACGCCCCATCATATCGATAGCCGGCCCGAAAGGTTTATCTGATTCGTTACCGGCGCCCCACATAACCAAAGAAGGGTGGTTTCGGATACGTTTCATATTCCTCACTACCGTCTCCTGTAACATATCGAACGGTTGCGTATTATGGCTGTTCCACGCCGTAGGCCACTCTTGTATCACCATAATGCCATACTTATCGCACAATTCATAAAAATCATCGGTTTCGGGCAATCCTCCACCCCACGCTCTCATCATCTGAATATGCTGACTTTTAGCGATACTTAACAAGCGGTCATATTTTTCTCGCGAAAAATCCATCAAAGCATCCATCGTACACCAACCGGTTCCCTTCACAAACATAGGTTTACCATTAATGACGAAAGTCCAATTATAACGGTCTTCTCGCTCGCCTCCCGGAAACGGAGCCATGTCGATCGTACGAATACCGAACGATGTCTTTTCCACATCGGGGCGAGCTCCGTTACGAGGAATAAATGCGACTGTCATATCGTAAAGAGACTGTTCTCCCATATCATTAGGCCACCAAAGGCGGGGAGCATCTATTTTGAAATCGAATGAAAACTGTTCGGTTTTCTTCGACGAATTAATTTCATATTCAAAGAATTGAGGAGCACCTTCAAAATTTTTAGGCACGACCCTAATTTGTAATTTCCCTTTTAGCGGTGCATTTATTTTTTTGAGAGTCACTGCCAACCGCATATCGCCCTGCAAAGAACGGGTCGATACAAAAGGCGCCTCTATTTCCACCGGAGCCTGTGATTCCAGTTTTACCGAACGCCAAATTCCCAATGACGGAATTTGAGCATAGTGCCAACCATAAACACAATTAAACACCACGGTATACTTCCAACTTTCATTAGCGTTAGGAGGCCAATTCCCTAAAAACATCTGAGGAATCGGATCGAGTTTCACCACAAGCGTGTTCTCCTTTTTCAAATATTTCTTCACAGCGAAATCGGGTCCTCCGAACATTCCCTCGTGAGAACCCAGTTTTTTCCCATTCAGCCAAACGGTACAACGATTCGCTACACCGCCAAATGAAAGAATAGGATTTTCGGGCAGTTCATTCAATGTAAATTTTTTACTAAACCACCATGTCTTGTAACTCTGTTGCTCGGCAATCGAGTCATTTTGCCCGATATAAGGATCGGGAATAATACGATTCATCAACAATGCAGTATGTACACTTCCCGGTACAACAGCCTCCACGGCATCGGTCCAAACGTCTTTAAGACGTAATTTTTCATCGCCGCCTTCGGCCATGAGCCATGTTCCGTCGAGAGAAAAATACTCTCGATTTCGAACTGTATCGACCAACGAAACCGGAATCATCGAGATTCCCGGCAACTCCGAGAGAATGTATTTCGCAGCAAAACTTTCCCTATCTATTTCGTCTAAGGATTTCCCGGCTTGAACGGGAAATCCTGACAAAATAGACATTAAAACAAGAAAACTACCTGTGATGAATCTTTTCATATCTCTGATTAATATACTTGTACCGTAGTTTTATATTTCAACAACGTTTCCAACTGAGGACGATCTACCGTATAATTATCGGTAGGTTGTACAGCCAATTTATAATCGCCCCAACGAGGGCCGGCCGACCAATAAGTGCCATTCACACCGTTTTCCTGCAAATACTTCAAAGCGGAATCGAGAATATCCAGCCAACGACCGTCGTCATCGGGCACACCATACTCCCCTACAAAACCACGTTTGCCGTTTTCTTTCAACCATTCGACGAAAGGCCGCAGACGAACCACACCGGTTTGAATAGTCGCACCGTCTTCATCGTACGATCTGGAATAATTTCCCGAAGCATCCCAATCGAAATAAACGTGAGCTTGGAAAATCATGTTGTCACAGGGATCAACCAAGTTTTTCAATCCGTCACTCACCTCTTTCCAACGGCTGGCCGAGCTATACTCATTACCGCTGATGACCAACATAGTCTCGGTATCGACCTCACGAATGGCATTGATACAAGCCTGTGCAATGGTCTCCCACGGCGTTGTGCGCAACATGCCATAAGGTTCATTCATGATGTCGTACCCCCAGATACATTTGTAATCTTTGAACTCCGCAGCCAATTTTTTCCACACATCGCAGAAGTTCTCAACCGTACATTGAGCATTGCCGATAACAACGAACTGGTTATCGTCAGAGTTCACACCATTGGAATAGACGCAATAACGACCGAAGTTGTGCATATCGAGCAAGACTTTCATGTTCAAGTCCTCGGCTGCTTGCACGAATTCTTTCATCTTGGCCAATTCCGTATTGATAAGCGGGCCATTCATTTCGCTTTGGATACGCTCCCAACGAAACGGGAAACGAATCATACGCAGTCCCTTCTCCTTGAAATACTCCAAGTCTTTTTTGGTGGGATAGCCATAGTGCGTGCCGTCAACACCGGGATATACATTACCAAACTCGGCTCCCGACATATTCACACCGAAGTATTCGGTATGTTCGGTTCCACCACCATTACCGCCGTCTCCCCCGGGGCCATCTTCATTGCCGCAAGAAGTCATCAATGCAGCGGCAAAAACAAATGTCAAAATTTTTTTAATCTTCATAGAAATAAATAGTGTATAGTTTAATTAAAGCGATAAGCCGGGGCAGGACGTTGTCCTACCCGACTTATCACAGTTATTCTCAGCCTATTTTTTTAGAAAAGCGGAAGTTGCACATGCTCAGGTCGAAATCCATGGCATCGGTCGGCGTGAATACAATTTTCCACTCCGTGTTATCCGGTGCCGGGCTACAGCCATCGGGAAGAATCGTATTTTCACTTACCTCGTCCAAGCCTATGCGCATAGTACGCCACCCGCCATAGGTATTGACAGGAATTCCACTCGCACCAGGCATCCACATGAAATTACCCAAAGCTATCCGCGTGGTCGAGTTCAATGGATAGGAAGCATTCGTGCAAACCTCGAAGCATAGGTTATACGCAGCAGGATCGGCAGCCACCTCGGCCGGCACTTGAATGTAGCCTGCCCACAACACCATCCAACCCCAAGCGCCCACATTCCCGTGGAAACGCAAGTATTTCATACCCTCATTCAACGGTTCGGGGTAACCATCTCCCTCTGTACCATCACACAAAAAGTTGAGAGTATTATCGGGGAATTGGCTGGAATGAGTAAATCCACCAGAACCCGGCCAATCGTTGAAATCGAAGATTTGATGCCCAGTATTCATATACGGGATAGCCACCGGCTCAGCCATCTCACCGCCCTGAATGGTCAGGTCGGTATTGGGCTGGGCGTTGGCGGGGATTTGCAGCGTAATATCCGAGCGGGTAGCGTCGATTACGGTACAAATCGCATTGCCTATGCGCACATCGGCCTGTTCGACGGTAATACCGTAAAGGTCGAAGTTATCGCCCGAAATCACCGTCGTATCGCCGGGATTGGTAAACTCATTTTGCAAACCGTCGATTTTCAACTCAGGTATCGATACCGTGAAAGGTCTCGATACCGAACCGTTCTTGGTCGTGATGTAAAGCATATCGGTCACCTCGCCCGGCAACTGACGGGGAACCGGAGCCAACAACATGTCGTAACGAGCATAAATCTCTTTGGGGTCGACCTCCACATCATTGAATTTGACCGACACTACATTACCGAGATTTTTACCTTCGATGCGCACCATGTCCTCAAAGTCGGCGCCATCGATTTCAAACTCTTTATCGTTGGCCAGCACGATTTTCGTAATCTCAGGAGCTCCGTTGGAAGGAATATCGTCTTTTGCTTTGAGATCTTCCACTTCCACAACGTCCTGACAGGCGGAAAAGGCAAACAGCACTGCCGCCCACGCAGCCATATATTTTATATTTTTCATTTTTATCAATTTTTCGGTTATACACTAATTAACTCCAACCGGGATTATTGCTCGAAATAGCTTGGTTCGTGAGAACTTCGAGCGTAGGAATGGGGAAAAGCAGATGTTTCTCGGAACGGCTCTTCACGTTTCCGCACACGTCAGTTCCACCCAGTGCATTCATCGCTTGCAAATAAATACCCCAGCGAATCAAGTCCCAACGGCGATCGCCTTCCATGGCAAACTCCATGGAACGCTCTTCCAAGATAGCCGAGCGCAAAGCCGATTTGGTCGAATAATTTTTGAGTTCGCGCGGTGTAGCATTACTTCTCTTACGCACGTCGTTGAGCAAACCGATAGCCTCGTCATTCGGGCCTTTCAACTCGTTCGAAGCCTCTGCCATAATCAGAATAACATCGGCATAACGCAAGAACGGATAGTTGGCATCGGTACGTTGCAGGGTTTGATCGGTCACTTGCTGACTGTATTTTGTCGTGAAAGCGAAGAACTGCTCCGAACCGCCCTCGTCGCAACGCCACCCGGCAGTCACCTCAGGATTGTCGAATGGAGATTCGAGATTTGTTACCATCTCTTGCCATTTACCGAAGTTGGGGAAGTAGGAACCGCCGCCCCAGCTGGTATCGGAGCCTTCGCGAATCCAGCAGTGCAGCACACCTTTGTCTACCCGGTAGTCGTCTTCTTCGAAGAGGAGGTACCAATGTTTGCTGTTACCCACTGTGAGGCTGTTTTCAATGTGCCCTTTTTCGTTTGTCATACCGCAATAGTGGTAGGTAAAGAGGGTTCCGTACAACTCGTCGCCCGACTTGGATTGCAGGCTGAATAGATGCTCGCTGCACGTTTTACCGCTGGGTGACCAAATCAGGTCATAGGATTCCAAGTTGTGCGTACCGTAAACGCCGCCTTTCACATCCTTAGCCACATCGTAGGCCAGTTGATAATACTCTTGCGAATTGAACGACTCGTAACCGGCCACTTGGTCTTTGGCGAAATCCATAGGAACCGGCTCGGTATACACTTTCGTGTTGGTCCCGTTGATGTTCTGCATCACAAATTGCGGACCGGTTTTCACCGTTACGATTTCACCCTCAGGCATGGCAGCCGAAGCAATCGTAGCATATACCTTTGCCAACAGACCGGCAGCCGAAGCAGCACACACGCGACCGGCTTGGAAATTGGTGTCGGTGTTTTTATAAAGCATGTCTTTGGCATCGTCCAACAGCGGAATGATAGTTTGCGTATAGACATCTTTAATAGGTATACGAGGGCTATTCGTGTATTGTTGCGACTGGTTCACACTCACCGAATAAACGGGTATATCGCCATAGGCGCGCACCAGCATGAAATAGGCCCAAGCTTTCAAAAAATAGCACTCGCCCAACACATTATCTCGGTGTCTGGCAGTGAGGTTCTTCATCTCATTGATTTGCTCGATGGCTTCGTTGGCCCGATTGATCACAGAGTACATACCCGTCCATACTACGTCACAATGGTTGTTCGAACCCTGAAAGTTACCGTTACCGAACTGGTCGAACTGCCAAGTAGCACCCGACACATTGTCGCAATCGTAGTCGAAAGGACGGGGCATATTCCCGTAACGGAACATGGAGGAGTGCAACGTTTCGTACACACCGGTCGTCCACATATCGGCTCCGTCATCGGAATCGGGCACATCGTCGGGAGAGATAAAGTCGTAGGGTTTTTCTTCGAGCATATCCTCGCACGAAGTGAAGACCGGCGCTGTCGCCATCGCCAACCCCAACATGGTCACATATATCGATAATCTTTTCTTTTTCATTGTCTTGCAAATTATAACGTTACTTTTACACCTAAACTGAATGTCCGGCTTGCAGGATAAGAATAGATATCCACACCACGGCGGGAAGCATCCTGGCCAAACGTATTCACATCTGGATCATACCAACTGTAACCGGTAATCGTAAACACATTGTTCACCGTACCGAATACTGTCAAATTCTCTATTCCTTTGCAAGGAGAACCGAAGTTATAAGCCAAGTTGATGGTTTTAAGTTTCAAATAAGAGCCATCTTCGACGTGACGATCCGAAATTCTCCATTCACGAGTCTGAGCCATTGTGGCACGAGGCCATTTGGCATTCTCGGTGTTATCAGGCGTCCAACGACTTTCATACGCAAACTTGGGAATGTTGCTCACACTCTGCATGGAAATGTTGGTAAGGTTGGCATTGAAGATGTCGTTGCCATAAGTTCCCTGGAAGAACAAGCTCAGAGTCAAGTTTTTCCAACGGAAATTACCCGTAAGACCATACGTAAAATCGGGGTTAGTATCACCGATAATAGCACGATCCTCGGTCGTAAGTTTACCGTCACCGTTTACATCGAGATATTTGATTTCACCCACCATACGTTGAGCCTCTACGTCAGAGACGTTAGCATAGAGAGGATCGGCGCGCACCTCGGCAAGATTATCATAAAAGCCATCTTCTACATAACCCAATATTGCACCGATGGGCAATCCGTTACGTTGAATAAACACCTCTTTGGCACTATACCACAGGTTATTGGCATATTGGTCGGCGGTGAGACCACCGATGCGGTTACGGTTGAACGCGATGTTGGCGTCGAAATCCAATCCCCAGTCTTTGGTATCTATGGCATAGAATTGACCGGTAAGTTCGATACCTTCGTTCGTCACATGGCCGAAATTGGTCCACATATTGGAAAAACCAGTCGAGGAGGGAATCGACACGTATTGCAACAAATCTCTGGTCTTCTTATAGTAGTAGTTCACCGAGAGGGCGATACGGTTTTTCAAGAAACCGAAGTCCAAACCTACGTTATATTGGTCGGTAGTCTCCCATTTCAAATCTTTATTCAACGGGCCTTTACTAGTATCTCCGGCGAAACCGCTGTCGGTAATACCTCCGAAAGGATAGTTTGCCGAACCCAACGAAACCATCGTCTGATAGCTATTGATACCCTGGTTACCGGTCTGTCCGTAACTGGCACGTAATTTCAAGTTGCTGAATATGTTCAAGTTTTTAATAAAATCTTCTTCCGAAAGCACCCAAGCGACAGCACCCGAAGCAAAGTTGGCAAATTTGTTTCCGGGAGCGAAGCGGCTCGAACCGTCCCGACGATACGAAGCAGTAAAGATGTAACGATCTTTCAACACATAGTTGGCACGACCCAGCAATGAAACCAATGTAGCCTCGCCACGATTACTGGTGGGAGCGTCGATGGTCAACGCTTGCGAAAGGTTGTAGTCTTCGGTAATGTCGGTAGGGAAATTCGAGGCGTTGATAGCCTTGCCACCCCAGTTGGTATTTTCATAAGTGAAACCGGCTACTACATTCAAGTGATGAATATCGGCAAAAGTTTTGTCGAAGGTCAACACAGACTCGGCCGTTATGTTTTGGTAGAAGTTATCACTCTTACCGGCACGACCGTTGTAGTTTTTACCTTCACCTGTTTCACGGGGATAGTAGGTAGAACGCTCGTTGTCGGTATAGCTCATACCGAAGTTCTGGCGGAAGCGCAACCAATCGGTAAATTTAATCTCCAAGAAAGCCGAGGTAAAGACATTGATCGATTTCAATTCGTCCTTAGCCGTATTTACATAGGTACGGGGGTTGGCCGACAGCCAGAAGTATTCATCGTCTTGTGTATGGTCGCCCACATAAATCGTGGGAGGATACAACATGGCCGAACGAATGATACTGTAATCATAAGAATTAGATTTGGCAAAACGGGTATTCGACTTGGTAAAGTTGATATTCAAGCCGGTATTTAACCACGATTTTACTTGACTACCCACGTTGGCGCGCACAGCTAAACGGTCGTAACCCGAGTTGCGTATAATACCGGTTTGGTCGGTATAGTTACCAGAGAAAGCATAGTGCGATTTGTCGTTACCACCCGATACGCTGATGTTGTACTCTTGGGTAAAGGCGTCTTGCAAGATTTCGTCCAACCAGTTAGTACCTTCGACCCACTCACGGTTTCCATACTCGTCCTCGTGCCAACCCGGATTCAAGAAGTCTTCGGGTGCGGGCTCATACGTACCCGACTCAGGTATAATGTTGTTCTGCGGGTCACGACGATAATTCCAGTCACCCCGGTAAGGCAGGTAAGCATACGGAGTGTTGTCGTACAAAGCGTTGTTGATCGTAGCTTCGTTCACGAAGTTGGCATACTCATAAGCATTGAGGCTCTCCACGATTTTCGAGATCTTCGAAAGACCGAAGTTCGCCGAGAATTCAACTTTGGCAGCTCCCGATTTACCTTTTTTCGTTGTAATCAAGACAACACCGTTGGCTCCACGAGAACCGTAGATAGCCGTTGCCGAAGCATCTTTAAGAACATCGATCGACTCGATATCGTTGGGGTTAATCAACGACAACGGATTGGAAGTGGTGTTGTTGTTTTCGTTTGCGCCGCTCGTCGGTGCGCTACCCGCATCGAAAGGAATACCATCTACGATATACAATGGTTGTGAACTGGTCGAAAACGAGTTTGCACCACGAATGGTAATACTCATACCCGAACCGGGAGCACCATCGTTAGAATTAACTTGCACACCAGCCAATTTTCCTTGTAGGGCTTGGCTGAAACTTGTCGGATTACCGATCATTAAATCCTCGCTTTTGATAGAAGCGACGGCTCCCGACAAATCCTTCTTACGCATCGTACCATAACCGATGACAACAACCTCATCGAGCGATTTTGAATCCTCGCTCAACTGCACGTCGATCTGTGTTTTATTGCCCACGGTTACGTCTTCCTTTGTATATCCGATAAATGAAAAACGTAACACCGATTTAGGACCTTTCACCACAATCGAATATTGTCCGTCTACATTGGTAATTGTTCCGTTACCTTTCGAATTCAACTCGGTAACATTAGCGCCGGGAATAGGTAAGCCCGAATCATCGGCTACTACTCCCTTCACCACTATGTCCGCCATAGCGGTCGTTGCCCAAAACACAGCCACTACAAACGACATAGCTCTAAGCATTTTACCCACCATTTGAGAACGTGGGAAAGAAAACAGGTTTCTTTTCATTTGTAATAAATTTAAAATTAACAATCTTATTTTGATATTATTTCTTCTCTTTCTTTGTGCGATATACAGCCTCGTTATATTGCCGTATAAACTTGCGGCTTTGGCGACCGGCCGGCTTAATGAGAGATTCGTCCCAACCACCGTTTTTGTCGGCTCTCGGTAACAACATCGAACAAGTCTCGTTTTTGTCCGAAATTGACCAATTCACCCAACTGATTTTATGAGCTTCCATCCACTCTACCCAGCGAGTCCACTCTTCAATGTCCAATGGACCGTCACCTGTACATTCCATACCGGCACATTCCGATACGAAAATAGGGATCCCCTGCTCCCAAGCAGCAGTAGCTCTATCTCTCAATTCCTGTTTATGGGTAGCCGCATAAAAATGGAGCGTATACATTATATTATTGAAACCCTGCAAAGGGTCGGCTGCAACCAAATGTAAATCTTGATCCCAATGCGGACTTCCTACCAATATTATATTATCGGGGTCATATTTCCTTATTTGGGTGATAATGTCGGTAGCATACTCTTTCACACTCTCCCAAGTATCTTCCATAGGTTCGTTATAAATCTCATAAATCACATGAGGATACTTTCCGTACTTCTGAGCCATCATCGAAAAGAAAGCCTTTGCCTCTTCCTTCTGAGGATAATAAGTATGCCAATCTATGATTACATACACATTATTTTTAATTGCAGCCTTTACAACCGCATTTATACAATTAAGAGCGTGTTCGGGGTTCTCTATATAATTATCTTCTATGCAAGTTCCCATCGCAGCACGCAATACAGTGCATTTCCAATCTTCTTTCAGCCATTTTACCGACTTCTTATTATAAAATCGAGGCCACAAATTGTGCCAACCATAACTAACGCCACGCAATACGACAGGTTCTCCCTGCTCACTACAAAGTTGATTTCCATTTACTTGAAGCTGACCGTATAATTTTACCGGATCAGCCGCCATAGCAGACGATATAACACCGAATAATAACGAAATAATGAATAGCTGTTTTTTAAGCATAACCATGATATTAAATTTACGTTACAAAATAATAGTAAAAAAATAGCGCAAAAAAGTACTTTATTATCCGATAATGATACTTTTTTACCTCAAACGTGATTTTTCAATAAAGGAGAAGCGAATCAAGAAATCTGCAATTGATCTAAGCACCTGTTTATCAACAAAAACTATAATAGACGACCGCCCCGATAAAATGTTTTATATAAAAAGCATTCAAGATTTATTTAAAATTTTTCAAACAGTATTCAAAAGCCATTTATTCATCATGATCATCTAAACTATCCCAAATAGAGTCCTGTTGTTCTATATATTCTTCATAGTAATAAGCGAACCCCTTTCTTTCTGGAATACCCAACGTATCGCACCATTCTTTATAATCGGCCTCCAATTGCTTATCCTCCGCCATCATCGACCGGAATATATCTTCCGATAGATCGAGGGTCCGATACTGTTTAATAATATCATCAAATGTTATGGTAATATCATTACTCATGGCTTTTTCTATTTATCAATTAATATATCTTCGTATTTACAAATATAACTATTCTTTCATAAAAAAGTTCTACAAAAAACAAAAATGTAAAATTAATCACTCCCCGGAATGCAGCCATTACAATATATAAACGCAAACCGATAAGAAAAATTATTCCATTTACCAAGAAAAAAGTAGAACCTTCAATCAAAAAATTCAAAATTTCCCGAATATAGGAATCGTTACTTCATAAAAGAATGATTATCTTTGTTTCAGAAGCAAAAGAGCAGCGCACCGCACAATCAAATAAATTTGTTTCTGCCTTCTTTTGCGCTATCTTTGCATAAAATGCGAAAATACGAACATGATTTACAACGAACGGAACATTCGAAAAGAGATTGTGCTGGAAGCCGCTAAACAAATCATGATGGCGGCCCGCACAGCACCCAAAGGTAAAGGAGTGGATATTATCGAAATAATTACACTCTCGCACGATAGCCTTCCGACTCTATCGGAAAATATGCGCAGCGAAGGGAAAAAACGCGGCATGATGTTTTTTCTGCGCGATGCCGATAATATAGAACAAGCCGACGCAGTTATCCTCATCGGAACCCACCGACACCCCTTAGGTTTGAATTGCGCATACTGTGGAGCGAAAACGTGTGGTGAAAATCCTGAAAGCAATCCTTGTGCGATTAACTCTATCGATGTGGGAATCGCTATCGGATCGGCTTGTTCGAAAGCAGCCGACCTCCGTATCGACACCCGGGTGATGTTCTCGGCAGGCACAACCGCACAATCTATGAATCTCCTGCCCGGCTGTAACCAAATCATCGCTTTGGCATTGAGTGTATCGTCCAAGAACCCTTTTTTCGACCGTAAATTTCAAGCTCCGAAACAATGACCCCTAACGTTTCCTTTCCGGCAGAATGGTATCCCCAATCGGGCATACAGCTCACTTGGCCTCACCCAAACACCGATTGGGCCTACATGCTCGACGAAGTTACCGACTGTTATAAAAAGTTGGCAAGCGAAATTTCCCAAAGGGAAAAGCTCATCATCGTCACCCCCTGCCCCGACGAAGTTAAAAAACAATTACAGGATACGATCGACATCGAATCCGTCCGATTCATAGAATGTCTCACCAACGATACATGGGCACGAGATCACGGCGGTATCACGGTATTCAGAGACAGAGTTCCCGTTATATACGACTTCAAATTCAACGGCTGGGGACTTAAATTCGCAGCCAATTACGACAACCTCATCACTTCGACTTTATATAACGAAAACGTTTTTAAAGCCCTATACGAAAATAAGCTCAATTTCGTACTGGAAGGGGGAGCCCTCGAAAGTGACGGAGCCGGAACCTTGCTGACCACAAGCGAATGCCTACTATCTCCCAACCGAAATGGAGAATGGACACGACCCGTTATCGAAGAATACCTCAAACGGACATTCGGGCTGCAACGCATACTATGGCTCGACCACGGCTATCTCGCCGGAGACGACACCGATAGCCACATCGACACACTGGCCCGATTTGCAGACGAAGATACGATCGTTTACGTACAATGCTCCGATTCGGAAGACGAACACTACGAAGCATTGCGTAAAATGGAAGTACAACTTCAAACCTTCACAACGATCGGCGGGAAACCGTATAATCTGCTTCCCCTACCCATGCCCGAAGCCGTTTACGATGAAAACGGAGAGCGTTTACCGGCAACTTATGCCAACTTTCTCATCTTGAACGACGCAATCCTGTACCCCACTTATCGACAACCTTTGAACGATAAGAAGGCATTTGAAATACTTCGACAAGCGTTCCCGAATCGGGAAGTCGTAGGAATAGACTGTTCACCGCTCATTCGACAACATGGTTCGTTACATTGCGTAACCATGCAATATCCTCGAAATGTATTACGATAAATATATCCTGTCATGACCGAAAAGATAATCACTGTCGGAATTATCCAACAACAAAATACCGGCGACATCGCCGACAACAAAAAAAGACTGAAACAACACATCGAACAATGCGCTGCAAAAGGTGCACAGCTCGTAGTTCTGCAAGAACTACATAACAGCCTCTATTTCTGTCAAACAGAATCGACCGATAACTTCGATTTGGCAGAATCCATACCGGGAGA
>ENA-OPDD01001883-OPDD01001883.1-human-gut-metagenome-genome-assembly--contig:-NODE-1883-length-13450-cov-1.989996_pt1 | contig 13450 bp, 9 predicted proteins | sample MGYA00241574_ERZ501499 | MGnify/ENA primary metagenome ERZ501499 (study PRJEB25962, sample SAMEA2042576) | human gut metagenome | biome: human gut; feature: human-associated habitat; material: faeces...
GAAGGCTTCCAGATAAATGAATACCGGGTTGCCGTCCACTTTTCCGGGATCCTCGACGCGAAGATGGTTCGGGTCGGTGAACATGGACATGATTTTCTTCTTCACCACATCGGCTTCATCGGAGAGGTAGATGCAGTTTCCCAGGGATTTGCTCATCTTTGCCTTACCGTCGATACCAGGGAGACGCAGGCACGCCTTGTTGGAGGGAAGGACGATCTGGGGATCGGTCAGGGTCTCGCCGTATACGGTGTTGAACTTGTGAACGATCTCTTTACACTGCTCCAGCATGGGCATCTGGTCCTCGCCTACGGGTACATGGGTAGCGCCGAAAGCGGTGATATCAGCAGCCTGGCTGATGGGGTAGCAGAAGAAGCCGACGGGAATGCTGGCTTCGAAATTACGCTGTACGATCTCCGCCTTTACCGTGGGGTTTCTCTGTACGCGTGAAACGGTCACGAGGTTCATGTAATAGAAGGTGAGCTCGGTAAGCTCGGGAACCATGGACTGGATAAAGATCGTGGATTTATCGGGATCAATACCGCAGGCCAGGTAATCGAGAGCCACCTGGATAATATTCTGGCGGACTTTCTCGGGGTGCTCCGCATTGTCGGTGAGCGCCTGGGCATCTGCGATCATAATGTAGATCTCATCGTACTGGCCGGAGTTCTGAAGCTTCACACGCTCAGAAAGAGAGCCCACATAATGGCCCACATGAAGGCGTCCGGTGGGGCGGTCTCCGGTTAAGATTACTTTTTTCATAAAGCTGTTCCTCTCTTCTTGTCAAAGTGCCGGAAAAGTTCCGGATGTTCTGGGAAAATTATATCTCAAATCAGATGGTCAGTCAACCTGCCTGTAAAAAAAGGAGGGCCGAAGGTCTGCTGGAACCTTCGGCTCGAAATATGAAAAAGAGAATCTATATGGAAAAGCTTTTGTTTGCTTTTCTTGATTCTTATTCTATCGTCTCCCTGTGTCCGCTTTGTGGCGAAAATTTGAAAATTCTGTGAAAAACTTTACTTCCATGAAGTGAAGCCCAGATACTTCAGGCTCAGGCCGAGACGCTTGTGGAGAAGCAGATTCCAGCCTGTAAAACCGGTTCTTACGGCATCCTGGGCGATGGAAACGGCATCTGCCCTGTCGATGTTGGCCCTCTCGGTCACGGTGAAAGAGATGGTTCCGTTCCGGGTGACGGAGGAGGCGAGGAAGCTTGCGCGGGCCTGGGCGGCGATGGGAGTCGTGCTGCTTTCCTCGTAGATCATGTTAAATTCCGCCGAAATCCGGCTGCTTTTCGGCGTGTTGACATACATATCCAGGGTCGCCAGGGCGCCGTCATCGGAGAAAACCGTGATGAAACGGAGCTGTTTTTTCGAACGGTCATAGACGATGGAGTAAATGTTCTGTTCTTTGCTGTCTTTCAGCTGGATATAGGGATCGCCGTCGGCGTTTGTGGCGCCGTTGGTTTTGATGTAGTTTACGACCTTCTGGTAATTTATCTTGACAACGGTCTGGGAAGGCGTGTAGGAGGCCTTTTTGACCGTGATGGTGCAGGTATAGGTGACACCGCCGGAAACGGCCGAGATTTTTGCGGTACCGGCTTTTCTGGCAGCGACATAGCCGCTGGAGGAAACGGAAGCGACACTGGAATTGCTGCTTTTCCAGACGATGCTCTGTTTGGTGTTTTTCAGTGTCAGCTGGATGTAGGTTCCGGTCTCCAGAGTCAGCGTGGAGGCGGATAGTTTCGGGGCTTCCACAACGACCGCACATTTATAGGTTTTTCCCTTGTAATAGGCCTTGATGAAGGCGCTTCCTGCTTTGATGCCTTTTACTACGCCTTTGGAGGTGACGGTGGCCACCGCCTTATTGGAGGAGGTCCACCTGACGGTGCCGGAGGCGTTCTTTAGCCGCAGGATCCGCGTTTTGCCTCTGGTCAGGCGGAAAGCGGAACGGGAGAGGGCCGGGGTGGCGGCTTCTGCGGTAAGGCTCACCGCTTCTTTCAAAGGAAGGGCCGGGTTTTCTAGAAGGAGAGCGGAGAAAAGGGCGGTGAAAATCAGTTTTTTCCATGTTTTTTTCATAAAGGTGACCTCCTTTTTAGAAAATCTTCGTGGTCCAGCGGCTCATATCCCAGACTTCGTTTACCACGTCCTGATAAAATTCCGGCTCGTGGCAGATCAGCAGGATGCTGCCCTTGTATTCCTTGAGGGCGCTCTTGAGGGCATCCTTGGCATCCACGTCGAGGTGGTTGGTGGGCTCGTCCAGGAGCAGTACGTTGGTGTCCCGGTTGATGAGTTTGCAGAGACGGACTTTGGCCTGCTCGCCTCCGCTTAAGACGCGAACCTGGCTTTCGATATGTTTCGTGGTGAGACCGCATTTTGCCAGGGCGGAGCGGATCTCATACTGGGTGTAGGAGGGGAAATCCTGCCAGAGTTCTTCAATACAGGTCGTGCGGTTGTCGCCCCTGACCTCCTGCTCGAAATAGCCGATCTGGAGATTTTCGCCCAGCTCGCAGCTGCCGGAGAGGGAAGGAATCAGGCCCAGAATACTCTTTAAGAGAGTGGTTTTTCCGATACCGTTGGTTCCGGTGATGGCGATCTTCTGGCCGCGCTCCATGGAAAGGTTTAACGGTTTGGAGAGAGGCTCGTCATAACCGGTGACAAGATCGTGGGTTTCGAAAAGCATCCTGCCTGGCGTACGGCCGTAGCGGAAATGAAACTCGGGCTTTGGCTTCTCAGCGGCCAGCTCGATGACGTCCATTTTGTCAAGCTTTTTCTGGCGGGACATGGCCATGTTTCGGGTGGAGACCCGGGCCTTATTGCGGGCCACGAAATCCTTGAGCTCGCTAATTTCCTGTTGCTGACGGCGGTAGGCAGCCTCCAGCTGGGATTTTTTTACGGCGTAGACCTCCTGGAAGTGGTCGTAATCGCCGACATAGCGGTTCAGCTCCTGATTTTCCATGTGATAGATGATGTTGACCACTTCATTTAAGAAAGGAATATCGTGGGAAATCAGGATAAAAGCGTTTTCGTAGTCCAGAAGATAGCGTTTCAGCCAGGCGATGTGCTCCTCGTCGAGGTAGTTGGTGGGCTCGTCGAGCAGGAGTATATCCGGTTTTTCCAGCAGAAGCTTGGCGAGCAGGACTTTGGTACGCTGGCCGCCGCTTAAATCGGTCACATCCCGGTCAAGACCAAGATCCAGAAGGCCTAAGGCCCGGGCCACTTCCTCCACTTTCGCGTCGATGGTGTAGAAATCGTGGAGCGTCAGCTCATCCTGGATCGTTCCCAGTTCTTCCATAAGGACTTCCATCTCGTTCTCGTCGGCCTCGCCCAGGTGGTCGCAGATCTCATTCATCCGCTCTTCCTTTTTTAAAAGGGGATCGAAGGCGGATTTGAGGACATCCTGAATGGTCATGCCTTTTTCCAGGACCGCATGCTGGTCGAGATAGCCGGCGCGGACGTTTTTTGCCCACTCGACTTTTCCCTCGTCGGGCATGAGCTTGCCGGTGACAATGTTCATAAAGGTAGACTTTCCTTCGCCGTTAGCGCCCACAAGGCCGATGTGCTCGCCTTTCAGGAGGCGGAAGGATACGTCATTAAAAATGGCCCGGTCGCCGAAGCCATGGGTCAGATGTTCCACATTTAAAATACTCATAAGTTCTCCTTTTTCTGGTAGTTCTCGAACTATTATATATGGAAAACATTGCGCCGTAAAGCATTGAATTTGTGCAAAAAAAGCAAAAAGAAGAGCTGATTGTCCTATAGCTTTTCTAAAAGAATACGTTTATACTAAAGTTACAAAATACAGAATTGATGTAAGGAGGAAATTTATGAACTTTGTACTGACAAAAGAGCAGGAGACACTGGAAAAAGGTCTTACGATCCTGCTGGAAGAGCACGGACATGCATACGGTGAGGGCGAAATTTCCATCACACCGGTATTTACAGACGAGAATAAATTAAAAGTTGAGAAAAAAGGACAGGATGTGACCATCTCCTGCAAAGAGAAGGCTCATTTCTTCCGCGGCATCGGCCATCTCTTCAGTCATCTTGAGGATGCCGATTTCGTGAAAGAGGAGACCGTTTATGTGGACTGCCTGGGCGCTATGCCGGACTGCTCCAGAAACGGTGTTCCGACACCGGATATGCTGAAACGCATGATCCGCACCATGGCTCTCCTGGGTATGAACGAGATCTTCCTTTACACCGAGGATACCTACGAGCTTCCGGAATATCCGTATTTCGGCGCTTTCCGCGGAAGATTTTCCAAAGAGGAGCTGAAAGAGTGCGATGCTTACGGCGAGCTCTTCGGCATTTGCCTGGTTCCCTGCATCCAGACTCTGGCACATCTGAGCACCTTCCTTCGCTGGCCGATCAGCAACGGTCTGCAGGACAACAGAGACAACCTGCTTCCCGAGGAAGAGAAGACCTATGCCCTCATCGAGAGCATGCTGAAAAACTTCTCCGAGTGTGTCCGCACAAAGAAAGTACATCTTGGCATGGACGAGGCTCACGGCCTGGGTCTTGGCGAGTATCTGAAAAAACACGGCTTTACCAACCGTCTTTCCATCATGAAACGTCACCTGGAAAAAGTAGAGGAGCTTTGCAGAAAATACGGTCTGGAGCCCATGATGTGGAGCGATATGTTCTTCAACCTGGCATCCAAGGACGGCTCCTACTACAGCGTTCCGGAAAATTACGAATGGGAAGAGAAGGATAAACCCGGCGATAACCTGACCATGGTTTACTGGGATTACTACAACCATGATCCGAAGGCCTACGAGAGAATGCTGAGCCTTCATAAAAAGCTCTCCAATAAAGTATATTTCGCAGGCGGCGGCTGGACCTGGAACGGCCTGGTTCCCGATTACGGAAAAGCTTTCGATAGCACCAGGATAGGTATGCGCGTCATGAAACAGCAGAAGGTCCGCAATGCGTTTATGACTCTCTGGATGGATGACGGTACCGAGACTCCTTTCGCAGCAGGTCTGCTTCCGCTGATCCTTTTCGCTGAGGAAGGTTTCACCGAGGAGCCGGAGGACGCTGCTATCGACGAGAAACTTCACCTGTTCCAAGAAGCTTCCATGGAAGAGTGGATGCTCCTCACCAAACTGGACTGCCTGCCGGGCTGCGATCCGCTGAATATTGCGGCAGTTAACCCGTCCAAGCACCTGTTCTATCAGGATCCGCTGCTGGGTCTCTTCGACCGTCAGTATCAGGGCTATGACCTCTATGGCCATTACGGCAAACTGGCAAAAGAGCTTCGGGCTGTGGAAGAGCGCGTGACCGTTTCCAAAAACCTCTTTGCCTGCTACCGTTCTCTGGCAGAGTTTCTGGCAGTGAAGGCTGGTATCGGTTTGGACATCCGCAGAGCTTATCTCGAGGGAGACAGAGACTGGCTCACCAGCATCGCTGAGGAGCAGATTCCTGTATGCCTGGAGGATCTGGAACAGTACCACGATTTCCGTGAGAAGATCTGGTTCCATGAGTGCAAACCCAATGGTTATGAGACCATTGACATCCGTCTGGGCGGCCTCCATGCGAGACTGGTAAGCGCTCAGAAGCGGATTCTGGCATATCTTGCCGATGAGATCACAGAGATCCCCGAGCTTCTGGAAGAGCGCCTTCCCTACAAGCCCAGCTCACCGGAAGGACTGCAGCAGCCCTTCAATATGAACAACTGGTGCAACATCGTTACCGCCGGAAACATGGGTACCGGTACCGTTTGATAAAAAAATCGCCTGACTTTATGGCTTGAATCCCCACTTGACAGGTAGAAAAAGAAACAGGTATGATAAGTGGAGAAGACAGTAGTTAACCGATTGAAAAGATAAAGGCAGGCGCAAATACATGGAATACGAAAGCATCATACTGAAAGACGAGATCACAGTCAGAAAAATTTATACGATCCATTATTTTGAATACATGAAAAACTTTGAGTTTTCGGGAGAAACCCATGATTTCTGGGAGCTCCAGTGCGTGGACAAGGGCGAAATCAAGGTTCTGGACCATATCCTGAAGGCGGGCCAGGTGATTTTCCACAAGCCCAATGAGTTCCACAATCTGGCGGCAACGGGAGTCAGCGCCCCCAACGTGGTGGTGGTTTCCTTTGCCTGCACTTCCCCGGCCATGAAGTTTTTCGAGGGCCGTATTCTGGAAGTCAGCGAGTACGAGCGAGGCCTCTTAGGACAGATGATCTCCGAGGCGAGACGCTGCATCGAGTCCCCGCTGGATGATCCCTATCTCAAGAAAATGGAGAAAAAGAAGGATGCACCCTTTGGCTCAGAGCAGCTGATCCGGCTTGATCTGGAACTTCTGCTTCTCGTCATGGGTCTGACGGTTCCAGAAGCAGGTGGTAGCAGCGGACTGAATGGTGATGCCGCGCTCCTGCTCCTGAGCCATGAAGTCCATCGTCGAGGCGCCATCGTGGGTCTCGCCGATCTTGTAGTTCTTACCGGTGTAGAACAGAATACGCTCGGTGGTAGTGGTCTTACCGGCATCGATGTGAGCCATGATGCCGATGTTACGGATCTGGTTGAGATCATTGAGCACGTCTAGTGCCATGATTGTTCCTTAACTCTCGTTCTCGACTAATTACCAGCGGTAATGAGCGAAGGCCTTGTTGGCCTCTGCCATCTTATGAGTATCCTCGCGGCGCTTGACAGAAGCACCGAGGCCGTTGGAGGCATCGAGGATTTCGTTGGCCAGACGCTCAGCCATGGTCTTCTCGCGACGGGCGCGGGAGAAGTCGGTGAGCCAGCGCAGAGACAGCGTGTTGGCGCGGCCCGGCTTCACTTCGACCGGGACCTGGTAGGTAGCGCCACCGACACGGCGGGAGCGAACCTCGAGGGACGGACGGATGTTGTCCAGAGCGCGCTTGAGAACGGCGACCGGCTCCTGGTCGGTCTTCTCCTTGACCATGTCGAGCGCGGAGTACACGATGTCCTCGGCGATCGACTTCTTGCCGTCAAGCAGAATCTTGTTGATGAGCTGTGCCACAACGGTGGAACCGTAGATCGGATCCGGCAGCAGCTGATGCTTCTTGGAAGGTCCTTTACGTGACATATCTCTTACTTCGCCTTCTTTGCTCCGTACAGGGAACGACCCTGCTTGCGGTCCTTGACACCCTGGGTATCGAGCGCGCCACGCACGATGTGGTAACGCACACCCGGCAGATCCTTGACACGGCCGCCGCGCACGAGCACGATGGAGTGCTCCTGCAGATTGTGGCCTTCGCCCGGGATGTAGGCGGTGACTTCGATGCCCGAGGACAGGCGCACACGAGCGACCTTACGCAGAGCCGAGTTCGGCTTCTTCGGGGTGGTGGTGTAAACACGGGTGCACACGCCACGACGCAGCGGGCTTCCCTTCAGTGCCAAAGTCTTGGACTTCTTCGGCTTTGCCTGACGTCCCTTACGGACGAGCTGTTCAATAGTAGGCAACTTGAATTCTCCGATTCAGTGGTTTCTTCCTTTTCGTGAAGCCGCCGCACTGCAGCCCACGCCCACGACCATGAATCGTCATAAGCAGCCACAGTCCACCGGCCCGATGGCCCGTATCTCTTTCACAGTCCGCATTGCTGCGCGCGATCCAATCAAGATCCGGGATATCCCAGCGCGTGCTCCTATCACATAAGGCGCACCACTGGCACACACAAGTATCTATATTACTTCCACCGCGGACAACGACACGCTTGTCGTGACGGCAGACAAGACAGGCAGATAAACGAAAACCCTCCGCATGGGAGGGTTTTCAGTGGGGTGGATAACGCGGCTTGAACGCGCGACCTTCTGAACCACAATCAGATGCTCTACCAACTGAGCTATATCCACCATGTGAGTCGTTCCAGCGAACTGGATTAACGCAACAGAGGGATACTATACACGAAATATCAAGCCGCGTCATCGCGGCGTGTCGCGCAGCCGCCCAGTATCATTCACTGCGCGATTTTGTGCGTTTCCACCTCGACAGACGGGCGATATGTTCACTTCTGTGCGATTTTTTGGGCACATGAAAACACCTGCAAACATTATGTTTTTTACGGTCTTCAAACTTGAATATGTTCGTTTCCATAGGTACAATGAAACACGAAGGCCGGAGTTGTTATCATCAGGGGAATCCTGTTGATTGCAATGAAGCGCACAAAGCAGTAGCGCAACGTCTTCACGATAATTAAATACCGAGGCAAACAGAAACAATGCAGCACGCAAGCGAAGCAGTGCGAAGCGACACGATGATGAGTACGCCATCAGAAGACATCGCCATACGGCAACGACATCATCGTTCGGCGACACAGTGTGGAGCGTATTACGCTGAGCAGCTCAGCCTGAGATATCCGCGGTAGTTGTGAGCCGCAGACGGGAAGAGTACAACAGCGAAGAGGCAGAGAATCCGCAGAGCCGGCAACGCAGCTACGGCCGCAGTTGACGAGGAAGCGGCACAATGCCGGCTCTGCTGCAACGTGACCACACCTTTCATAACAGAAGAGACTCCTTTCGCAAGGGCGCCGGATGCTGATCCACATCCGGCGCCTTTGTTTATGGCGCGCGGTCTGCGGAACGCGGCCTGCGTCACGCGGCCGTACATGACCCATGCGCGGTACACTCGCTACATACCCTGATGCATCCGCACCACGACACAGCGCGACAAGGAGCCGACATGCTGTCTTTCGGAAACGATTATTCCTATGGGGCCTGCCCCGAGATCCTCGACCGTCTCGCGCGGACCAACGACACGGCGTTCCCCGGATACGGCAGCGACGCGGCCTGCGAAGATGCCAAGCGCAGGATCCGCGAAGCATGCGAGACGCCCGACGCCGACGTGTGGTTCCTCGTCGGCGGCACGCAGACCAACCAGACCGTGATCGACACCATGCTCGCCCCGTACGAAGGCGTCGTCACCGTTGATTCCGGCCATCCGAACGTGCACGAGGCCGGCGCCATCGAGTCGACCGGCCACAAGGTGATCACGCTCCCCCATCACGCGGGCAAGCTCGACGCCGCCGAGCTCGACGACTATTGCGCCACCTTCTATGCCGACGACAACCACGAGCACATGGTGTTCCCCGGACTGGTCTACATCTCGCACCCCACCGAGTACGGCACGATCTACGGCAAGGCCGAGCTTGAGGCCATCGCCGAGACCGCCCACCGGCACGGCATGCCGCTGTTCGTGGACGGCGCACGACTCGGCTACGGACTGACCGCCGCCGGCACCGACGTGACGCTGCCGGACCTCGCCCGCATCGCCGACGTGTTCTACATCGGAGGCACCAAGGTCGGCGCGCTGTTCGGCGAGGCCGTCGTCTTCACCAAGGGCAATACGCCGAAGCATTTTCTCACGCAGATCAAGCAGCACGGCGCATTGCTGGCCAAAGGTTGGCTGCTCGGGCTTCAGTTCGGCACGCTGTTCACCGATGACCTGTACCTGCGCATCGCAGCCAACGCGAACCGGCAGGCGGACCGGATCCGCGAGGCGCTGCGCGAGCGCGGCTACACACTGACCTTCGAGGCGCCGACGAACCAGGTCTTCGTCACCTTGGACCATCCGACCATCGAACGGCTGCAGGCCCATGTACGCATGGGCTTCATGGAGAAGGCCGACAACGAGCATACGGTGATGCGCCTGTGCACCAGCTGGGCGACGACCGACGAGCAGGTTGACCAGCTCATCGCGTTGCTGTGAACAGCCGCGAGGCCGACGCCGGGCCTAGGCCTTCGCGTCGGCGATGGCCTCGCGCTCCATGGCGACGAACTTCGCGACCGACGCCTCGACCGAATAATCGGCCTTCGCGTGTTCGGCATACCGTCCGCCCCAAACGGCCAGCTCGTGCGGATGATCGATCCACCAATCGATGCGCCGGGCGAGCATCGCCACGTCGCGAGCCGGGAACAGGGACTCGTCCAACAACGCGAACTGGCTCGCCGCGCTCAACTCGGCGGATGCGATCACGGGCACCAGCCCCGACGCCATGCCCTCGATGACGCTCAACGATTCGATGTCCACGATCGACGGATGCACGAACAGGTCACATGAGCGCAGCAGCGCCGGCATCTCGGCGTTCTTGTGGAACCCGATTTGCGCCTTGCGCTCCAGAAGCCGGTCGGCGCGGAACCGCAGGTAATGCTGCAACGGCCCGGTTCCGCAGATGATCAGTTCGATGTCCTTCGCGTGACGGCAGCGAGAAATCGCCTTGATCAACGTGATCTGGTCCTTCTCATGGGAAAGACGCCCCGAGGCGACGATGCGGAACGGCACCGGCGCGGGGGCTCCGTCCGAACGCTGCCGTTTGGGGGTGAACCGCGGCACGTAGCCGTTTGATATCACGTGCAGCTTCGCCTTGTACCCGTGCGCGCGCAACTGTCCGGCGATCATTTCGGTGGGCGCGTGGATATGGCCGATGCGCCGGTACAGCCAGAAGCGGAACAGGGCGTACAGAAAACCCGACATCCCAGGCAGGTATTTCAGCGGACCGGCCGAATACATGACATTCTCCGGCTGGAGGTGGAATCCCGCGGTCACGGGAATACCCATGCTCCGCGCGACCTTGTACGCGCACCGCCCGAACTTGAACGGCAGATACAGATGCACGACATCCGCTCCGGCGAACGCCGTGCGGAACAGCGTATCGCTTGGCTTGGCGAACTGCATCTGTTGTTTGGCGGCCACCCAGGAGACCAGCGGCACCTTGTTGACCCGTGCCGGATATTCGGGGGCGCCGATGCCGACGAGTCTGACATGGTGACCCTGCCGCTCCAATTCGTGCGCATACTGCAATGCGGAGTTCGACGTGCCGTTGCCCTTGTTGCCGATGGTGTCCATGACCAGCACGATGGTCATGGGGCGATCCAAGACCGACCTGTCCTGGGGGTGCGGTTCTTCGTTCTTGTTGTCTCGCATTGTTTCATCCTATCTCGCAGTCTCGCGAATCACGACCGAGACGCGCACGGTGGCCGGCCACATGCCTTCGCCGCATGTCTCCATGGCCGCGTCCTCGTTGACGCAATGTACTCGGCCTCCCCCCCCCTGAACGTTGGCCCGGCGCGGGTTAACCGCCCGGTAAGAACTATTGTCACGCGGGCGGATTGCCGACGCAAGCGTCCGGTCATACGGGAAATCTATGACCGCCTATCATGACGAACGATGCCGACGTCCGGAGGATGTCCGGACGTCGGCATCATTTACCGACATGCCGTTCCTCGAGCCGTGCGATACGTGCCCGGAGAACGGTTTGCCGTCAGGACTCGCGCCTCTTGCGCCCCGTCAGCGCGCAGCCGGCGGCCATCATCGAGACCGCGAGCACGCCAACCGGCACGATCGAGGCGCCGGTCGCGGCGATGGACTGGTTCTTGTCCTTGCCGGCGTTCTTGTCGGCATCCTTGTCGGTGTTCGGCTTCTGGCCGTCGCCCGGAGTCGTCGTACCCGGCTCGTCGCCCGGATCCGGATTCGGGTTGGGATCCGGGTCAGGATCAGGCTTCGGCGTCGGGTCAGGATCGGGTTCAGGATCAGGCTTCGGATCCGGGTCGGGATCGGCTTTCTCCGCCACCGTGACCGTCACCGAGGCCGTCACCGACGGCACCGCGACGGATGCGACGGTGACTGTGGCCGTACCGGCCTTCAGCGCCTTCACCGTGCCGTCCTCGCCGACGCTGACCGCGTCACCTGCGACCGTCCACGTGACCGACTGGTCGACGGCATCCTCGGGGGTGACCGTGACACCGAGACCAACGCTCTGGCCGACGGTCATGTCCAGCTTGCCGTCCTTGACTCCCTCGCCGGTGACGGCGAGGCCGGTGACCTGAGGCGCCTCCGGCATCTCAACGCCGACGAACCGGGCGTCCGCCCAATCCGCGTGATCGCCCCACGTCTCGCTGCCCGCGCCGACGGCCAGCGTGATGGTCTTGGCGCCTTCGGGGATGTCGACGGAGACCTTCGCCATCGGCGTGTCGTGCTGCATCGCCGTCTTCTCGAAGACGACCTCACCATCGATCATCACCTGGAAGTCGACATTTGCGTGGTCGCGGTCGACGCCGGTCAGCTCGCGGTCCACGCCGACGTACGCCTCGAAGCGGATCGCCCCGAGATCGGACACGTCGTACACGATGCGCGAGGCCGCGTGGGTGCCGATGCCCTTGTCGAACGTCTGCTCCTTCTCGCCGTCCCACAGCGTGATCGTGTTGTTGCCGCAGCTCTTGTCCTTGCGCACCGGGTTGGTGTTGGGGTCGCCGGACGTGGCCGACTCCCACGCCAGATCGGAGGCGTAGACGCTGTCCGTGCCGGTCACGGCAACCTTATAGGAGACGGTGCTGCCGCCGGACGTGACGTCCAGCTCGAACGTGTTGTCGCCCTGGTATACGGTGACGTCCCGGGTGAGGCTTCCCTGCTGCGCATCGCCGACTGGGACCCTCTTCGAGCCGTTCACCCGCATCAGCTGCAATGTGGCAGTCGGGTCGAAGGACGAGGCGACGACCTGCGTCTTGGAGCGCATCGTCGACGCCGTATACTGCAGGCGTCCGTGCTCCACCGAGATGGCGTTGCCACCGGCCGACAGCGCTGCCAGACCCGTGTCAACGCCGCCAATGCGGTCGATCACGAAACGGTAGGTGTTGGCGGTGATGCCGTCGGTCGCGGTGACCGTGGCTTCGATGACGTTGCGGCCACGCGCCAGCTTCACGTCGGCGCCCGTGGCGTCGATGGCCTTGCCGTCGGCAAATTTGCTGTCCAGCAGGCTCCTGGTCACGCTGGTGAGGTAGTCCACCGCAAAGTGGACGCCGTTGGCGTCCCGGCCGGGCACGTTCAGGTCGCGGGCCTGCTTGGCACCGCAGCACAGCACCACGGCGTCGTAGCTGCTCAGCAGCTCTTCGGCGGCAAGGATGCCGCCCACATCCATGTTGGTGCGGAACTCCACGCCCTCAGCCTGCATGATCTTGATGCGGCGCTCGATGACGGATTTGTCCAGCTTCATGTTGGGGATACAAAGGTGCTGAAATAGATTCAAGTGACAGCTGCACCAAAGCTGGGTACACGGCGGCGGCTCTTCTTGTGAAAAACAGACACGCAGAGTAGGAAATAGTATGCCTTTTCCGGCTCAGTGCCGGCCCAGACAGGCGGCAAGATCGTCCTCCGGCGTGGTGATGGGCCGGAGGTCATACTTCTCCTGCAAAACAGCGGCCACCCCGGGGGAGAGGAAGGCGGGCAGGGTGGGGCCGAGACGGATGCCCCGGATGCCCAGCGCCAGCAGGGCCATCAGCACACAGACCGCCTTCTGCTCGAACCAGCAGAGGATGATGGAGAGGGGCAGCTCGTTGACCGAGCAGTCAAAAGCTTCGGCCAGACCCAGCGCGATCCGGATGGCACTGTAGGCGTCGTTACACTGGCCCATGTCCATAATCCTCGGGAGACCACCGATGGTTCCCAGGTCAAGGTCATTGAAGCGGTATTTGCCACAGGCAAGCGTCAGCACA